>JAEEGK010003792.1_pt1 | contig 37443 bp, 22 predicted proteins | sample 8958771 | NCBI WGS metagenome assembly JAEEGK01 (sample SAMN16246547, study PRJNA631951) | gut metagenome | biome: gut microbiome; feature: rumen; material: SC-attached | host: Bos | place: Iran: Karaj | collected 2018-10
CAGGCGCTTCTGCAGAAGGTGACCGATGCGGTGGCCGGATTTGTGGAGGAATACGAACAGAGCGACGACCTGACAATGCTCGCCATACACTATACGCCGAAGGTTGAGAAGGTTGTCCTGGACGAATCGCTGACACTGAGAAACGATTCGCGGCAGGTGGCGCAGCTGAGCACGTTCGTCAAGGACGTGACGGGCAGGCTGCCGCTGAACGCCAAACAGGCCGGCGAAATCCGCCTGGCTGTCGAGGAGGCTGTCGTCAACGTGATGGAGTATGCCTATCCCGTTGGAACGGAGGGCGACGTTACCATTGAGGTCAAGTCAGACGGGCAGCAGGTGAAATTCATTATCAGCGACACGGGCGTCGCTTTCGACCCCACGGAAGCGGCGAAGGCCGACACTACGCTGTCGGCTGAAGACCGTCCCATCGGCGGACTTGGCATCCTTCTGGTGAGGCGGCTGATGGACAGCATCAACTATGAGCGTGTGGACGGCAGGAACATCCTCACGCTGAAAAAGACAATCCAAAACAATTAACTATACCATTATGAAGACTACAATTGAAGAACTTGACGGCAAGCTGATTGCCACGTTGGAAGGAGAAATGGACACCGCCGCTGCCTTAGAGGCGGAAAAGGCGCTGCAGCCGCTGTATAAGAGCGACGGGCGCGACGTTGTCATTGAGTGCGAGGGACTGGAGTATATCGCCTCCAGTGGCCTGCGCATCCTGCTCGGCATCCTGAAAGGTGCCAAGGCTGGCGGCAGTAAGGTGACGCTGCGCAACGTGAACGACGATATCAAGAACGTGTTCAAGCTGACGGGATTCATCGACCTTTTTGACTTTGAGTAGTCTCCTATGATGAGCCGGCCTTTTTCAGTCAAAGTCCCATGTCTGGCGGGACTGATGATGCTGTCTGTTGGTGTCGCTGCCCAAGAGAAGCAGAACCAGTTGACTGCGGACATCAGTTTTATGGCCCGTGGTGAGGTTCGCAATGGCGGACTGCCAGAAAGCAAGGGGGGAGAAGAAGCAAAGGGCGACTTGGCGCACTTCGTGCTGGGGCGTACCAGACTGACGGTTGACTATCAGCGCCCCAGACTGGAAACCAAGATGAGCCTACAGCACTCGGGGGTCTGGGGACAGAAAGGCAGCGGCGTCAACGTCTTCGAAGCCTGGGCTAGGCTGAATGCCGACAACGGACTCTTCGTGCAAGCCGGTCGCCAGGCCCTGTCTTATGACGACGAACGTATCATCGGACCTAACGACTGGTCGATGGCCGGCATGTCGCACGAAGCGCTGAGGCTCGGCTACGAAGGCCACGGCCATAAGGCGCACGCCATCCTGGCCTACAACCAGACCTCGGAGAACATGAACAGCGGCAGCGTCTATTACACCGGTGGCGGACAGCCTTACAAGACGATGCAGACGGGGTGGTACCACTACGACTTCGCCGGCATACCGTTGGGCGCATCGCTGTTGTTTATGAATGTCGGTATGCAGGCGGGCCAGAAGGACGCGGAGGACGAGCGTATCGAGTGGCAGCATATCTACGGCGGCTACGTGAAGTACGACTCCGGGCTGCTTTCGGCTGAAGCGTCCTACTATGAACAGGGCGGCCATAGCGAGCAGGGCCTCAAGATTGATGCCTGGATGGCCAGTGCGAAGGCCACGCTGAACCCAAGTACGAACTATGGTTTCGAGATCGGCTATGACTACCTGAGCGGCGACGAGTACTTCGCCATACCGACCGGCTCCCAAATAGGCCTGACGTTCCATGATGCCATCAGGGGCTTCAACCCCGTCTATGGTTCCCACCATCAGTTCTATGGCGCTATGGACTTCTTCTATGTCAGTACATACGTCAACGGCTTTACGCCCGGTCTGCAGAATGCCTTCGTCGGTGGCTATGTCAAGCCCGTGAAGGGCTTGAGGCTTGGTTTTGACTATCACTATCTGGCTACTGCCACCAAACTGAGGAATATTGACAAGACGCTCGGCCACGAGATAGAACTGCGGGCCTCCTATCAGCTGATGAAGGACGCCACCATCTCAATGGCCTACTCCTATATGACCGGCACCGAGACGATGGAGCGCCTGAAGCGCGCCTCCAACGACGGCAGCCTGCGCTGGGGATGGATATCACTGAACGTGTCGCCCCGAATCTTTTCTACTAAATGGTAAGCAAAGAATAACCTAAAACTAAGAGATATGACAACTAAAACACCTCTATCGAAAACCCAGTACGGCCTCTATGTGGAATGTGTCAACCATCAGGGAGAGGTCTGCTACAACCTACCGTATTTATATATGCTGGACGGCAGCCTCGACGGCGACCGCCTCTGCCGTGCCATCGAGTCGGCTGTTGCTGCCCATCCTACGCTGTTCACCCGCATCGCCCTTGACGACAACGGCGAGCCTTTCCAGACTGTTGCCGCAGACGACAGTTTTACCATCGCTGTCGAGCCCATCGACGACATCGAGGCCGTGAAGCCCACGCTCGTTGCGCCCTTCGACATTTACAACGACCGTCTGTTCCGCATCCGTCTGTTGCGCGATGCTAAGCGATACTATCTTTTCATCGACTATCACCATATCATCGTCGACGGAACGTCGATGCAGCTGATGCTGAACGACATCGACAAAGCCTATCACGGCGTGACCCTCGAGCCAGAGGAACTGACGCTGGCTGATGTGGCCGCCAATGAAGAGGCAGAACGCCAGACGCCAGCCTTCGCCGAAGCCAAGGAGTGGTATGCCAAGAACTTCGACTGCGGCGATGTGTACACCCCGCTGATTCCCGACCGCGAGGAGGCCGTGCCCACCGAGTCCTCCCTGCTACGCACCTTAAGCGTAAGCATCGGTTCTGTCGATACCTTCTGCAAGTCGAACGGCATCTTCAAGAGCACGCTGTTCACGCAGGCCTATGCCCTGTTGCTGGCGAAGTTCAACAACGAGCAGGAGTCGCTGTTCACGACGGTGTTTAACGGTCGTCAGGACAAGCGCCTGAGCCGCACCGTGGGAATGTTCGTCAAGACACTGCCCGTCTATGCCAAGTTTACCAACGACACGACAGTGCTCGACTTTCTGCGTGCCGGTCAGGAGCAGATGGGCGGCTGTCGCCAGCACGACGTCTACTCTTTCAGCGACCTGATGGAGGACCTGAAGCCGCAGAGCAACTCGATGTTCGCATGGCACGCCGGCCTGTTCTCTGACGACACGATGGGCGATAAGCCTATGCAGGTGGAGCGCATCGGCAACAGTACCCTCGATGCGCCGCTCTATCTGAAGGCATTTATCCGCGACGGCCATTACCAGGTCAAGGCTGAGTATCGCAGCAATGAGTATTCGGAGGAACTGATAGCACAGTTCCTGGAGAGCTATGAGGCCGTGGTGGAAGGACTGCTGACGCAGGAGTATCTGCGCGATATCAGCATTTCCACGCCGTCACAGATAGGACTACTTGACAGCTTTAACCAGACCGACGTCGACTACGACGATACGCAGACCATCGTCTCGCTTTTCCGCCGTCAGGCTAAGGCTACGCCCGACAACATTGCCGTGGTCTATAAAGACAAGAAGTTTACGTATGCGGAGGTCGATGAGATGAGCGACCGCATCGCCGCCTATATCGCCTCGAAGGGCCTCAAAGCCGAGGATGTCGTTTCTGTGCTCATTCCCCGCTGTGAGTGGATGCCCATCGCCTCGCTCGGCGTGCTGAAGGCCGGCTGCGCCTATCAGCCGCTTGACCCCAGCTATCCGGCTGAGCGTCTGAACTTTATGATGCAGGATGCCAGTGCGAAGCTGCTCATTGCCGATGAAGAGCTGCGCCCCATCGTCAACGAATACCAAGGCGAAGTCCTCCTGACGAGCAACCTGTCCACCTATGCTGCAACACTGTTGCAGCAAAGCGAACCAACGCCAGAGAGCCTCTTCATCCTCCTCTATACCTCCGGCTCTACGGGAGTACCTAAGGGCTGCCAGCTCACGCACGGCAACCTCGTCTGCTTCTGCCATTGGTACCAGCGCTTCTACGGTCTGAAACCGGAGAGCAGTGTGGCCGCCTATGCCAGCTACGGCTTCGATGCCTGTATGATGGATATGTACCCCGCCCTGACTTGCGGTGCATGTGTACACATCGTCCCCGAGGAGCTGCGCCTTGATCTGATGGCTTTGAACGACTACTTTGAGCAGAACAATATCACCCACTCGTTTATGACGACGCAGGTGGGCTATCAGTTTGCCTCAAACATCGAGAACCACTCGCTGAAGTTCCTTTCTACGGGCGGCGAGAAACTGGCGGCCATCACGCCGCCAGAGGGCTATCAGTTCTATAATGTCTATGGACCGACGGAGACGACCGTCCTCATCACCCGCTACCACGTGGCGCAGAAGATGAAGGAAATCCCCATCGGCAAGGCGCTCGACAATGTCCGGCTCTACGTCGTCGACCCGCAGGGCCACCGCCTGCCCGTTGGTGCTGCCGGCGAACTGTGGGTGAGCGGCCCGCAGGTGAGCCGTGGCTACCTGAACCGCCCTGAGAAGACGGCTGAGGTGTTTATTGAGAATCCCTTCAGACCCACCCCCTTACCCCTCCCTGTGAGGGAGGGGAGTGTTTACTCTCAAGACGGGAAATCAGCGGAAGACCTGTCTGCTCCCCTCCCTAACAGGGAGAGGCAAAGGGGAGAGTCCAAATACGCCCGCTGCTACCGCACGGGTGACATCGTCCGCTATCTGCCCTCCGGCGACATTCAGTTTGTGGGCCGTCGTGACGGTCAGGTGAAAATCCGCGGCTTCCGCATCGAACTGAAAGAAGTCGAGGCCGTCATCCGCGAGTTCCCCGGCATCAAGGATGCCACCGTGCAGGCCTTCGACGAGGAAAGTGGAAACGGAAAGTTCGTGGCTGCCTACGTCGTCAGCGACCAGCAGGTGGACATCGAGGCCCTGAACAGCTTCATCCTCGACCAGAAGCCGCCCTATATGGTGCCCGCCGTGACGATGCAGATCGACACCATCCCCCTGAACCAGAACCAGAAGGTGAACAAGCGTGCCCTCCCCAAGCCTGTTCGCTGTGCTGCGACAGTGTCGCAGCATACGGAACAAGCCCCGCTAAACGTGCTGGAGCAGGAACTGCATGAGATGATAGCCGGCATCGTCAACAACACCGACTTCGGCATCACCACCGTCCTCGGCTATGCCGGGCTGACCTCCATCTCCGCCATCCGCCTCGCCGTCTTGGTGAACAAGCGCTACGGCGTGGCCCTCGACTCGAAGTCGCTGGTCAAGAGCGGAACGCTGCAAAGCATCGAGAACGAAATCTTAGCCTCCCTCTTATCCCCCCAGGGAGAAGCAAAACTCCAAAAGGGTAATGAAGCCCCCTCGGGGGCCGTAGGGGGGGCTCGTCCCTTGTCCTACGCCCAGACCGGCGTCTACTTCGAATGTCTGAAGAATCCCACGTCGACTATCTACAACATCCCCTATCTGCTCACTTTCCCGGCAGGGATAGAGGCTCAGCGTTTGGCCGATGTCGTGAAGCAGGTCGTGGAGGCTCATCCGGAACTGAGCATCCACTTTGCTGCCGAGGGCGACACCATCGTGCAGACCTTGGCTGACAGCGTGCCCGTCGAGGTGCCCATCACCGAGATGACCGATGAGGCATTGGCTGCCTACAAGAATGAGTTTGTGCGTCCCTTCAACCTGCAGAAGCCGCCCCTTTACCGCTTCGAGGTCGTCAAGACCAACAGTGGTGTCCATCTCCTGATGGACGTTCACCACTTGGTGTTCGACGGCGGTTCCGCCGACCTCTTCATCCGCCAGCTCAACAGTGCGCTCGACGGTTCTGCCGTCGAGAACGAGTCCTACACCTACCTCGACTTCGTCGCCGACCAGCAGAAAGCCGAGGACAGCGACCAGTTCCGCGCCTCCCAGCAGTTCTTTGCCGAGAAGTTACAAACGTGTGAAGGCGCCAGCGAGATTCCCGCCGACCTCCCCAAGACCGACGCCCAGGGCTTCATCGGCGAGGCCGTCTGTCCGCTTTGCAGCGACATTGTCGCTGCCCTCACCGCTTTCTGCCGCAAGCACGACATCACCCCCGCCCATCTGTTCCTCGCTGCCACGTCATACGTTGTCAGCCGCTACACCAACAACCGCGAGGTCTATCTTAGCACCATCAGCAGCGGGCGCTCCAACCTGAAGATTGCCGACACGGTGGGTATGTTCGTCAACACCCTCGCTCTCGGTCTGAAGATTGACGACGTGACGGTGAGCGAGTACTTGAAACAGGTGAGTGATACCTTCGACGAGACGCTGCGCCACGAGGACTATCCCTTTGCCCGCATCGCCGCCGACTATGGTTTCCATCCTGCCATCTCTTACGCCTATCAGGTGGGTGTGCTGTCGCAGTACACCGTTGGCGGTCAGCCCATCCAGCAGGAGCTCTTGGAGCTGAATGTTCCGAAGTTCAAGATCAACATCAAGATTGAGCCGCGTGGTATTTTGGTGCAATACGACGATGCCGTCTATGCCGCTGCCACGGCACAGGGACTTGCCGAAAGCATTGCCGCCACCGTAGAGCACATGATGGCACAGCCTGATGGCAAACTGCGTCAGCTGTCCATTGTCAGTGCCGCTCAGGAAGAGCAGCTGGCTCGTATCCGTCAAACGGGCACTGGCGACGCTCCGTTCAAGTTGTTCTTCGAGAGCATCGTGCATCACGCCCAGGTGCAGCCCGAACGTATGGCACTCATCGCCTGCGACGCCCAGTTCACCTATCGAGAGTTTGACCAGGCCACCAACCGCATTGCCAACGCCCTCCGTCAGCGTGGCGTTCATGAGGGCGACCGTGTGGCTATGCTGTTGCCTCGCACCAGCAGGCTCATCCTCTCGATGTTCGGTATTCAGAAGGCCGGTGCTGCCTATATCCCTTGCGACCCGGAATATCCGGAGGACCGCGTGAAACTGATTCTGGAGGACAGTGGTGCCAAACTGATTATAACGCCTGAAGTGGCTGAAGAACTGCTTGATAGTTCCGTAAGCTGCGACTATGTTGCACCCTCCATTACGCCCGACGACCTCTCGTACCTTATTTATACCAGTGGTTCCACAGGCCGTCCCAAGGGCGTGATGCTGCGCCACGAGGGTATGTGCAACTACGCCACGGCGCTGCCCGCCAATGTGGAGGCTTACGCCGTTGCCAATGCCGCCGAGAGCATCCTTGCTGTCACCACCATCTCGTTTGACGCCTCGCTCCACGAGATTGCCATCTCGCTGTTCAACGGACTTACCCTGGTACTGGCCAACGAGGAACAGACCAAGAATCCGCTCGATATGGCCGCACTCATCCGTGAACACCACATCGGCTACGTGTCGGCAACGCCTTCGCAGTGGCAGACGTGGATTTACAGCGACGAATTTGTCGAGGCCATCCGCACCGTGCCTATCATCCGTTTCGGCGGTGAGAAACTGCCTGAGAGTCTGCTTCACCAGATGCAGCAGCTCACGCCTTCGCGCATCCTGAATACCTACGGACCAACGGAAACCACCGTGTCGTCGAACATCCAGGAGCTGACCCACGCTGAGCGTGTCACCGTCGGTCGTCCGCAACTCAATGTCAAGGAGTTCGTCGTTGATAGCGACGGCAACGAACTGCCTGTCGGTGTCGTGGGTGAGCTGTTTATTGGCGGTCGCGGCGTCGGTCGCGGCTATAACAATCTGGACGATATGACCCGTGAGCGCTTCATTGACTATCATGGCACCCGCATCTACAAGTCGGGCGACTATGCCAAGTGGGCACCCGACGGCGACGTCTTCATCCTGGGCCGCAAGGACCACCAGATCAAACTGCGCGGCCTGCGTATCGAACTCGGCGAGGTGGAGAATGTCATTGCCCGTGTGGAGGGTGTTAAAAATGTGGTCATTATGATTCGTCAGCTTTCTGGAAAGGAGCACCTCTGCGCCTATTTCACCGCCGACCGTTCCATCGACATCGCCGAGATGAAGGCGGAAATCAGCAAGAGCCTCACGCAGTATATGGTGCCGACGGCCTACCTGCAACTGGAGAAGATGCCGATGACACCCAACGGCAAGACCGACCTCAAGGCACTGCCCGAGCCGCAGCTTGCCATCAGTGGCGACTACGAGGCGCCTGCCAACGACACCGAGCGTGCCTTCTGCGATATCTTTGCCGGCATCCTTCAATTGGATAGGGTAGGAGCAACCGACAATTTCTTCGAGCTGGGCGGTACGTCGCTTGTCGTTACCCGCGTCATCATCGAGGCCGACAAGGCCGGCCTCCACGTCTCCTATGGTGAGGTCTTCGCCAACCCGACGCCCCGCAAGCTCGCTGCCCTTGTCACCGGTGCCACTGTTCCCGACGGTTCATCGTCGGGTGCTCCCGACCCCGTCGCTTCCTTCGACTACGCCGCCATCAACAACCTCCTGCAGCGCAACACCCTGGGCTTCTTCCGTGCAGGTGAGCGTCAGAAGATTGGCAACGTGTTGATAACCGGCGCTACGGGCTACTTGGGAATCCACATCCTGCGCGAGCTCATTGACAGCGATGCCCAGAACATCTACTGTATGGTACGTGGCAAGACGAAGGAGGCAGCCGAGAGCCGTCTGCGCACCCTGCTGTTCTATTACTTCTCGAAATCATTCAAGGAACTGTTCGGCCAGCGCCTGCACATCGTCCTTGGCGACGTCACGCAGGATATCGACGAGAGTCTGAAGGTGGACACCGTCTTTAACTGTGCCGCCGTCGTCAAGCACTTCTCAGAGGGAACGGAGATTGAGGACGTGAATATCGGCGGTGCCCAGCGCTGTGTTGATTTCTGTATCAAGACAGGTGCCCAGCTCATCCACATCTCCACTGCTAGTACCCGTGGTATCTGGGCGGGCGAAATCAAGGACGACGTCTATTCCGAGCAGCGCCTCTACATCGGGCAGTACTTGGGCAACCAGTACGTCTACTCGAAGTATATGGCCGAGCGCCTCATTCTCGATGCTGTCGCCCTCCACGGTCTCAATGCGAAGATTATGCGTGTGGGTAATCTCGCCGCACGCTCCACCGACGGCGAGTTCCAGGCTAACTTCTCGACTAATTCGTTCATGGGGCGCATCCGCATCTATAATATGCTTGGCTGCTGTCCGTATGCCATGCGCAACAAGCGTGTGGAGTTCTCGCCCATCAACGAGGTGGCCCACGCCATCGTGCTGCTGACCACTACCCCGAAGGAGTGTGTCGTGTTCCATCCTTACAACATCCACGGACAGTTCCTCGGCGATGTGCTCTCAGGCTTGGCCAGCGTTACGGGTGGCATCCGCTTCGTGGAGCAGGAGGAGTTCCAGCAGGCGATGGACGAGGCCGGCCAGGACCAGCAGAAAGCCAAGCAGATGGCGGCCCTGCTGGCCTATAAGGACATGGCCCACGGCCAGAAGACTGCCGACGTGCAGCGTGACAACGACTATACCACGCAGGTGCTCTACCGCCTCGGCTTTGCCTGGAGCCCCACCTCCTGGGACTACGTCGAGCGCATGCTCACCGCCATCGGCGGCTTCGGTTTCTTCGAGTAAACGGATATGGAAAATATCAACAAACAGTTCTACAACTACCTCTGGGCCTATATCCTTGTGGCCCTGTCAGGCTGTTTGGGCAATGTGGTTGATGGCATCATTGTCGGTAACCTTATCAATGCCGACGGCGTGAGTGCCATCAACCTCTCGAAGCCCATCAACCAGTTTATCTACACGCTCCACCTGCTTGTCAATGCCGGTGCGGGCATGTTGGTGGGCTATGCCTTGGGCAAGGGTAACCTTACCGAGGCGCGCCAGTTGTTCACCCGTGCCTTGACGCTGAGCGCCGGCCTGGGCGTGCTGCTGGCTATAGTCGGTGGTCTGGTGTTCCCCGACGAGACGGCACGGCTGCTCTGCCGTAACGAACAGATTCTGCCTCTGGCCGAGGACTATATGCAGATTCTGCTGCTTGGCAATCCGGCGTTTATCCTGATGTGGGGACTCTCGACGATGGTCGGCGTTGACGGCCAGCCGAAGCTGGTGTCCCTGGCCGTCATCGTCGACAACGCCGCCAACCTCTTCCTCGATATTGTGTTCATCCAGTGGTGTGGGTGGGGTATCGCCGGATCGTCGTCGGCCACCATCGTCGGCCATCTCATCGGTATTGCCATCCTTTTGACCCACTGGCGGAAGCCTTCGCGCCTCAGGCTCGACCTCTCTTTTGTCGACCTGACCGCTTCCTGGCGGCGCATCGTCTCACAAGGCGCTCCGCTGGCTATTGCCTCCATCTCGCTCACGCTGCTGCTGCTCTCAGCCAATACCATCGTTACCAACACGCTGGGTCGTGTGGGCATCTTTGCTTTCGCCGTTTGTATGAATCTGCTGCAGGTGTATAACCTCTTCCTCAGCGGCACCTGTCAGACGCTGCAGTCTTTGGGAGCCATTCAAGTGGGCAAAGGCGATACCGAGGGCGTCAGGATGGTCATCAGGAAGGCCTTCCGCTTTATTACCGTAGCGATGGCCGTCACGTGTCTGATTGTCTGGATTGTCCCGCAATCCATCGCAGCCCTCTTCGGGGCCGACAACCCGGAGTACACTGCCGAGACCGTTCACGCACTGCGTATTTTCGCCCTCAGTTTTATTCCGTTCTGCTACATCTACGTGATGATGATCGTCTACAAACTCTACAAGCACCACAGCATGGCGCTGTTCATCTCGTTTGCACTCTCACTGACCGTCATTCCCGTTTTGTGGGTGATGGCCCGCTATGCCCCCGCTTATCTCTGGTACAGTTATCTGATAGCCTATATCATAGAACTTCTGGTCATAGCAGGCCTTCACTTCCTGCGTCCTACCCGATAAGTTGCGGCAGGAAGCTGGAGACGATGAGCACGATGATGCCGCAGATGAGCACGGTGATGGTCTTCTGCGAGCAGCCCTTCCACTCCTTCAGGATGATGCCCCAGACGTTGGAGAATACCACGTTCAGCGCCATCAGGATGCAGAACGACAGGGTGTCCATCGTGCCGCCGGTCTCGAAGAATGAGCGGCCCAGCGACAGTCCGAAGAACTGCGAGTACCACAGGGCACCGGCCAGCAGGCAGAAGAGCAGGTTGTTGCCCCACACCGACTTCTTGGCATAGTCGCCCCACGTCTTGTTCTTCTGATTCTGGTAGAAACAGTAGATGGCGTTGGTCACGAAGCCGCCCAGTGTCACGAGGAATGTGGCGGGCAGCGTGCGGAACATCGGGTCGGTCAGTTCGCCGAAGTTGATGTCCTTGCCAAACTCCAAGCCCACGTTGAAGCAACCGCTCATGAAGCCGGCCAGCAGGGCGATGGCCAGACCCTTGGGGAAGTTGAAGTCCTTGACGGCAGCTTTCTTCTCCTCCTCGCTCAGCGAGGCAGCCTTCATCGAGCCTGCCACACCAATGATGGCGATGCCGACGAGCGTGACTACCACGCCCAGAATGACGGCGAACGTCAGCTTCGAGAGTGCGTCGAGCTCAGGGAAGAAGATGTTGAGCAGCACGGGGCCCATGATGGTACCCAGAGCGGCACAGGTGCCGAGGGCTATCGACTGTCCGAGGGCAACGCCGAGGTAGCGCATTGACAGGCCGAACGTCAGGCCGCCGACGCCCCAGAGTACGCCGAAGAAGATGGTCATCCACAGGTTGAACGACGGTGTCGAGGCAAACAGCCCGAACAGCGACTGTCCGGCAGGAACGGCCAGCAGTGCGCCGAGGAACGGCAGTACGAGCCAGGCGAAGACGCCCTGCACAATCCAGTACGACTCCCACGACCAGTCTTTTATTTTGTTGATAGGTACGTAGCACGAACTTTGGCAGAACGCGCCGATGGCAATGATGATTAGTCCGATGATGATTTCCATTGTTGTTTGGTTTTAATTTGTATTACGCTTTTTCGTTGTAAAATGTTTTGCCTTAGCTGTCCGTCGCCTGAGGCGGCGCCTCATGATTGCGAGGCGGCGCCTCGTGACTCTGAAGCGGCACCTCGTGACTGCGAGGAGGCGCCTCTACTCTACCTTGCGGCAGTAGCTGACGGCGAGGCGGTCGTAGAGCTGCATCATGCGTGGCAGTCGGGCCTTGAAGTCGTCGAAGTCCTTCTGCCCGGGCTGGCACCACTGCACCTCGCTGATGGCATCGAGGCGCGGCAGGAGCATGAAAAAGAGGTGCTCGGGAGCGGCGATGTACTCCGTCCACAGATTCACCTGCGGGCCGAGGATGTACTGCTGCTCCTCCTCAGTGAGCTTGCCGGGCACGAGCGGCTCGAACGAGTAGACCTTGCTGGCGGGCACGTAGCCGCCAATGCCGAGGGGCAGGTTCCACGTGTCCTTCAGCTGGTAGTAGTCGATGTAGCAGTAGTCGGTGGGCGTCATGATGACGCGGTGATGCTGGCGGGCGGCCTCGATGCCGCCGTTGACGCCCCGCCACGACATGACGACGGCGCCCTCGGTGAGTCCGCCCTCCAAGGTCTCGTCCCAGCCGATGAGGTTGCGGCCGCGGGTGGTGAGGAACTTCTCCACCTCGTGGTTGATGTAGCTCTGCAGCTGGTTCTCGAGGCTGTGCTTGCCGTCGTCCTTCAGTTGCAGTTCACGGATCTTGGCCTGGCACTTCGGGCAGTTCTTCCAGCGCACCTTGGGGCACTCGTCGCCGCCGATGTGGATAAGCCGGGAGGGGAAGACGTCGCAGAGCTCGCCGAGGACGGTCTTGATGAACGTCAGCACGTCGGGATTGCCGGCACAGAGTACGTCTTCGCTGACGCCCCACACCTGCCAGACGGGGTAGGGTCCGCCCGTGCAGCCGAGGTTCGGATAGACGTGGAGGGCAGCCTGCATGTGGCCGGGCAGGTCGATTTCGGGGATGACGTTGATATAGCGCTCGGCAGCGTAACGCACAATCTCGCGGCACTCGTCCTGCGTGTAGTAGCCGCCGTAGGGCTGTCCGTCGTAGAGTCCCGTGTTACGGCCTATGACGGTCTGCTGGCGAATGCTGCCCTTGGCAGCGAGGTCGGGTAGCGCCTTCACTTCGAAGCGCCATCCCTGGTCGTCGGTGATGTGCCAGTGGAGCTGGTTGCAGCCGTGCAGGGCCAGCTGGTCGAGATATTGCTTGACGACGGCGACGGGGAAGTAGTGGCGGGCGCAGTCGAGGTGGACGCCGCGATAGCCGAAGCGCGGCTCGTCGGCGATGGTGACGAAGGGCAGCTCGACGGGGCCTCCTGCCGATGGCAGACTCTTGCGCAGGGTCTGCACACCACGGAATATGCCGATGGGCTCGGCGGCGGTGATGGTGATGCCGGCCTTGCCGACGGTCAGCGAGTAGCTGTCGGCGGGGGAAGTGCTGACGCCTTTCTTGGCAGTGCTGACGGCAAGGCGGACGGCGGCTTTCTTGGCAGAGGGAGCCAGTTGCAACTGGAGCCCGGTCTGTTGCTCTACCCACTGGCAGAGCATCTGTGCCGTGCGGGCTATTTCCGGGTTACTGGCATCGTAGGCGATGGTCATGCCCGACTGCAGGGTGAACACCTTGGTGGTGTCCGTCTGTATGCTTTTGGGCAGCGGTATAACACGATAGTCAGCACGCCCCGCCATGGTGGAGAGGGGCATGCTGACTATCATTAGGGCTGACCAGAGAATGACTGACAGCAGTTTTCTCATGGCAGACATGTGCTTATCGCTTCGACGTGACGTCCTTCTCGTACTGCTGGATGCAGGCGATGAACTCCTCGCCGACGGGGACGTTGTTCTTCAGGTTGAAGTAGTCGTAGACGGCGCCGAACGGCATCGACTTGGCCTCCTCCATCAGGGCGAGGCGCTCGAAGTACTGGCCGTTGTCCTCATACTCGCGCAGCTTCTGCTTCGGCTCGAGCATGGCCTGCAGGATGCACTTCTGCGTGGCGCGGCTGCCGATGATGTAGGCACCGATGCGGTTGATGCTGGCATCGAAGTAGTCGAGTCCGACGTGAGCACGGTCGAGGGCGTCGCTGCGGACGAGCTCCTTGAAGAGGTCGAGCGTCTGGTCGTTCATGATGGTGACGTGGTCGGAGTCCCAGCGTACGGGGCGGCTGACGTGGAGCATCAGCTCGGGCACGTACATCAGCAGGGTTGATACGAAGTCAGAGACGTTCTCGGTGGGCTCGTAGTGGCCGGTGTCGAGGGTGTAGATGCACTTGCGAGTAGCGCAGTAGGCGGTGTAGAAGTCGTGCGAGCCAACGGTGTAGCTCTCCAGTCCGATGCCGAAGAGCTTGGCCTCGAAGCAGTTCTTCACGCCGTCGAGCTTCTCCTCCATAATCTCGTCGAGCGAGGCGGCGAGCAGCTCGCGGTACTTCTTGCGCTGTACGGGGATGTCCTTCATGCCGTCGTGTACCCAGATGTTCATGATACAGGGGTCGCCCTGAGCCTTACCCATGGCGTCGGCAATGCGGCGGCAGCGCTTGGTGTGCTCAATCCAGAAGTCGCGAATCGACTTGTCGGGGTTGGCCAGCGAGAGGTCGCCGCTCTTCGGGTGCGAGAACGACGTGCTGTTGAAGTCGAGCTTCATGTTGTTCTCCTTGGCCCAGTCAATCCAGCTCTGGAAGTGCTCGACGCCGCACTGGTCGCGGTCGACGAACTTGCCGCCGAAGTCGCCGTAGATTTCGTGGAGGTTCAGACGGTGGTTGCCGCCGAGGAGGGTCTTGACGAACTCAATGTCCTGGCGCACCTCGTCGATGGTGCGGGCGCGGCCGGGGTAGTTACCCGTGGTCTGGATACCGCCCGAGAGGGCCTCGTTGCGCTCGAAGCCGACGACGTCGTCGGTCTGCCAGCAGTGGAGTGAGAGCTGCTGCTTCTGGAGCTGGTCAAGTACTGCGTCGGTGTCGACGCCAATGGCTGCGTAGCGCTCTTTGGCTACGGCGTAAGCCTGTTCAATGAGATTTGCTTTCATCGTGGAAATTTGTTATAGGTGTAATAAATGTTTCTTTGTTTTGGGGAAACCAATTGGCACTAATTGGGATAAATTTATCTTAATTGGTGCCAATTCGTTTCTTTTATTGCTTGCTTGTGATGGAAATGTATTTGTCGTATGCCTTATCCCAGATTTCCTTCTCCTGCGGCTCGTACTTCACAAGGTCGAGGGTGTCGGCGATGATCTGGCGCATCTGCCAGATGTCGCTGACCATACCGGCGGCCTTGGCCTGCAGCATGATGTTGCCGAGAGCGGTGCACTCCTGCGGGCCGGCGAGGACGGTGGCACCGGTAGAGTTGGCCGTGAACTGGTTGAGATACTTGTTGAGCGAGCCACCGCCGATGATGTGGAGCACGTCGAGCTGGAACGGGGCAAACTCCTGCAGCCAGGTGAAGACCTGACGATAGCGCAGGGCCAGCGAGTCGAAGATGCAGCGGCAGATTTCGGCAGGCGTCTCGGGGACGGGCTGACCGGTCTGGCGGCAGTACTGCTGGATGGCCTGAATCATCGACGCCGGGGCGGCGAACATCTGGTCGTCGGGATTGATGAGCGAGCGGAAGGGCTCTACCGTCATAGCCGAGGACTGCAATACAGCGTGGGAGAGAGCCCCCCCTACTGCCCCCGAGGGGGCTTCATTACCCTGTTGGACATTTGTGTCCCCCTCGGGGGACGACAGGGGGGCTTTCTGCCACTCCAGTCGGCAGCGCTCGTAGAGCCACATGCCGCAGATGTTCTTCAGGAAGCGGGTGGTGCCCTCGATGCCGCCTTCGTTGGTGAAGTTGCGCTCGTAGGAGAGGTCGCTGATGATGGCATCCTTCGTCTCTATGCCCATGAGGCTCCACGTGCCGCTCGACAGGTAGGCGAACTGCTCGTCCTTGGCAGGAACGGCAGCAACGGCAGCACCTGTATCATGGCCGGCGACGGCAACAACAGGCACGGCGCCGAGGCCCGTCAGCCGCTGCACCTCGTCGGTGAGCACGCCGATGACCGTTCCCGGCTGCACCATGCGGCCGAACTTGCTGCGCGTCAGCCCTAACGAGGCGAGCAGGCGCTCGTCGAGCTGTTTGGTGCGCGGGTCGAGCAGCTGGCTGGTCGAGGCGATGGTATATTCGCACACCTCGTTGCCGGTGAGCATCCACGAGAGAGCGTCGGGGACGAAAAGGATTTTCGTCGCACAAGAAAGGGCGCTGTTGCCCTCGCGCTTCATGGCGTAGAGCTGGAAGATGCTGTTGAAGTTGAGGAACTGAATGCCCGTGATGTCGTAGACCTCCTTGGGTGACACGACGTGGCGCAGGTAGTCGTCCATCGCGTCGAATGTAATAGGATCGCGATATGCGCGCGGATTCCTTAATATAGCACCGTCGTCGCCGATGAGGACGAAGTCGACGCCCCACGTGTCGATGCCGATGGAGGTAATCTCCAGGCCGCGGCGGGCTACTTCCTTCAGTCCCTTGATGATTTCAAAGTAGAGGGCGTAGATGTCCCAGTAGTAGTGGCCCCCCTGCTCAATGAGGTTGTTGGGGAATCGCGTCACCTCCTCTAACGAGAAGCGTCCGTCGGTGATGTTGCCGATGATGGTGCGGCCGCTGGTGGCCCCCAGGTCTACGGCAAAGAAATACTTCTTCTGTTCCATATTTGTTTTGTTGTGATTAGCTGTTTTAAGTTTACGTTTGCAAAGGTAGTAATAAAAAGGCGGGGTCGATATGATAATTTGATTTTCTTACCTTTATTTTTGATTTATCGGAAAGAAAGTGTTACCTTTGCGGCGAAATTCAATTACTTTATACAATATGGCAACATTAACAATCCTGATTGTCACCGTCTTCTGTATCGGCTACCTGTGCATAGCCTTGGAGAGCGTGACGAAAATCAACAAGGCGGCCATCGCCCTGCTGATGTGTGTGCTCTGCTGGACGCTCCTGATGATGGGGCCTGGCGCGTATTATCCTGACGTGGCCGCCGGCGGCGTGGTTCACCACATTGCCGAGGTCATCGAACATCACCTGGGCGATGCGGCCGGGACGCTGTTCTTCCTGATGGGCGCTATGACCATCGTCGAGATTGTCGACTCAAACGGCGGCTTCAACTTCGTGCGCGACACGCTGAAGACGCGCTCGAAGCGCAAGCTGATGTGGCGCATGGCCTTCATGACGTTCTTCCTGTCGGCCATCCTCGACAACCTGACCACCTCCATCGTGATGATTATGGTGCTGCGCAAGCTGGTGCAGGCCCGCGAGGACCGGCTCATCTATGCCGCGCTCGTCGTCATCTCGGCTAACTCGGGCGGTGCCTTCTCGCCTATCGGCGACGTGACGACCATCATGCTGTGGATTAAGGGCGTTATTACGACGCAGGGCGTGCTGACCGAGATTTTCGTACCGTCGCTCGTGTCGATGCTTGTGCCGGCGTTCATCCTGCAGTACTCGCTGAAGGGGAAGTTCGACAAGGAGCAGAACCTGCCGAAGGCCGACGTCAGCCAGTTTACGAAGACGCAGCGCGACATCATCTTCTGGCTCGGTGTGGGCGGCCTCTGCTTCGTACCTATCTTTAAGACGCTGACCCACCTGCCGCCGTTCATGGGCATTCTGCTGGTGCTCGGCATCCTGTGGACCGTGACCGAGATTTTCCATTACAACACATCGGAAGAGGACACGATGGCCAAGCGCGTGAGCGACATCATGACCAAGATTGACCTGTCGACCATCATGTTCTTCCTCGGCATCCTGATGGCGGTGGCCGTGCTGCAGGAGGTGGGCGTGCTGACAGCTCTCGGCGAGGGCCTGAACGAGACCTTCTCGGGCAACTACTACGTCATCAACGGCATCATCGGCGTGCTCTCGTCGATTGTCGACAACGTGCCCCTCGTGGCAGGCTGTATGGGCATGTACCCCGTGGCCGCCGAGGGAGCAATGGCCGTCGACGGCATCTTCTGGCAGCTGCTGGCCTACTGCGCCGGTGTGGGCGGCTCGATGCTCATCATCGGCTCGGCTGCCGGCGTAGTGGTCATGGGATTGGAGAAGATTACCTTCGGCTGGTATATGAAGCGCATCACGTGGATAGCCTTCGTGGGCTATCTCGCCGGCATCCTCATCTACTGGCTGGAGCGTTCTCTGCTGTTCTAAGCTCGCTTGGCCGGCGTCCGGTCTTGATCTTGAACTTAGCTGAGAAATAGTCTGGCGACTCAAAGTTGAGTCGGTAGGCTATTTCTTTTACGCTCATAGCGGTGGTCGACAGCAGCTCCTTGGCGCGCTGCAGTCGCAGGTCCTGCTGGTAGATAGCCGGCGAAATGCCGGTGTGCTCCTTGAAGAGCTTGCGGAAGTTGGAGTAGCTGACGCCCATCTCCTCGGCCACCTGCTGGATGGTGAGGTTGCTCTCGAGGGCTTCGCGTATGCGCAGGCGAGCCTTACTTATCATATCGACGTGTGACTGGTTGCGGCTCAGCTGGATGTTGCGCTCCAGTGAGTACATCAGTCCGATGAGGTGGTTGACGATGCCGGCCATCAGCTGCTGCGAGTAGGCGGCCTCGATGACGGCGGTGTCGTATGCCTGCTTGTAGAGTCGCACAATCTCATCGCTGAAGCCGACGTGGTAAACGGGCTTCTGCGGCGAGAGGAAGCCGGCGCGCACGCGGTCGTCCATGTTGCGCCCCTTGAAACCTATCCAGTAGCTCTTCCACCCGGTCTTGGGGTCGGGATGGTAGGAGTGCCACTCGCCGGGGAAGAGCAGCCAGAGGTCGCCCTCGCGCAGCTTCGCCTCGCGGACGGTGGCACTGTGGAATATGCCTTCACCTTCGGTGAGGTAAAGCAGCTGGTATTCGTTGAGCTCGCGTCCGCGCTCCAGTTCGAAGTAGTATCCGTCAGCGTGGCCGCGGGTGGGGTAGGAGTCTCCCGGTTTGATGTCCTCATAGCCAACGGTGCTGACGGTGAGGCCCCATAGAGAGTCGCGCTCATTGGCCAATAGGTATTTGCTGATTTGCATACGTTCTTAGGTTTTTGTCACTGTTTTTCTGCGCACAAAGATAGGCAAATTCGTTGGAATAGCAAAATAAAGAAATAAAAAAAATGTAAAACGCTTGGCAGTTTCAGGGAAAAGCGTTACTTTTGGGGGCAGAAAACTTAAAACGCAGAAATATGATAGACGTAAAAGAGACTTTGAAGAAGAGTGAGGAGAGAATGGAGATGGCCGCCATGTTCCTGGAAGAGGAGCTGAACCGCATCCGCGCCGGCCGTGCCAACGTAGCCATTCTCGACGGTGTCAGGGTGATGTCTTACGGCAGTAAGGTGCCCCTGAACCAAGTAGCAACCGTGATGACGCCCGACGCCCGCACCATTGCCATCAAGCCGTGGGACCGCAAGCAGATTCGCGACATTGAGAAGGCCATCATGGACAGCGACGTGGGCATCACGCCCGAGAACAACGGCGAGGTCATCCGTCTCGGCATTCCGCAGCCCACCGAGGAGCGCCGCCGCGACCTGGTGAAGCAGTGCAACAAGATAGCCGAGAAGGCCAAGGTTGAGGTTCGCAACGTGCGTAGTGACATCAAGGACAAGCTGAAGAAGGCCATCAAGGACGGACTCTCTGAGGACAACGAGAAGGACGCCGAGCTGGAGCTCCAGAAGATTCACGACAAGTACATCAAGAAGCTCGACGAACTGATTGAGGCCAAGAACAAGGAAATCATGACCGTGTAGCGCTTCGCTCGTGAAAAGTGAAGAGTGAAAAGTGAAAGGTCTTGTTGTCAAGAATACAGGCAGCTGGTACACCGTCCGCACCGACGATGGCCAGTTGCTTGATTGTAAAGTAAAGGGGAACTTCCGTATCAAAGGCATACGGAGCACTAACCCCGTGGCCGTCGGCGACCGCGTGACGGTGAACGACGAGGGCTGGATTACCGGCATCGACGACCGCCGCAACTACATTATCCGCAAGAGCATCAACCTCTCGAAGCAGAGCCACATCCTGGCGGCTAACGTCGACCAGGCACTGCTCATCGTCACCGTTGTCCGTCCCGAAACCTCCACCACGTTCATCGACCGTTTCCTGGCTTCGGCCGAAGCTTACAGCGTGCCCGTCGTCCTGGTGTTCAACAAGACCGACACGCTCAGCGCCGACGAACAGCACTACCAGCAGATGATGGTCACGCTCTACGAGACCATCGGCTACGAGTGCCGCCAGGTTTCCGCCGTCACGGGGCAGGGCGTCGACGAACTGCGTCCGCTCTTGTGTGGCAAGGTGACGCTGCTCAGCGGCAACAGTGGGGTGGGGAAGTCGACGCTCATCAACCGCCTCGTCCCCGGTGCCAACCTGCGCACCGCCGAAATCAGCGACGCCCACCAGGCGGGGCAGCACACCACCACGTTCTCGGAGATGATAAGTCTCCCCCTAACCCCCTCCCGTAGAGGGGGAACTGCTGCGCCGGAAGCCTCCCCTACGGGGGGAGGTTTGGAGGGGGCTTCCTACCTCATCGACACGCCGGGCATCAAGGGCTTCGGCACGTTCGACATGGAGCGCGAGGAGATTTCCAGCTACTTCCGCGAAATCTTCCGCTTCTCTAAGGACTGCCGCTTCAGCAACTGCACACATACCCACGAGCCCGGCTGCGCCGTGCTCCGGGCCGTCGACGACCACCTCATAGCCCAGAGCCGCTACCAGTCGTACCTCTCGATGCTCGACGACAAGGACGAGAGTAAATACCGCGAAGCTTACTGATTTGATTATGAAGAGATTAGCAATATTAGCACCATTGTCGGCGCTCGTCATGACAGCGTCGGCACAAGTCAAAACCACCGTAACAGAATTCCTGCAGGCAGGGCCGTATGCCGTGGCTGCGCCGTTTGCTGCCGACAGCGTCGACGTGCAGGGCAAGAAGTTCGACGTAAAGTCGTCGCTCTCAGCATTGCCGCTGCAGGCTGAGGCGCAGGGCGTGTTCAGCGGCAGCGTGCTGCCCTCGCTGAAGGACGCTAAGTCGGTGGGCGTGCTGACGTTCTACGTGAACAACGCCGACTACGTGAAGGGGAAGATCAGCGTGAAGGGCCCCAAGAACTACAAGCTCTACATCGACGACAAGGAGGCCGGCGCCGACCTGAGCCTGGCCCCCGAGCACCATACATTCGCCATCCGCTATCTGGCCGAGCCCAACGACACCGACAGCATCAGCGTCAGCTTCGATACGCAGATTGCCGTCAGTCCGACCACCGACAAGCGCCACCCCTACATGATTCACGACCTGCTGGACGGCCGGCGCGTGCGGGGCATAGCCCTCTCGGCCGACGGTTCGCTGGTCAGCATGAGCTATCAGACCACCGAGCCTACGGGAAACAGCCGCTGGGACTACGAGCTGCGCGAGGCGAAGAACGGACGGCTGCTGCAGCGCCCCACGAGAAGCGTGAACTGGATGCCCACGAGCACAGCCTGGCTCGAGGAGGAGAAGGAGCAGGGCCAGCGCGTATTATATAAGGTGGACGCCTTGACGGGCGAGCGCACCCGCTGGGCCGCCGGACTGCCCGAGGGCAGCTACACCGTCAGTCCGACCGAGGACTACCTCATCATCACCGCCACCGAGGACGGCCCGAAGGAGGACGCCGGCGTCTTCGAGGTGACCGAGATGGACGACCGCCAGCCCGGCTGGCGCAAGCGCAGGTATCTTGTGCGCTTCGATGTCAGGACGGGCGTCAGCCAGCGCATCACCTTCGGTTCCAAGGGCCAGTACCTGGCCGACATCAGTGCCGACGGGCAGAAGCTGCTCATCGGCGCCAGCTACTCCTGGCTGGCCCAGCGCCCGACGGAGGTTGGCGACTACTACCTGATGGACGCCCGTACGCTGAAGGTCGACACCGTGCTGCAGTGCGTGGGCTTCCTCGGCGGAGCCCTGCTGTCGCCCGATGCCAGGCAGATTCTGTTCACCGGCACGCCCGAGGCCTTCAACCGCATCGGCTGTCAGCTGCCACTCGACAAGACGCCGAGCATGACCGAGAACGAGCTCTTCCTCTACGACATCGCCACGAAGAAGGTGACGCCGCTGACTAAGGACTTCGACCCGAGCATCAACAGCGTCGTCTGGTCGAAGGCTAGCGGACAGATATTCTTCAATGCCGAGAACCGCGACTACGTACACATCTATCAGCTCAATCCTGCCGACGGCAAGATCGTCAAGCTTGAACTCGTCGGCGACAACGCCTACCGCTTCAGTCTGTCTGAGCACGCCAACGTGCTGGGCTATCTCAGCGACAAGACGATGGAGCCCACCTCTGCCTTCATAGCCTTTACGGCCAAGGGCAAGAGTGCCGTCAAGCAGTTCTCCCTCTTCGAAGGCAAGACCGTCCTCGGCGACGCTGAGCTTGGCACCTGCCGCGACTGGAACTTCACCAACAGCAACGGCGACACCGTCTATGGGCGCCTGTATCTGCCTGCTGACTTCGACGCCGCGAAGAAGTACCCGATGATAGTCTACTACTACGGCGGCTGTTCTCCCGTCACGCGCACCTTCGAGTCGCGCTATCCCGCCCAGTACTACGCCTCTCTCGGCTACGTGGTCTACATCCTGCAGCCCAGCGGAGCCACCGGCTTCGGCCAGGAGTGGGCCTCGCGCCACGTCAACACCGCCGGCGGCGCGCCCGCCGCCGATGGTTCCGTGCCTGCTGGTACGCCGGCAGGTGACATCATCGAGGGCACGAAGCGCATCTGCGCCGAGCACCCCTTCATCGACGCCTCGAAGATAGGCTGCATGGGTGCCAGCTACGGCGGCTTCATGACCATGTACCTGCAGACCGTCACCGACATCTTTGCCGCTGCCGTCAGCCACGCCGGCATCGCCAACCACACCAGCTACTGGGGCGAGGGCTACTGGGGCTACAACTACAGCGAGGTGTCGATGGCCAACAGCTACCCCTGGAGCCACCGCCAGCTCTACGTCGACCAGTCGCCGCTCTTCCGTGCCGACAAGGTTCACACGCCGCTGCTGCTGCTCCACGGCAATGCTGACACCAACGTGCCGCTCATCGAGAGCCTGCAGATGTTCACAGCCCTGAAGCTACTGGGCCGCGAGGTGGCCTTGGTCGAGGTGGCAGGCGAGAACCACCACATTCTCGACTACACGAAGCGCACCCGCTGGATGCAGACCCAGATGGCCTGGTTCCAGAAATGGCTGAAGGGCGACTCCACGTGGTGGGACGCTCTCTATCCGAAGAAGCATCTGTAAGAGTCGTCTGCGGCCTTGACAGACAGAGAAATAAAGACTGTAATTACTTGTAGTTCTCGTCGGCACTGACGTCGCCGTGGAGCGCGTCCTGAAACGAGTCCCAGTCCTGGAAACCGACCAGCAGCGACAGCCGGTCGAGTGTCTTGCGGTCGGGCTTGTGTAGCAGTTCCTTTTCCACGGCTCCCAACAGTTTCTTCAGTGCCAAGCGTTTCTTTTCCATAAATTCTGAATTTTGCTGCAAAATTACAAAAATATTTCGTACCTTTGCACACAAATCGACAAAAAACGCAAAAGCACAATGAAAGAATTAGCACTGAAGTACGGATGCAATCCGAACCAGAAGCCTTCGCGCATCTTCATGCAGGAGGGCGAGTTACCCATCGAAGTCATCAACGGCCGTCCCGGCTACATCAACTTCCTCGACGCGCTGAATGCGTGGCAGTTGGTAAAGGAACTGAAAGAGGCCACGGGACTGGCTGCCGCCGCCTCGTTCAAGCACGTGTCACCCGCCGGTGCCGCCGTGGGACTGCCCTTGAGCGACACGCTGAAGAAGATTTATTTCGTCGATGACGTCAAAGGTTTGGATGACAGTCCTGTAGCCTGCGCCTATGCCCGTGCCCGTGGTGCCGACCGCATGTCGAGCTACGGCGACTTCGTGGCACTGAGCGACACCTGCGACGCCACAACAGCCCAGCTGCTGAAGCGCGAGGTCAGCGACGGTGTCATTGCTCCCGACTTCACCCCCGAGGCCATCGCAATACTGAAGGATAAGCGCAAGGGTACCTACAACGTCATCAAGATTGACCCGTCGTACAAGCCCGAGCCCATCGAGCGCAAACAGTGCTTCGGCGTGACCTTCGAGCAGGGCCGCAACGAGATCAAACTCGACGACCCCGCCCTGTTTGAGAACATCCCCACGCAGAACAAAACGTTCACGCCGGAGGCCAAGCGCGACCTCATCATCGCCCTCATCACGCTGAAGTACACCCAGTCGAACTCGGTCTGCTACGTCAAGGACGGTCAGGCCATCGGCATCGGTGCCGGCCAGCAGAGCCGCATCCACTGTACCCGCTTGGCAGGCAACAAGGCAGACATCTGGTGGCTGCGCCAGCATCCGAAGGTGATGGCCCTGCCCTTCAAGGAGGGCATCCGCCGTGCCGACCGCGACAACACCATCGACGTCTACATTTCTGAGGACGAGCACGACGACGTGCTGCGCGACGGTGCCTGGCAGCAGTTCTTCACCCGCCAGCCCGAGGTGCTGACGCTGGCCGAAAAGAAGGAGTGGATAGCCCAGAACACGAAGGTAGCACTGGGGTCTGATGCTTTCTTCCCCTTTGGCGACAATATCGAGCGCGCCCATAAGAGCGGCGTAGAGTTCATTGCCCAGGCTGGTGGCAGTGTCCGCGACGACCATGTCATCATGACGTGCGACAAGTACGGCATCACCATGGCCTTCACCGGCGTTCGCCTGTTCCACCACTAAAAAGTGAAAAGTGAAGAGTGAAGAATATGAGTAAAGAATCAGACTTCCAGGACATTCTGGTCAATGGCATTTCGTTCGGTCGTGGCGGCGGTCCCCGTCAGCAGGACGACAAGGTCAAGACCAAGGCCAAGAAAAAGAAGTACATCACCGGTGCTCACGGTAGTGGCTCTGCACGGCAGAAAGCCAAATACCGTGAGCAACGGGCCAACCGACACAAATGACAATTAAACAATTAAAAAATTAAACAATTAAAGAATTAAAGTAACAGCGAATAAAACAATTGTACATAAACGAACTACTATGAGACATTATCTATTGACATTAGCGACACTCATCGCCATCACGACAACGGCATCAGCCCAGAAATTAGTGGGTGGTGACCTTAGTCTTGTACCCGCATACGAACAGGCCGGAGACAAATGGCTAGATGCCGATGGCAAAGTCATCAACACCGCGTATGGAGATGGCATGATAACATACGTCCACGAAGTGGCTGGATGGAACAGTGTACGCGTGAGACTGCTGGTAGATCCCAGTCTGGATGATGCTCCGGCCACCTGTCAGGATCTGGATTACGTGAAGAAGTTGGGCAAGCGCGTCAAGGATGCTGGTATGAATTTTCTGCTTGATATCTTCTATAGCGACACCTGGACGGATGTCAGCCAGCAATGGATTCCCACCAGTTGGGGATATGACCGAAATACTGCCCAAGCCACACTGGCAGCCAAGGTGAAGAACTATACTACCGAGGTGCTAAACGAACTTGCTGCTTATGGGGCTAAGCCAGACTATGTGCAGATAGGCAATGAAGTAAGCTATGGCATGCTGTGGGACAGTCTTTCGGGCAAGAACAAGGCCAACTCTTTCTCGACAGGTATGACCTACGACGGTCAGAGGTCCAAGATTGAGCGCTTTGCCACACTTCTAAAAGCAGCTGCAGAGGGTGTGAGGGCATCTGAATGTGCTACAGCTAAGATTGTACTCCACTGTGAACGTACTATCAACAGTACTCAAGTGAAGAATTTCTATTCATGGGTTCAGCAGGCAGGCTTTACAGACTACGATATCATAGGCCTCAGCTATTATCCCATTTGGCATGGGACTATCAGTCAGCTTAAGTCCTCGCTAAGTGCTCTGCAAGCCTCGTTCCCATCCAAAGACATTCATATCGTAGAGACAGGCTATTATCATACAGACTTCACCCCGAAGTCGGGTGAAATAGACACTCGCACCACATGGACTTACTCTCCTGCCGGACAGGCAGCTTTTCTGAAAGATCTCATTGCTGCCCTCAAGACCTATGACAAGGTGACGGGTCTCTACTACTGGCAGCCGGAGGAGTGTGGCAATGGTGCTGATGCCAGTGGCAACAATCGTGTGATGGGCAATTGGGACAATCGCGGCTTCTGGGCTATTAGCTGGAAAAGTGGTAGTCATGCCCTCAACAGCAAGGAGGCACTGATGACTCTGAAAACATTTGTCAACGAGGATGGCGACGATGACCAACCAAAGGATGTCACCAGCCAACACATCGCCAACCCCTCGTTCGACAGCGACATCAGCGGATGGACTAACACGGGCGGCACAGCCCAGTGGAAAGGAAACACCTGGGATGTGCTTTCCAACTACTGCGAGTTCGGCTGGACGGGCAGCGCCATCGCGGATCAGGAAGTGGTACAGACACCCACCTTACCGGCAGGAAGCTACAAGCTGAGCGTCAACTGCGCCACAGACAACGGGGCAAAGGGTGTTTATCTGATTGCTGACGACCAAAGCACGGAAATGACAGGAACCGGTGGCATCGGTTTCTTCTCCGTAGAATTTACCCTAACATCGGCAAAGCCCGTAAAACTTAGTCTGAAACTGCAAAACACCACTGCCACCTGGGTTAACTTCGACAACTTCACTTTGGAAAAGACTTCAACGACAGGGATTGGCAACGTTAATCTTAACGATAACGTTAACGATAACTATTGGTACACGCTGGACGGTCGCCGGCTGACAGGCAAGCCAACCGCCAAGGGCCTCTATATCAAGGACGGCCGCAAAGTCGTCCTCCGATGACAAATAAGGGAGTTAAGTGAAATGTTACGACTAACGAAATTCATCGCCAAAACCTTGTCAGTCCGTTTGAGTCTGATGATCGTTTTCTCGATTGCCATGTTGCTCATGGCCGTGTTATTCGTCATGTTTCATTACTCCAGGAAATCGGTCAAGGAAGAGGCCTTGCAAAAAGCCAGCCAGTCATTAAATGGCACCGTACAGCATATAGACAACATCCTGCTGAGCGTAGAGCAGGCCGCCGGCAACATGTACTGGCCCCTGCTGCAACACCTGAACCAGCCTGAGCGTATGCATGCCTACAGTCGCCAGATAGTAGAGAGCAACCCCTATATCATCGGCTGCGCCATTGCCTTAAAGCCCTACTTTTACAAGGGGCAGGAGCTTTTCATGGCTTACTACCACCGCGTGGACAGTTCCGACCCCACATCGCCCATCGTACAGGACGACAGCTACGGCAACCGTCCCTACACCGAACAGGTGTGGTACACCGTACCTGTAGAGAAAGGCAGGCCCTACTGGACCGACCCGCTCAGGGAAGAAGGCAAGGAGGACGAGCCCATCACCTCCTTCTGTCTGCCCCTCTATGGTGCTGAGGGCGAGCGTGTCGGCGTGCTGGCCGTTGACGTCTCGCTCCATGTGCTGTCCGACATTATTCTTGCCACCAAGCCCTCGCCCAACTCTTACTGTACCCTGTTGGGCAGGGACGGTTCCTACATTGTCCACCCCGACTCCACCAAGCTGCACCGTCAGACCGTCTATGACCAGCTGAACGACGACAGCAGTCCCGAAGCCATCACAGCCGCCAAGGAGATGATAGCAGGCAAGACTGACTATAGGGCCTTCAACCTGAACGGCAAGGACTTTTACGTATTCTACCGGCCTTTTGAGCGCATGGCTATCCAGGGGCGCTACATGGAGGACCTCAACTGGAGCGTCGGCATCGTCTATCCGCAGGACGACATCTTTGGCGACACCAACACGCTGCTCTACAACGTGCTCATCATAGCCACCGCAGGACTGCTCCTGCTGCTGGGGCTGTGCCTGTGGTTCACCCGACGGCAGCTGAAACCCCTGCACCTGCTGACGCAGTCAACGCAGCGCATTGCCGAAGGCCACTACGACGAGCCCATTCCCAAAAGCAAGCATCACGACGAGATTGGCATGCTGCAGAACCACTTCCAGTCGATGCAGCAGTCGCTGGCCGAACACATCAACGAACTCGACCAGCTCACCGGCACCCTCCAGGAGCAAGGCCAGGTGCTGAGTGCCGCCTACGAACAGGCCAAGGAAGCCGACCGCATGAAGACCGCCTTCCTGCACAACATGACCGACCAGATGCTGGCTCCCATTGACGACATCAAGCAGGACGTCGGCATCCTGTGCGGACAACTGCACGACATCGACCAGCAAGCTGTCGACCAGGTGGTCGACGACATCCAGCAAAAGGGCAAGGTGGTCACCGTCCTGCTGAACCACCTGCTCGAAGTATCAGAGAAAGCTAAAAACCCCGAAACCGCCCATGAATAAACAGTCTGACACCATCCGCCAATCGTTAGCTGCCAAACTCGGACTCGGCTATCTGCTGTTGACCATCGTCATCTTCGTGGTTTCCTTGGGCATCTTCTTCATCCAGTCGCACTACCTCATCCGCAAAGAAGCCATCGAGCGCGGTCGCGCCACCCTGTCTGTCGCGGCACAGCGTGTCGTCCGACATCTGACCACGGTGGAGACAGCCACCGACATCAACAGCTGGCTCGTGACGGAAAACCTGCAGCCCGACTCCCTGCTGGCCTATACACACCGCATCACCCAGCTCAACCCCGACGTCGACGGCTGCTCCATCACCACCGAGCCAGACATCTTCCCACAGTACGGGCGCTATTTTTCCGCCTACACCGTCCGACATGGCGACTCTATCACCACCGTACGCGAGGCACCATACGAGTATTTCGAGAAGGTGTGGTACAAGACGCCCAAGGCCAAGGGCCACGCCTGCTGGGTAGACCCCTTCGACGACTACACCCCCGGCACGCTCTCAGCCACCGACATGATAGCCTCCTACTGCAAACCGCTGTACGACGATACCGGACGCTTTGTGGCTGTCATCTCCACCGACCTGTCGCTGCCCAAACTCTCCAAGGCCATCACGGCAGAGCGGCCCTACCCCCATTCCTACTTCGTCATGATAGGCGAGGAAGGCTACTACTTCGTACATCCTGACAGCGCCAAACTCTTCCATCACACCATCTTCGACAGCGCCAAAGGCAACGCCAAGTCTGACATCGTCATGCTGGGCCACGAGATGACTACCGGAAAGACAGGCTACATGAAGATGCACATCGACGGACGTTCATGCATTGTCAGCTACCAGCCTGTGCCGCATACCCCCTGGAGCATAGCCCTTGTCAGCCCCGAGAGCGACATCTTCAGCCACTACAACCGGCTACTCCTCATTCTGATTCCCCTCACCGTCGTCGGCATCCTGGTCATCCTCCTGCTCTGCCGCCGGGCCGTCAACCACGCCATCAAGCCATTGAAACAGCTGCTCAGCCAATCGCACATCATCACCTCCGGCAACTACGAGGCGACAACCATAGCCCACAGCAGCCGCACCGACGTCGTCGGCGCCTTGCAGAACAGCTTTGCCACCATGCAGGAGTCGCTCAGCCGCCACGTCGCCAGCATCCGCGAGGGCAACGCCGAGCTGGAACGCCGCAACAAAGAGTTGGAACATGCCCGTGAGCTGGCCGAAAAGGGCAGCCGCCAGAAGACAGCGTTTATCCAGAACGTCACCCATCAGGTGCGTACGCCCCTTAACATCATCATGGGATTCTCGCAGGTGCTGCGCGACAATGCCAGCCAACTGCCGGAAGAGGAGTTGCACCACATCACCGACGTCGTCAACTACAACACGGTGACGCTCTGCCGCATGGCCACCATGCTCTACGACAGTTCTGACAACTGGAAGGAAGAGCTGTTCCCCCTCGACGACGACGTGCCGTGCAACGCCGTCACCCGTCAGGCCATTGCCGACACCAAGCTCCAATATCCGGACATGCGCATCGACTTCCACACCGAAGTCCCCGACACACTGACCATGCGCTCCAACTACCTTTACATCCTGCGCTGCCTGCGTGAACTGCTCTACAATGCTGGCAAATACTCCAACCCCAAACAAGTCACCATGCGGATTACCCAGACCGACCGCACCATCCGCTTCGTTTGCGAAGACCTCGGCCCCGGCATTGCCGAAGCAGAACTTGAAAACCTGTTCAAGCCCTTCAGCAAAACCGACGACCTCTCGGAAGGCCTCGGCCTCGGCTTGCCCCTCACCAAGCGCCACTGCCGACGGTTAGGCGGCGACCTGACGCTTGACACGTCCTACCACGACGGCTGCCGCTTCGTCATCGAGCTCCCTAAAACCTGACAGCCACCTCGCTGCCGTCATAGCTGACGGTCTTTTCACGTCCGTCGGGAAGTGCGACAACAAACTGGCGAACCTCCATCATGCCCTTGTACTGACCCTGACGCTTACCGATGGTCAGCGTACGAGTGGCGTCATTCCAGCGGAAAGTGATGGTGGCATATTGTCCCTGCTCGTAGTTGTAACTGTCGCCCTCATCCTCATAGAGGGTAAACGTGCCGTCAGCCCCAGGGTACACGCGCACCTCGAGGTTGTCCCACGCTTTCTCGCCGACATACTGCATCTCCGGTCCCAAGGGCAGGATGCTACCCGCACGAACAAACATGGGCACCTTGTCGAGCGAGGTCTGCAGCGTCACGGAACGGCCACCCTTAAAACAGCGGTTCGTCCAGAAGTCATACCAGTCAGCCCCCTTGGGCAGGTACTTGGTAGCGGTCTTAGAGGATTGAAAAATTGAAGAATTGAAAGATTGAAGTTGATTGTTACTTCCATTTTTTAATTTTTCAATCTTATCATTTTCCCTGTCCCACCCGGTCATGGCATCGGTGCGGACTATTTTCTCCTCAGTATACTGCGGGTCGACGATGGGGGCAGCCAGGATGCTGCGGCCAAACATGAACTCGTCGGTCATATTCCACACCTTCTTGTCGCTGGCGAAGTCGCTGAACAGCGGACGCTGGTAGCTGTCGTTGTTCGTAGTCACCTGCCAGGCCGTACTATATAAATAAGGTATCAGGCGATAACGCAGCCGGATCATTTTCTCGATGGCATCATAGACGGGTTCGCCTTTCTTGCCGAACTGCCAGATCTCACGGGGCGCATCGGCACCATGGCTGCGGAAGACGGGACAGAACAAACCATACTGCATCCAGCGCACATACAGTTCCTGGAACTGCGGATTACGTGGTGCCGAAGCCGGTCCTTGGGTATTGTAGGCATTGCAGAAGAAGCCACCGATGTCGGTATTGAAGTTGGGATTGCCCGTCAGCGAGAAGCTCAGACCGGCAGGCACCTGCTTGCGCAGCATGTCCCACGACGAATTCACGTCGCCACTCCACATGTTTGAGCCGTAGTGCTGCTGGCCGGCAAAGCTGCTACGGGTCATGATGAAGACACGCTTAGCCTCACCCCCAGCCCCTCTCCAAGGGGAGAGGGGAGTAGTTACTTTATCCGCTGCTTTTCCATCTTGAGAGTATTTACTCCCCTCTCCCTTTGGAGAGGGGTCGGGGGTGAGGCTCCTCTGTGCCTCATATATTCCTCTCACGGTTTCCAACGGGAAGGCATTACGCTGTGAACGCCAGGTACCGCCATACACCTTGTGGGCATAGTCCGACTCACGGGGATTGAAGAAGTCGGGATCGGTGGAGTCCATCCACCAAGCATCGGTGCCATAGTCGTAGAGACGCTTCAGGTGCTTCCAGTAGATGGCACGGGCCTCAGGACTGAAGGCGTCGTACACCTTCACGCCGGAGGGATAGTCCATGCGTGGCGGCCAGATATGCGAGATACCACTCTGCGGCCATGTCTCGAAAGGCAGCAGCAGGCCCTTTTCGTTGAGTTCACGGAACTGCTGGGTCTGCGGACCGAAGCTGGCCCAGATGGATATCATGAAGTGGGCATGCTTAGCATGAACATTGTCTATCATCTGCTTGCCATTGGAGAAGTCCTCCGACAGAAAGTCCATGGCATTCCACAGATAGTTGGAGCCCCAATACTGCCAGTCCTGGATGATACCGTCCAACGGCACCTGCAGGGCACGGTACTGGTCGACGATACCCTCGGTCTCGGCAGCGGTCTTATAGCGTTCCTTCGACTGCCAATAGCCATAGGTCCACAACGGAAACATCGGCACGTCACCCGTCAGATAGCGCATCTGGGCTATGACACCATCAGCACTGCCGCCATACATGAAATAATAGTCGACGCCCTGTCCGGCCTCGGAGGTAAACGTCATGCCCTGGGCATTATCCTCAAACAGCGTGGGCGAATAGTTCTCCCAATAGATGCCCCAGCCCTTGATGCTCTGCAGCACATTCTGGAAGTCCTCGAGGTTCGACTGCTCCATGCGTTTCTTCTCGCCACGACGGTTCATCTTGCCGTTCTGGATGGTACCCAGACCGTAGATGGCCTCATCCTTGTCGAGCTGAAAAGTCTGACTGACCTCCCATTCGTCTATCGTCTTCCGTATCAGACTCCAGCCTTCCTCCTTCAGGAGCACCTTGCCCTTGTTCGTCATAAAGGTCAGGCTTTGGATTTCCGGATTCAGTTTGACCGTCAATTCAGAACTGGTCCAAGTATTTCCTTTCTGGGTTACTGCCACATTCTGAGGCTGAGCCGTGATGACCAGCGTCTTCGTGGGCTGGCCCTTCACGACATGAACGATGCTGGGCGTGATAAACTCTATCTTCACATCCTGTGCCTGACAGGTGATGCCTGCCAACAGCAGGGCAATGGTTAATAGCTTTCTCATATCTTGTCTTTTCCTTTGATAAACACGGGGATATGGGCTTTGTCGACCGCCGTAGTGACGGTCTGGCCACCCTCATAATGCTGTCCGGTACGGTAGTCCGTCCAACCGTCCTTGTTCTTGGGCAGATAGGTCTGCCACTCGGTCACGCCAGGCTCGGTAACGGGACTGATGAGTAGCGACGGCCCAAACATGTATTCGTATTTCTGCTGCAGCGCCACTGGGTCGTCGGCGAAGTCGAACACCAAGGGACGCATCAGCGTATAGCCCTCCTTGGCGATACGCTCAGCACACCGTTCGATGTAGGGACGCAGCTGTTCACGCTCCTTCAGACACTGGGCGATAATCTGCTTGGCCTCGTCACCGTAGTTCCACGGCTCGGTATTGCTCATATAGCCATGCACACGCATCAGCGGCAGATAGACGCTGGTCTCTATCCAGCGCAGCATTCGCTCGATATAGTCCTGATTGGTGTATTGGTCGCCAGGACGGAAGAAGCCACCGGCATCATAGGTCCACCAAGGCACTCCGGCAGCCTGAACACCCAGTCCGGCCACAATCTGCCGACGGAAGGTCTCCCAGTCGTTGCCGACATCGCCACTCCACAGGGCAGAACCATAGCGTTGGATGCCTGGGAAGCCGCAACGGGTCAATATCATGGGGCTGTTAGCTGTTTGCTTTTTTCTCTTTGAGAGTGTGGCGTTGCGAGGGCTATTGGCTGAGAGCAGGCCTTCATAGACCGTCTTATTCACCAACAGAGGATAAACGTTACGCACCTGTTCCCCACTCCAGCGTCCATTGTTCACGCGGCGCCCAACGAGGTCATCGTTCTCAGGCTCCGTAGCATCCTGCCACCAGGCATCGATGCCTAGCGGCACCAATCGCTCACGGAAATTCTTCCAGTAGGCAGCAGCAGCATCGGGATTGAAGAAGTCTATCCAGTCGGTACCGGGGATATAGTTGTCGTCGCGTTCCATCTGACGGCCTACCTCGGAATTCTTGTCTATCTTCGACCACACGCTAACCATCAACCGGACATCCATGCGGTGCAGACTGTCGGTCAGGGCCTTGGGGTCGGGATAGAACTCCTCATCAAACTGCATGGAGTTCCAGCCATACTTGCCCCAATACTGCCAGTCCTGAACGATGACGCTCAGGGGCATCTGTTCCTGTTTGAAGCGGTTGGCCGTCTCAAGAATCTCCTGTGAGCTATGGAAGCGCTCACGGCAGTGGATATAGCCTAAGGCCCACGCCGGCATCAGCGGACACGGGCCCGTCAAGTCGCGGTAGGTGGCGATGACTTCGTCGGCGGAACCGACGAACACGGTATAGTCGACGGCAGTGGCCACAGGTGAGCGGAACACCGTCTCGTCGCATACCTTATTATAATATAAGACGGGCTTGTCGTCCTTCGTCAGCTCGGCACTCAGCGTATGACTGCCTTTCGTCAGATGGACGATGGTCGACGCCGTCGGTGGCAGCCACAGGTTCTGCATGTTGATGACTTCCTCACCATCGATGCAGAGATGATGGCGACGGGCCATCTTCTGATCAACATCGAGCAACAGCGCATAGTCACCGGTTTCTGCCACGTCAATGGTGGCTTGGAAGATATGGCGCTGACGTACCTCGCGCTTGCCGCCTTCGGTGGTTGTGACGTTCACAACCTCAGAGGCAGAGGGGGTGGCTCCTGACGGCAGAACCGTCAGGGACACGCTGTCACGGCAGGGATTGTATTCCGTCATGCCGTAGTTGTTCCACAGGATGCCATAGCCCTTGCTCGAGATGAGCATGGGCAGACTAATCTGCGTATTCACCTGCGTCAGCCGACGCGACAGGCCACGCACATTGCTGTAGCCATCCTGAAACTGGCCAAGGCCGAACAGACATTCGTCCTTGGGCGATGCAAAGGCCAGCGTCGCCACACCGTCGGAAAGTTCGTGACGGGTAGCAGTAAACACCACCCTACCCGTTTTATCCTTGATGGAGAGGCGCTGTTGGCTGGCATCGATACTGACGGACAGGTCGCAATCGCTGACCTCGTCATGCTTGACGTAAAGCCAGTCGGGCAGGTCGTTCTGAACCTGTCCTGTAGTGTACTGAATGCGCACGGCATTACGGGCCACACGGCTGACTTTCAGTTGTCCTAAGTCAGAAAGCTGCTGTGCCATGAGACACACGGCACAGCAGAAAAGTAAAAGCAAGCAGTTGATTCGTTTCATTATCTTTTGATTTGGTCATGCACGAGGGTTAGAAGCCACCGCCTCCGCCGAAGCCGCCGCCGCCACCGAAGCCGCCGCCGCCACCGAAGCCGCCAAAGTGAGGCATCTCAGGAGCGGGTTCCTTTCCGATGTCCAGCAACATCTTCACGAGGGCACGACGACGCTGGCTCCATGTGGGATAGTCGGAAGCACGCAGGGTACGAATCTTGAAGCCAGGCATCTGCATGCCACCCTGCATGAAATCGAGGCTACTGGTAGTGAGAATGCAGGGCTTAGTCTTGCCATCAGCTATCAGACGGTCGACAATAGCACCGGCACCACCTACCTTAAACCAACTTTCCATGGTATCGCCGTCGCCAGGAAGGAGCTGGATGAAGACGGGCATCATCATCTGAGGAGGCATGGGTGATGTGTACCAAGCCTCCATGCGGTCGAGCTCATAAGCTACACGGCCATGCTCGATATCACCCTGCGAGGCATAGTTGAAGGGGGAAACAGGGTTGTCGGCCACGCTGAACTTGAAGCCCTCGTCAGGTGAGAGATACATGTTGCTGGGATCGGCAACACGCGTACCATCGACGATGAAGCAATACTTAAAGGTCTCAAAGGGATAGTCAGTGAGCAGCGTCGACCACACACCGTCGGAGTCACGCTGCATCTCAATATCGTCGGGCAAAATCTCGCACTCCAGCAACACCTTCTTGGCCTCGGGAGCCTTAAAGCGGAAGGTGGTACCCGCCTCGCTGTACTCCGGCGAGATGATAGGTTTCGGGAACAGACGGGCCATTACGCCAGGCGTGAACTGCTGCTCCTTACCAGTAGCGGCAGGAGCGGGCTGGCCATCCTTCATAGCCGCCTCGGCAGCCTTCTTGTTAAAGAGCAGAGGCAGGGTCTTCGACAGGAAGTATTTGGCATTCATCCACGTGTGACCGTACTTGTCGGTAGTGAACTCCTTGACGGTACGGATGCCCTTCTTGTCAAGGAACTCCATGTAGTCACGGGCATTGCCATAGAGAAAGTCGTCGGTACCCACACCGAGCCAGAACAGGTGAATCTTCTTGTTCGTGTCGTCAGCCTGATCGTAGACATTGGGGATGTCGGTCGACGTAAATGAGCTGTAGGAGCAGAGGTACGAGAACTTGTCGAGGTTCGTCAGGCCATTGAACAGCGCCTGGTTGCCACCCCGTGAAAAACCGCCGATGGCACGGGAATCGGCGTCGTTCTTCGTGCGGTAGTTCTTCTCAATATAAGGCATCAGGTCATTGATGAGATCCTTGCTGAAGGGGTCACCACCAAAACGCATCTGTCGGGCAATCTCCTCACCGCGTTCCTTGGTGGTAGCACCCGGCACCGTCGTGGGTGCTGCCTGTGACTTCAGCTTCATGGGATTGCCATAGGGCATAACCACAATCATCTCCTTGGCCTGCTTACTGGCAATGAGGTTGTCGAGAATATAGTTCACACGGCCAACCTTATAGTACACTTCCTCGGTATCGGTCGTACCGCTGATGAGGTAGAAGACGGGATACTTCTTTTGGTCGCCCATGTTAAACTGCATGCCCATCGGGTTGTAGCTGGGTGGCAAATAGACAACGGCATGGTTGGTAGCTCCCAGCGTCTTAGAGTAATAGCTGACATACTCTATGCGACCATGCTGCACGTTGGTGATATCGTGAGGCAGACTGCCGTTCTTGGCAGGAATCTCCAGCAAGCTGTTCTTGAAGCCCTCGTTAGGGAAATACTGAGGATTCTCAGGGTCCATGATGCTTACACCGTCGACAATGTAGCAATAGGGATACATGTCGGGGGCCGCAGGACCAAGGGTTACTGTCCACACGTCGTCGGCACCACGTGTCATGTCGTGACGTCCGGCAAACTGCACATCGACCTGCACCTTCGTAGCCGACGCATTCTTATACTGGAATGTCACCGTGCCGTCGTCGTTCACACGGGGCTGTGCCGACATGGCCAGGGACACCAAGGCAAAAAGGCCAAATAATACACTTCTTTTCATAGTACACACTTATTTTGTGTCATCAACCATAAAATCACCCATGTCTGAGGCTTCTACATCCTTCTCGTCAAGCTTGAAGCGCATGAACTCGGGCTTCTCCGTCGTACATGGTTCCCAGCCAAGACCTTCACCCTCGCCATTAGGATCGCTATACTTGGCAAAGTTCGACCATGCCGTCAGCATCTTCTCGGCCAGGTCCCAGTCGCCCTGTGTCCAGGGACGCCAGCAATGCTTCAGCGACTTGAACACAAACCACAGGTCACTTGAGTGGAAGGCGCCCTTCAAACGGGTGGTAATCTCAGGATGCTTGCCATCGTCGGGCAGCTTGCGGGCAAACTCGTATGCCCACGCCTTGGCACCCTGACTCTGACGAACCTTACAGAACTCGGCAATGCCAGGACCCATCGAGCCCATATCGTTCAGCGTATAGCCAATCATATACGGTACATCGGCTATAGAGCCTTCGCGGGTGGCCTCGTCGAACGACTTCAGACTGACGTAGCCGTCAATAATCGGACGCTGCATCAGGAAGACGTCGGTCTTGTTCACCATGTTATACAACTGCGGAATGGTATAAAGAATCTCTGTCGAGGCAGCACGCAGCTTCTGCA
>JAEEGK010003793.1_pt1 | contig 37443 bp, 29 predicted proteins | sample 8958771 | NCBI WGS metagenome assembly JAEEGK01 (sample SAMN16246547, study PRJNA631951) | gut metagenome | biome: gut microbiome; feature: rumen; material: SC-attached | host: Bos | place: Iran: Karaj | collected 2018-10
CCCGCATGCTCCCCATCCTCGAAGCTCCTGTCAAAGAGGAGCTGCCTGCCCAGGCAGATGCCCAGGAGCAGCTTGCCCCGGCGCACCTCCTGCCGCAGCACCTCGTCCAGGCCGGAGGCGTGCAGCAGCTCCGCCGCGTCCCCGAAGGCGCCCACGCCGGGCAGGATCAGCTTGTCCGCCCGGGCGATGCGCTCCGGGTCCCCCGTGACCTCCGCCTGAGCCCCCAGGAAGCCCAGGGAGGAGCGCAGGGAAAACAGGTTCCCCACGCCGTAATCCACTATTGCGATCATCCCAGCGTTCCTTTCGTGGAGGGGATCTCCCCCATCAGCTCCGGGTCCACCCGCACGGCCTTGCGCAGGCAGCGGCCCGCCGCCTTGAACGTGCCCTCCAGGATATGGTGGGAATTGGACCCGGCAAGCTGCCGCAGGTGCAGGGTGATCCCCGCCTCCCGGGCGAAGGCCTGCCAGAATTCCGCTCCCAGCTCCGTATCGAAGGCGCCCACCTTTTCCGTGGGGATGCGCAGGTCCGCGTACAGCCCGCCCCGGCCGGAGATATCCGCCGCCGCCAGGATCAGGGTCTCGTCCATGGGCAGGGCGATATCCCCGTACCGGCAGATGCCGGCCTTGTCCCCCAGGGCCTCCCGGAAGGCCTGGCCCAGGCAGATGGCGATATCCTCCGTGGTGTGGTGGTCGTCCACCCGGGTATCCCCCCTGCAGGTCAGGGTCAGGTCGAAGCGCCCGTGCCGGGCGAACAGAGTGAGCATATGGTCCAGAAAGCCCACGCCGGTATCGATCTCCCCCGCGCCGGCGCCGTCCAGCTCCAGGCGGAGGACGATGTCCGTCTCCGCCGTTTTTCTCTTGATCTCCGCAGTTCTCATGTATCCTCCTCCAGACACTCCCGCACCCCGGCGATGAAGCGCTCCATCTGTTCCCGGGTGCCGATGGTGATTCGGTTATAGTCCGCAATGCGCTCCGCCGTGAAGTGGCGGATCAGGATGCCCCGCTTTTTCAGCGCCAGGTACAGGGCCTCTCCCCCGATCCGGTCCGAGCGGGCAAAGAGGAAGTTGGCGCTGCCGGGCAGCACCCGGAAGCCCAGGGCCTCCAGCTGCAGCCGGGTCCATTCCCGGCTCTCCCGGATCTCCCCGCAGCAGCGGTCGTAATACGCCTGCTCCTCCAGGGCGGCGATCCCCGCCGCGGCGGTCATGCGGTTCACGTTATAGGGATTCGTGGAATACTGGATGGTCTTCAGGTCCCGGATCAGTTCTTCGCTCCCCATGGCGAAGCCCAGCCTGGCCCCCGCCATGCTCCGGGACTTGGAGAAGGTCTGCACGATGAGGAGGTTTTCATAGGTCTCCAGCAGCGGCCTTGCGCTCACGCCCCCGAAGTCCACGTATGCTTCGTCCAGGATCACCACGCCGTCCCGGTTCCGCCGCAGGATGCTCTCCACCTGCTCCGGCTCCAGGCACAGGCCGGTGGGGGCGTTGGGATTCGCCAGCACGATCACGCCGTTCAGGTCGTAATAGTCCTCCGGGCGGATGCGGAAATCCCCGTCCAGAGGAACAGTCCGGTACGGGATCCGGTTCAGGGCCGCGAACACGGGATAGAAGCCGTAGGTGATATCCGGGAAGGCCAGGGGACGGGTCTCATCCCCGAAGGCCATGAAGGCGTAATTCAGCACCTCGTCCGAGCCGTTGGACACGATGATCCGTTCCGGCGCGATGCGGTACGTCTCCCCCAGCTTTCGCCGCAGCAGGCCGCTCTCCGGATCGGAATACAGCTGGAGCCGCCCCGCCTCCTGCTCCGCCGCCCGGATCACCCCGGGGGACGGGGGGAAGGGGGATTCGTTGGTGTTCAGCTTCAGATACTTCCGGTCCTGGGGCTGCTCGCCGGGCACATAGGGGTCCAGGCCGCTGAGACGGGCGGTGAAAAATCGGCTCATGTCTTGTCCTCCATCCGCAGGGTGACGCTCCTGGCGTGGGCCTCCAGGCCCTCCTGCCGGGCAAAGCGGGCGACCTTGTCCCCCGCCGAAAGCAGGGCCTCCTCCGTATAGTACAGGAACTGGGTCTTTTTTACGAAATCGTCCACGCTGAGGGGGGAGGAGAAGCGGGCGGTGCCCATTGTGGGCAGGGTGTGGTTGGGGCCCGCGAAGTAGTCCCCCAGGGCCTCCGGACAGCTCCGGCCCAGGAACACGGACCCCGCATGGGTGACCCGGTCCAGCCAGGCGAAGGGATCGTCCAGGCAGAGCTCCAGGTGCTCCGGGGCAAAGCGGTTCGCCAGCTCCATGGCCTCGGGAATATCCTTCACCAGGATGATCCTGCCGCAGCCCTCGATGCTGGTCCGGGCGATCTCCTGCCGGGGCAGAAGGGCAAGCTGCCGCTCCAGCTCCGCCGCCGCAGCCTCCGCCAGGGCTTCGCTGTCCGTGATGAGGATGGCGGTGGCCAGCCTGTCGTGCTCCGCCTGGGCCAGCATGTCCGCCGCCGCGTGCTTCGGGCTGCTCCTGCCGTCCGCCACGATGAGCACCTCGCTGGGACCGGCGATCATGTCGATGGCCACCCGGCCGTAGACCTGCCGCTTGGCCTCCGCCACATAGGCGTTGCCGGGACCCACGATCTTATCCACCTTCGGCACGCTCTCCGTGCCGAAGGCCAGGGCGGCCACAGCCTGGGCGCCGCCCATGCGGAACACCCGGTCCACCCCCGCGATGGCGGCGGCGGCCAGGATGGCCGGGGCGATGGTGCCGCTGCGGGACGGGGGGGAGACCATGACGATCTCGGGACAGCCCGCCAGCTTTGCGGGAATGGTATCCATGAGCACTGTGGAGGGGTAGGCAGCCGTGCCGCCGGGGACGTAGACCCCCACCCGCTGCATGGGGATGAGGCGCTGGCCCATCACCATGCCGCTGCTGCGGGTCATGACGAAGCCGGTGCGCTTCTGTTTTTCATGGAATTCCCGGATATGGCCGGCAGCCTCGGTGAGGACCGCCAGAAATTCCGGCTCCACCCGGGCTTTGGCGGCCTCGATCTCCTCCCGGCTGACCTCCAGAGCCTCCAGCTCCGCATGGTCGAACTGCCGGGCATAGTCGAACAGGGCCTTGTCCCCCTCCCGGGCCACCCGGTCCAGGATCGCCGCGACGGCCTCCTCCACGTGGGCCGTGCCGCTGTCTCTGGCAAACAGGACCTCCTCCGGGGTCTCTCCATAGCGATAGATCGGGATCATGCGCGTTCCACCTCCGTCTGCAGCCGCCGGGCGATCTCTCTGATCTCCTGCAGCTTGAATTGATAGCTCGCCCGGTTGGAAATGAGCCGGGCGCTGATGGGCAGGATGGTATCCACCACCTCCAGGCCGTTGGCCCGGAGGGTGGAGCCGGTCTCCACGATGTCCACGATCACGTCCGCCAGCCCCAGCAGGGGGGCCAGCTCCACGCTGCCGTGCAGGTGGATGAGGTCGATATCCCGGCCCAGGGACGCATAGTGGTCCCTGGCGATGTTGGGAAAGCTGGTGGCCACCCGCAGGGGACGGTCCCCCGGCTCCCGGTAGCCCTTGGGGGCGGCCACCGCCATGCGGCACTTCCCCACCCCCAGGTCCAGGAGCTCATAGATCCTGGGGCTGTTCTCCGCCAGGATGTCCTTGCCGCAGACGCCCACGTCCGCGGCCCCCCGCTCCACATAGATGGATACGTCCGAGGGCTTCACCCAGAAGCAGCGAAGGCTGCCGTCGGCGCTGTCGAACAGGAGCCGCCTGCCCTCATCCCGGATGCCGGGGCATTCGTATCCCGCCTTTTCCAGGAGCGCGTATACCTGATTGCCCAAACGCCCCTTGGGCAGAGCCATATTGATCATGCCTTCTCCGCCTCCTCCAGTCTGACCAGCTCAGCGTACCGCAGCCCGGCGGGGATCCCGGACTGGACGCTGACCCGTTTGCCCGCCGCGGCGAAGCCCTCCGCCGCCCGGGCCGCCAGCTCCGGGTCGGCGTCGGGTCCGATCAGCAGCACCACGTCCGCGTCCTTCTCCTCCCGCTCCGTATGCAGGGCGCTGAGCAGGTCCAGATAGACGGCAAAGCCGATGGCCCCGCAGCGGCGGCCCACGGTGCGCATGAGCCGGTCGTAGCGTCCGCCGGAAACCACGGGCTCCACGATCCCCTCCAGGAAGCCGGAAAAGACGATGCCGCTGTAATACCTCGTGTTGTTCACCACGGAGAAGTCCAGCAGGATGCGCTCCCCCCAGGGCTTCTCCTTCAGGAGCCGGGCCAGGGTGCGCAGCTCCTCCAGCGCCGTCTCCGCTCCGGAGGGACACAGGGCCTCCAGCTCCCCCACGGTCTCCTGCAGTGGACCGCTGAGGGCGGCGCAGCGGCAGAGCCGCTCCGTCAGGCCCGGATCCACCCCCTCCCGGCGGCACAGGTCCCGGAGATCGTGGGCGTTCTTCTCGGCAAAGCAGGCGGCGGCCTTCCGGCGGAAGCCCTCCTCCTGCCCCGTCTCCTCCAGCAGGGCGGAGAGGACGCCCAGGTGGCTCAGGTCCAGCACGAAGCTGTCCGACAGGGCCCCCAGGCTCTCGGCCGCCAGAAGCAGCACCTCGTACACGTCGTACAGGCCGATGTCCCCGATGCACTCCAGGCCCGCCTGCCGGATCTCCCGGAAGCTCTGGCCTCCGGCGGGGACCCGAAAGACGCTCTCATCATAATACACCCGCTGGCGGCAGCCGGGCTCATCCTCCCCGCTGCGCAGGATGGACAGGGTCACGTCCGGCTTCAGGGCCATGAGCTTCCCGTCCGTATCCGTAAAGGTGATGATCCGCCCGTTTTCCAGATAGTCCTTGTTCCGGGCGTAGAATTCGTATTCCTCAAAGCGGCTCATGCGGAAGGGCCGGTATCCGTATTTCCGGTACAGCCCCCGCAGCGCCAGCATGGCCCGTTCCTCCCGGGTCAGCAGGGTCTCGTCCAGCATGGTATCCTCCAGGTATTGGCAGTATTCTGTTCTGATAGCGTGTTATCACATCACCGCGTTAAAGTACGCCTCAATATACCCTATTCCGCCGGGGATGTCAAGAAAAAAGTTTCCGGGGGAGCCGGTACGGCTCCCCCGGGCGGTTTTACAGCTGGGACCGGATGATCTTGCCGCTGGTGGTCTTGGGCAGGGCGTCCCGGAACACCACAAGACGGGGGTATTTATAGGGCGCCGTGCGGCTCTTGACGTAGTTCTGGATCTCCTTTTTCAGCTCCTCCGAGGGCTGGGTGCCCTTGGTGAGCACGATGCTGGCCTTGACGATCTGGCCCCGGATCTCGTCCGGCGCGGGAGAGACGCCGCATTCCAGCACATAGGGCAGCTCCATGATGACGCTTTCGATCTCGAAGGGTCCGATGCGGTAGCCGGAGGACTTGATCAGGTCGTCGGCCCGGCCCACGTACCAGAAGTACCCGTCCTCATCCCGCCAGGCCACGTCGCCCGTATGGTAGAAGCCGTCGTGCCAGCTGGCCTCCGTCTCCTCCTTGTTTTCATAATAGCCCCGGAAGAGGCCGCAGGGGGCGCCTTCCCGGGTATCCACCACGATCTCCGCGGATTCGCCGGTGCCGGCGAAGGTGCCGTCGTGCTTCAGCAGCTGGATCCTGAAGCCGGGGTTGGGCTTGCCCATACTGCCGATCTTGGGGCTCATGCCCACGAAGTTGCCCACCAGGATGCTGGTCTCCGTCTGGCCGAAGCCCTCCATGATGCTCAGGCCCGTGGCCTCCCGGAAGCGGTTGAACACCTCCGGGTTCATGGCCTCGCCCGCGGTGCTGGCGTGGCGGATGGTGCTCAGGTCGTACTTGCTGAGATCGTCCTTGATGAGGAAGCGGTAGATGGTGGGCGGGGCGCAGAAGCTGGTGATGCCGTACTTGCTGAACAGGGGCAGGATATCGTCGGCATGGAAGCGGTCGAAGTCATAGACGAAAATGGCCGCCTCGCAGAGCCACTGGCCGAAGAGCTTGCCCCACATGGCCTTGGCCCAGCCCGTATCCGAAATGGTGAGATGCAGCCCGTCCGGCTCCACGCAGTGCCAGTACCGGGCGGTGACGTAATGCCCCAGAGGGTATTTGCAGCTGTGGACCGCCAGCTTGGGGTAGCCAGTGGAGCCGGAGGTGAAGATCATCATCATGGGGTCGTCCCCGCAGATGGCGTCCGCCGGACGGGGGTACCGGCTGGAATACCGCTCGTACTCCTCGTCAAAGCTGTGCCAGCCCGCCTTTGTGCCGTTGCAGATGACCTTGGTGCGGATGCCGGCGTACTTCTCCATGGCCTGCTCCGCGCAGTCGCTGCTCTCCCCCTCCGCCGTGCAGATGATGGCGCTGATGCCGGCGGTCTCGAAGCGGTAGACGAAGTCCTTCTCCAGGAGCTGGTCCACGGCGGGGATGGCCACGGCCCCCAGCTTTTCCAGGCCGATGGCGATGACCCAGAACTGCCAGGTGCGCCGGAGCACCAGCATCACCCGGTCGCCCTTTTTGATGCCCAGGGTGCGGAAATAGTTGGCCGCCCGGGCGGACTTTTTCCGCATATCCTCAAAGGTGAAGCGCCGCTCGGTCTTTTCCCGGTCCAGGTGCAGCATGGCCAGCTTGTCCGGCTCCCGGGCGGCGATGGCGTCCACCACGTCGAAGGCGAAGTTGAAGCGGTCCGTATTCTTGAAGGAGATGCTCTGCAGCACCCCGGCGGGGTTCTCCACCGGCTGGATGAAGTCCTCCCAGATGCGGTGCTCCCCCTCCTCCCCGGCGGAGGTGAACACCGCCGTGGCGGCGGGCTTTGCCGCGGGGGCCTCCTCCGGAGTGAGGACGATGGCGTAAAAATCGCAGTCCTGCCCGTCCACGGCGATCATGCCGTGGGGGGTGGAGGAATCGTAATAGATGGTGTCGCCGGGAAGGAGGATCTCCGCGTGGTCCCCCACCTGGACCTTCAGGCTGCCCTTGATGACGATGTCGCACTCCTGCCCCTCGTGGGTGGTGAGCTCGATGGGCTTCAGCTGGGCCTCCTCCGAATACACGCTGTGGACGAAAAGCGGCTCCGCGATCCTGTTCCGGAAGCGGTAGGCCATGTTGTAGTACACCATGCCATGGGCCTGCTCCACCCGCTGTCCCTCGCCGCTGCGGGTGAGGGTATAGGAGCTCAGATGGGGGGGCGCGCCTTCGATGAGCTCGGTCACGTCCACGTCCAGGGCCTGGGCGCAGGTGTACAGGAAGGCGAAGTTCAGGTCCATCTGGCCGGACTCATAGCTCCGGTACTCCTCCTCGCTGACTCCGGTCTTTGCGGCCATCTGGGCCTCCGTATAGCCCTCGATCTGCCGCAGCTCCCGGATACGCCGGGAAATCTCCCGGATCTTGCTCTCCAGCGTCGCGCTGCTCTGCTGCATGTCTGAAACCTCCTCAAAAACATGTCCGGAGATGGAAACACGCCGTCCCCGGCTGTCCGGGGACGGCGTGGATAAAACACGTCGCGGTACCACCCTGGTTGCACGCAATGCGTGCCGCTCTGGGGCTCTGACAAGCCCTTCGCACTGACGCGGCGTCACGGGAGGCTCTACTTGCCCTTCGGCTTTCTGCACTCCTGCTCCGGAGCGACCGGTCCGCTGGGAAGCCGCGCCGCCTGCTCGCACCCACCGCAGGCTCTCTGAGGCTGGTTTTCCCGGACCCTCTCCATCTACGCATTTAAGGGGATGAAATTATGGGAGATTATAAACGATGATCCGGCGGCTGTCAAGGGGTTTCCGCCCTGAGTTTCCGCAAAACCGCCCGGGGCCCTGCGGGGCCGTTCATTTTATCCCAGTTCCCCGCAGAAGCGGGCCAGCTTATCCTCGTTTTCCGGGTCCGGCTTTGTCTTGGGGTCGATCAGAATGAGTCGGGCCTCCGGCTGTTCCCGTCCCAGAAGGGCGCAGAGCCTGCCGACGGCCTTCTCCCCGCCCGCGCCGCTCTCGCAGGCAAAGACGGCGACGGATTTGTCCGCCAGCTCCCGAGCGTGGTCATGCACGAAGGTGCGGATGGGGGGCGCGATGTTCCCCGCCCAGACGGGGAAGCCGAAAACGATCCGGTCCCAGTCCTCCGGACGGAAGGCATAGGGCTTCAGGGGCGGCGTCTCCCCCATGACGGCGCTTTTGCCGCCCCAGAGGAATTTCTTCACGCCGCTGTCGGGGTACGCCTTCTCCGGCTCCAGCCGCAGCAGGGAGGCGTTCAGGCCCGCCGCCAGCTTTTCCGCGGCCCAGGCGGTGTTCCCCTCCAGGGAATAGTATACGATCAGGGTGCGCATGTCCCGGCCTCCTTACAGCAGCTTGTGCTGTATTTTCCCGCTGTGGGATTTGGGCAGCTCGTCCCGGAACACCACAAGACGGGGGTACTTGTAGGGGGCGGTGCGGCTCTTGACGTACTCCTGGATCTCCTTCTTCAGCTCCTCCGTGGGCTGCGTGCCCTTGGTGAGCACCACGCTGGCCTTCACGATCTGGCCCCGGACCTCGTCCGGCTCCGGAGAGACGCCGCACTCCAGCACATAGGGCAGCTCCATGATGACGCTCTCGATCTCGAAGGGCCCGATGCGGTAGCCGGAGGACTTGATCAGGTCGTCCGCCCGGCCCACGTACCAGAAGTAGCCGTCCTCATCCTGCCAGGCCAGGTCGCCGGTATGGTAATACCCGTCGTGCCAGGTATTGCGGGTGCTCTCCTCATCCCCGTAGTAGCCCAGGTACAGGCCGCAGGGGGCGCCGTTCCGGGTATCGATGCAGATCTCTCCCGGCTCGCCCATGGGGGTGGGGGTGCCGTCGGAATTCAGCAGCTCCACCTTGTAGGCGGGGTTGGGTCTGCCCATGCTGCCGGGCTTGGGGGTCATGCCCGCGAAGGTGCCCACGGTGAGGGTGGTCTCCGTCTGGCCGAAGGCCTCCATGATGGAGAGGCCCGTGGCCTCCTTGAAGCGGTTGAACACCTCCGGATTCATGGCCTCGCCCGCGGTGTTGGCGTTGCGCAGGGAGCTGAGATCGTAGCGGCTCAGGTCCTCCTTGATGAGGAAGCGGTAGATGGTGGGCGGCGCGCAGAAGGTGGTGATGCCGTACTTGGCAAAGAGGGGCAGGATGTCCTCCGCATGGAAGCGGTCAAAGTCGTACACGAAGGTGGCGGCGCCGCACATCCACTGGCCGTAGAGCTTGCCCCACAGGGCCTTGCCCCAACCGGTATCCGAGATGGTGAGATGCAGGCCGTCCGGCTCCACGCAGTGCCAGCACCGGGCGGTGATATAGTGTCCCAGGGGGTAGGTATAGGCGTGGATCGCGGCCTTGGGGTAGCCGGAGGTGCCGGAGGTGAACAGCATGAGCATGGGGTCCCTGCCGCAGGGGGTCTCCTCCGTGCGGGGGAAGCGGCTGGAGTACATCTCATACTCCGCGTCGAAGTCCCGCCAGCCCTCTCTGGGCCCGCCGCAGAGGATCTTCAGCTCCAGGCTGGGACAGCGGGCGGCGGCCTTCTCCACCTCCGCCGCGCTCTGGCCGTAGGCCGCGCAGACCACCGCGCTGACGGAGGCGGTCTGGAACCGGTACTCGTAATCCTTCTCCACCATCTGGTCCGTGGCGGGGATGGGGATGGCTCCCAGCTTGTGCAGGCCGACGATGATGGGCCAGAACTCCCAGCGCCGCCGGAGCACCAGCATCACCCGGTCGCCCTTTTTGATGCCCAGGGCCCGGAAGTAGTTGGCCGCCCGGGCGGACATCTTCTTCATCTCCCCGAAGGTGAAGCGCCGCTCCCGGCCCTCCCGGTCCAGGTGGAGCATGGCCAGCCGGTCCGGCTCCTTGGCGGCGATGGCGTCCACCACGTCGAAAGCGAAGTTGAAATGCTCCGGATCCTTGAACTGCACCTGCTTGGGCACGCCGTTTTCGTCCGTACGCACCTCCACGAAATCCGCCATATAGTTGGGGGCTGCGGGGGCTGCGGGCAGAGCGGCTTCCCGCACGGGGCGGGTATTCACGATATGGCCGTGCTCCCACTGCACGTTCTCATCCTCCGCCAGGATGACGGCGCAGAAGATGCAGTCCTGTCCGTCCAGGGCGATCATGCCGTGGGGGGTGGAGGAGTCGTAATAGATGCTGTCCCCCGGGAAGAGGATCTCGGAATTGTCTCCCACCTGCACCTTCAGGCTGCCCTCCAGCACCAGGTCGAATTCCTGGCCGCCATGGGTCACCAGGTGGATGGGCTTATCCTGCTCCTCCTCGGAATAGGCGTAGCGCACCCAGTAGGGGTCCGCGATCTTATCCTTGAAGCGGGAGGCCAGGCTGCGGATCTCGATGCCCGGCTCATGGGCTGTGAGCTCCCCCTTGCCCCGGCGGGTGACGGCGTAGCGGCTCAGGCGGGCGCTGCTGCCCTCCATGAGCTCCACGATCTCCACCTTGAAAATCTGCGCGCACTTATGAATAAAGGTAAAGGGCAGGTCCGTCTCCCCCGCCTCGTACATGCGGTAGGTCTCTTCGTCCAGACCTGTGAGCTCCGCCATGCGGGGGATGCTGTACCCTGCCTCTCCCCGAAGCGCGCGGATGCGGCCCGCAACCTCAAACAATGCTCCCGTGGTCGTTCCCGTAGCCATGACTGTTACCTCCTCAAGTATTGTTCGGGCGGCGTCGGCGCAAAAAAACAACCCGCCCCAAAGAAGAAACTTTGAGACGAGCTGATCCTTCAACCCGCGGTACCACTCAAATTGCGCGTCAAACGCGCCGCTCATGGGGCTCCGACAAGCCCTCGGCTCTCACGCGGCCTTCACGGAGGGCCTTACCCGCTCCACGCGCTCAGGTCCCCGGCTCGGAAGTGATGTGTCCATGGAACGCGCCATCGTCCGGCTTTCAGCCTCCGCCGGATCTCTGTGGCCCGGTGCATCCCGACCGTCTTCGTCACAGCCTTTTAGCGCATTAAAGCAGGTTTCCCTCCGTTTGTCAACGGTTTTTTGTATTTTTTCCGGGAAGCTCGTCCCTCAATACGGAACGGCATACCCCATCTCCTCAAACTCCACGCAGGGATACCGCGCCTCCAGCGCTTCCCGGAGCGCCTGCCCCTCCCCGCTCCCCGGGTCCGGGAGGCCTACCACCACCCGGTTCTGCATCGGCCGTACCGCGATGGAGGACCAGCCCCGGTATTCCTCCTCGATCTCCGCCTGGGCCTGATACAAAGTATGGATCGGGAACTCCGCCGACCGGAACTTTACCGGCTGGCCCTTCAGCTCCGCCTGGATGGTCCCGGCCATCGCCTCATGCCCTTCCACGATCAGGATGCACAGACGGCGGTCGCTATCCCGGAAGGCTCCGCCGTACCACTCCGGAAAGGGGATGTCCTTCTCCAGGAGATGCTTGTCTTCCGTCTCCTCCTTTGGCAAAAACTTCTCCCAGAGCAGCTGATAAGCCTCCGTCGCGCTGCCCGAGCCGGAATACATCCCCGCAGGCTCCGGCGGCAGCGGGATCCTTTCCGGTTCCGTCGGCAGCGGGCCGCCCTCCGCCTGCTTCGCGGCGCAGCCCCAGAGCAGACCCAGCATCAGCAGGGCAATCGCCTGAAGCCCATATCTTGCCGTTTTCTTCATTTTCATCCGCTCCTTTCCCCGATTCCGGCCCAACTTTACCATTTGACGCCGCGTCAATGTCAAGGGCTGACGGGAAAAAAGTGAAAAAATGTGAAAGAATCCGTCAAACTCCCGCTTGACAGGGGCGGGGGGACAAAGTATAATCACCATATTCCCCCGATTCTCTATTCATTTAATGTGAAAGTGAGGCGCAGTTTTCCGTGGCGAAGCAAACGCTGCATCCCCTGCTGCTTACCCTGCTGGCCGGGCTTATTCCGGGCAGCCTGCTTCTGCATGAGGAAAACTGAATCGCCGAAGGAAAACGAACCCAGCTTACAGGAAGGATAAGCGGCTCCGTTTTACCGACGGGGCCGCTGAGTTTATTCTATGGATGCGTTTTTGCGGGATATGGCCGAGGGGCCCCGGAAGATCGCCGTGGTGGGCCACTTCGGCACGGGAAAGACGGAATTCGCCGTCTCCCTGGCCTTCGCCCTGGCGGCGGAGGGGGTGAAGCCCCTGGCCCTGGTGGATCTGGATATCGAAAACCCCTATTTCCGCAGCCGGGAGCAGGGTGAGAACCTGGAAAAGGCCGGGGTGAAGGTGTACTCCGACGCCTACGGAGGCAAGAGCGCCACGGAGCTCCAGACACTGGACCCCGCCATCCGGACCCCTCTGGAGGACGAGGGCTGCCGGGTGATCTGCGACCTGGGGGGCGACCCGGAAGGGGCCAGGCTCCTGAACCAGTATACCCGGTATTTTCGGGAAAACGCCCGGCTCCTGTATGTGGTGAACAAGAACCGCCCGGGAACGGACACGGTGGAAAAAGCCCTGGACCAGCTCCGGCGCATCGAAGCCATGACCGGGCTTTCCGTCACCGGTCTCGTCTCCAACACCCACCTGCTCCGCCTCACGGAGAAGAGGGATATCCTGGAGGGCTGGGATTTCGCCGTTTCCCTGGGGCGGGAGACCCGCCTGCCCGTCCTGTGTGCCTGCTGTCCGGAGGCGCTGGAAGCGCAGCTTGCGGATACCGGGATCCCCTTATTCCGGATCGGGATGTATATGCGCCCGACCTACCTGGACAGAAAATTATAATGTTTGACCGTCCCGATGGGACAACTGATGCTTATTTCCTCTATTCACGAATCACCATCCACTTTTCACTGACAACGGAGGTGCCTATGGCAAAGCGTTACCGGGTCCTGTTCAACAAGGACAAATGCAAGGGCTGCGAGCTGTGCGTCAGCTTCTGCCCGAAGAAGATCCTGGCCATGGACGAGGGCGTGAACAACAAGGGTTACCACCCCGCCGGGATCACGGATGAGTCCGCCTGCGTGGGCTGCAGGAGCTGCGCCACCATGTGCCCGGACTGCTGCATTTCCATCTACGAACTGGAAGAAGGTGAAACTGCATGAGCCGTATCCTGATGAAGGGGAACGAGGCCTTCGCCGAGGCGGCCATCCGGGCGGGCGTCCGGTGCTACTTCGGCTACCCCATCACCCCCCAGAACGAGATCCCCGAATATATGAGCCACGCCCTGCCCGAGGCGGGCGGCGCTTTCATCCAGGCGGAGAGCGAGCTCGCCGCCGTGAGCATGGCCTTCGGCGCCTCCGCCAGCGGCGGACGGGTGTTCATCTCCACCAGCTCCCCCGGCCTGGCGCTGATGCAGGAGGGCATGGGATTCCTCTGCTCCGCGGAGACTCCCCTGGTGGCCCTGAACGTCTCCCGGGGCGGCCCGGGCGTCGGCGGCATCCAGCCCGGTCAGGCGGACTACATCCAGGCCACCCGGGGCGGGTACAACGGGGACGCCAAGCTTCTGGTCTTCGCCCCCGCGGGGATCCAGGAATGCGTGGATCTGCTGTACAAGGCCTTCGACATCGCCGAGGAATACCTGAACCCGGTGCTGATCCTGGCGGACGGCATGATGGGTCAGATGATGGAGCCCGTAGAGCTGCCCGAGCCCAAGGGCATCACCCCGGAGGACAAGCTGAACGAGACCCGGCCCTGGGCCATTACGGGCACGGACGCCCATCCCGGCCGGAACGTGGTCTTCTCCCTGCGGATGCAGCCGGATGAGCTGGAAACTCATGTGGAGAAGCTTTTCGAAAAATACCGCCGGGCGGAAAAAGAACTGGTGAAATGGCAGGAGTACGACCTGGAGGACGCGGAGGTGGTCTTCGTGGCCTTCGGCACCGTTTCCCGCCTCTGCCTGGAGGCCATGGAGCTGCTGGGAGAACAGGGGATCAAGGCGGGCCTCATCCGGCCTATCAGCCTCTGGCCCTATCCCTACCAGGCCTTCGATAAGCTGGGAGACAAGACGAAGCTGGTGGTGAGCGCGGAGCTCAGCATGGGCCAGATGATCGAGGACGTGAAGCTGGGGGTCAAGGGCCGCTGGCCCGTGGCCCTGGTGCACCGCACCGGCGGCATCGTCCCCGGCTCCCGGGAGATCGCGGACAAGACGAAGGAACTGTTGGAGGGTCTGAAATGAAAGCTGTATTTACGCCCACCAAAGGCATGACCCCGGTGGATACCAGCTACTGCCCCGGCTGCACCCACGGCATCGCCCACCGGCTCATCATGGAAGTGCTGGACGAGATGGACCTGCTGGGAAAGACCATCGGCGTCGCTCCCATCGGCTGCGCCATCAACGCCCACCACTTCATGAACATCGACATGTGCGAAAGCATGCACGGCCGCGCTCCCGCCGTGGCCTCCGGCATCCGCCGGGTGAACCCCAGCAAGGTGGTCTTCACCTATCAGGGGGACGGGGATCTGGCGGCCATCGGCATCGCGGAGATCACCCATGCCGCCCTCCGGGGAGAAAAGTTCACCACCTTCTTCATCAATAACGGCATCTACGGCATGACCGGCGGGCAGATGGCCCCCACCACCCTCATCGGCCAGAAGGCCACCACCGCCATTTACGGCCGCTCCCAGGAGCAGGCGGGCATGCCGCTGAAGGTCTGCGAGCTGCTGAGCACCATCGACGGGGCCGTGTTCGTGGAGCGGGTGATGCTGAACAATCCCGCCAACGTGCGGAAGGCCAAGGAGGCCGTGCGGAAGGCCATCGCCATCCAGCGGGCGGGCCTGGGCTTCACCTTCGTGGAATTTCTCTCCTCCTGCCCCACCAACTGGGGCCTGGCTCCCGCGGACGCCCTCCGCTGGGTAGGAGAACAGATGGCGGAATACTACCCCGTGAAGAATTTCAAAACGCCGGAGGGATTTTGAGCCATGAAATGCAGAATGTTCTTTGCCGGCAGCGGCGGCCAGGGCACCCTGGCCATCGGTCAGATCATCGCCAAGGCGGCCATGGAGGAAGGCCGGGAGGTCACCTGGCTCCCCTCCTACGGTCCCGAGATGCGGGGCGGCACCGCCAACTGCACCGTGGTGGTCTCCGATCAGCCCATCCGCTGCCCCCTCATCGACGAGGCGGACGTGCTGGTGGTGATGAACCTCCCCAGCCTGCTGAAATTCGAGCCCATGGTGGTGCCCAACGGCCTGCTCTTCATCAACAGCGACCTGGTGCCCCAGGAGCCCAAACGCAGCGACCTGCGCGTCCAAAAGATCGCTGTCAACACCGAGGCCCAGAAGCTGGGCTCCGACAAGGCGGCCAATATCATCATGCTGGGAGCCATCCTGGCGGAGACGAACCTGGTGAAGAAAGAGACCATCGAATACGAGCTGGAGCAGCTCTTCTCCGGCAGAAAAGCAAAATACCTGGACATGAACCGGAAGGCGCTGCACCTGTACTTCTGAGACGCCCTTCCGCCTCCCCCATCCGGGGAGCATACGCAACAAGGAGGCACACGCCATGCCTGATCGTATCTACGCCCCCATGGACGGCAACGAAGCCGCCGCCCACGTGGCCTATCAGTTCTCCGAGATCGCGGCCATCTACCCCATCACCCCCTCCTCCCCCATGGCGGAGCACACGGACGAGTGGAGCGCCCAGGGGCGGAAGAACCTTTTCGGCCAGCCCGTCCGGCTGGTGGAGATGCAGTCCGAGGCGGGGGCCATCGGCGCGGTCCACGGGGCCTGCGAGACCGGCTCTCTGGGGGTGAGCTTCACCTCCGCCCAGGGGCTGATGCTCATGATCCCGGTGATGTACCGCATCGCGGGCTCCCGGCTCCCGGCGGTCCTCCATGTGGCCAGCCGCACCGTGGGCACCCATGCCATGAGCATCTTCGGGGACCACAGCGACGTGATGGCCTGCCGCAGCACCGGATGGGCCCTGCTCTCCAGCGGCAGCGTACAGGAGGTCATGGATCTGGCGGCGGCGGCCCACGTGGGCGCCATCTCCTCCCGGATCCCCTTCATGCATTTCTTCGACGGCTTCCGCACCTCCCATGAGATCCAGAAGATCCAGGTGCTGCAGCCCGCGGATCTGGAGCCCCTGCTGGACAGGGAAGCACTGGCGGCCTTCCGCGCCTCCGCCCTGAATCCGGACCACCCCACCCTGCGGAACACCGTCCAGAACCCGGACGTGTATTTTCAGATCCGGGAGGCCAACAACCCGGCCTACGACGCCCTGCCCCGGCAGGTGGAGGAGATCCTGGGGAAGATCTCCGCCCTCACCGGACGGGAGTATCACCTGTTCAACTATTACGGGGATCCGGAGGCGGAGCGGGTGATCGTGGCCATGGGCAGCGTCAGCGGCACCGTTCAGGACACGGTGGACCTGCTTCGGAGCCGGGGGGAAAAGGTAGGTTATCTGCAGGTGCACCTGTACCGCCCCTTCGCCTCGGATTTCTTCCGGGCCGCCCTGCCAGATACCGTGAAGCGGATCGCGGTGCTGGACCGGTGCAAGGAATCCGGCGCCCCCGGCGAGCCGCTGTATCTGGACGTGTGCCAGGCCTTCCTGGGCCGCGAGAAAGCCCCCAGGATCATCGGCGGCCGCTACGGCCTTTCCAGCAAGGATACGGACCCGGGCCAGATCCTGGCGGTATACCGGGAGCTGGAGGCGGCGGAGCCGAAAAACGGCTTCACCATCGGCATCACGGACGACGTCACCAGCCTGAGCCTGCCCGTAACGGAGCAGCCGGAGACGGACAAGCCCGGAACGGTCTCCTGCAAGTTCTGGGGCCTGGGGTCCGACGGCACCGTGGGCGCCAACAAGAACAGCATCAAGATCATCGGCGACCATACCGCCCTGTACGCCCAGGGCTACTTTGAATACGATACGAAAAAATCCTTCGGCATCACCCGGAGCCATCTGCGCTTCGGCCCGTCCCCCATCCGGGGCGCCCATCTGGTACGCAGCGCGGACTTCGTGGGCTGCCACAACCCCGCCTTCCTGTACCATTTCGATATGGTCCAGGAGCTGAAGCCCGGGGGCACCTTCCTGCTGAACTGCCCCTGGAAGGACGAGGAGCTGGAGCAGAAGCTGCCGGACCGGGTGAAGCGGTGTCTGGCCCGAAAAGGCGCCGCCCTGTACGTCATCGACGCGGACCGCATTGCCCGGGAGCTGGGCCTGGGGAACCACGCCAACACCGTGCTCCAGGCCGCCTTCTTCCGTCTGGCAGGGATCCTCCCGGCGGAGGAAGCCGTGGGGTACATGAAGGAAGCCGCCCGGAAGAGCTACGGCAGCAAGGGCGAAAAGGTGGTGCAGAAGAACCTGAACGCCATCGACGCCGGGGCGGAAGCCGCCCGTCGGGTGAAGGTCCCCGCCGCCTGGGCCGACGCGCCGGATACTCCGCTGGAGGCGCCGGAACCGGAGGCGCCGGAGTTCATCCGGAACATCCTGCGGCCGCTGAACGCCCTGAAGGGGGACGATCTGCCGGTCTCCGCCTTCAAGGGACTGGAGGACGGGGTCCTGCCCCTGGGCACCACCGCCTGGGAGAAGCGGGGCTTCTGCGACCGCAGCCCCGTTTGGGACCCGGAGAAGTGCCTCCAGTGCAACCTCTGCTCCCTGGTATGCTCCCACGCCGTCCTGCGGCCCCTGCTCCTGAACGGGGAAGAGGCAAAGGGGGCTCCCTCCTCCTTCCGCACCGCCCCCGCCAAAGGGAAGCAGGGAGAAGGGCTCCTGTATTCCCTCCAGATCTCCGCCCCGGACTGCTCCGGCTGCGGCAGCTGCGAAAGCGTCTGTCCCGGGGGAGCCATCCGTCTCCTTCCCCTGGAGGAAGGGGATTACCGGCGGGAGAACTGGGATTACGGTCTGGGCCTTTCCGACAAGGGGGACGTGTACGATCCCGCCACCGTGAAGGGCAGCCAGTTCCGGGAGCCCCTGGTGGAATTCTCCGGCGCCTGCGCGGGGTGCGGGGAGACCCCCTACGCCAAGCTCCTGACCCAGCTCTTCGGGGACCGGGTCTACTGGGCCAACGCCACGGGCTGTTCCCAGGCCTGGGGCGCGGCCATGCCCAGCGTGCCCTACTGCAAAAACAAAAAGGGCCACGGGGTAGCCTGGTCCAACAGTCTCTTTGAGGACAACGCGGAATTCGCCCTGGGCATGGCCCTGTCCTCCCGGCAGCAGCGGGAGCGGGCGAAGCTCCTGGCGGAGGAGAAGGCGAAGACCGCCTCCGGCGCCCTGAAGGAGGCCCTGGAAGCCTGGCTGAAGGGCTTCGACTCCGCCGCCGGTACCCGGGAGCGGGCGGAGGCCCTGGAGGCCGCCTGCCGGGAAGACCCGGAGCTGTGGGCCCTGCGGGATCAGTTCGCCAAAAAGACCGTCTGGATGTACGGCGGGGACGGCTGGGCCTACGATATCGGCTACGGCGGCCTGGACCACGTGTTCTCCACGGGAGAGGACGTGAACGTTTTCGTCATCGATACGGAGGTCTACTCCAACACCGGCGGGCAGAGCTCCAAGGCCACCCCCCTGGGGGCCGTGGCCCAGTTCCAGTCCTCCGGGAAGAAGAGCCCCAAAAAGGATCTGGGGGCCATGCTGCGGCAGTACCCCAACGTGTACGTGGCCCAGGTGGCCATGGGGGCGAATCCCGCCCAGCTGGTGAAAGCCCTGCTGGAGGCGGACGCCCATCCCGGACCCTCCATCGTCATCGGCTATACCCCCTGCACCGCCCACGGCATCCATACGGGGATGTGCTCCGCCCAGGCGGAGATGAAGAAGGCTGTGCAGGCCGGTTACTGGCACCTGTACCGCTATGATCCCAGGAAGGAAAAACCCTTCCAGCTGGACTCTTCCGCCCCGAAGCTCCCCCTGCGGGACTTCCTGGACGGGGAGGTCCGCTACTCCAGCCTGGCCCTGCGCTATCCGGAGAACGCGGACGCTCTGTTCGCTCAGGCGGAGGAGCAGGCGAAGGAAAAATACGACCGTTACCGGAGAATGGATGAACAGGAATGAATGAGATCAGGATCTACGACCGCACCCTCACCGAAGCCGGTGAGCTGAGCTTCAAGAACCGTCTGGACCTGGCACGGGAGCTGGACGGGCTGGGGGTGGATATCCTTCAGCTGCCCTCCCCTGCCCTGGGGGAGGAGGCGGCGCTGCTGGTCCGCACCCTGGGCACCCTGCTGCGCCGGGCCGCCCCCGCCGTTTCGGTGGGGCTGGACGCCGGGGAAGCGGAGCTGGCCGCCAGGGAACTGAAAAGCTCTCCCCGGGGCGTGCTGACGGTTTCCGTCCCCGTATCCGCCTCCGGCATGGAATACCTGAGCGGCGTAAGACCAGATAAGCTCCCCGCTCTGCTGGAGGAACAGATCCGCCGCTGCGCCGAGCTTTGTGGCACCGTGTTTTTCGAAGCCCTGGACGCCACCCGGGCGGAGGAGGGCTTCCTGCTGCAGCTGATGGAGTCCGCTATCGCCGCCGGAGCCAAAGGGATCATCCTCTGGGATTCCGAGGGCAGACGCCTGCCCTGGGAACTGGCGGAACTGCTGAAGGGGCCTGTGAAAATGGCCGGAAGCACCCCCGTCTTCGCCGCCTGCTCCGACGCTCTGGGTCTGGGCGCGGCGGATACTCTGGCCTCCCTGCGCTGCGGGGCGGCGGGGAGCGTCACCAGCGTGGGCGGACGGGAGAGCTGCAGACTCTCCGCTCTGGCCGCCATCCTCCGGGAGCGGGGGGATTCCCTGGGTCTCGCCTCCGGGCTGGACATGACCCGTCTGAACGCGGGGGTGGAACGCATCTCCGAGCTGCTGGAATCCCGTCGGCGCAGCACCTCTCCCTTCGATAACGGAGCGGGCGCTCCCCTCTCCGCCATGCTGCTCACCGCCGGCGCGGATATCGGCGCCGTGGAGCAGGCGGTGCGGAAGCTGGGATACGAGCTCAACCCCGGGGACATGGCCGCCGTATACGAGAGCTTCTGCCATATCGCGGAGAAGAAGGACGTGGATTTCCGGGAGCTGGACGCCATCGTGGCCAACGCCGCGCTGCTGGTCCCCTCCACCTATCAGCTGGAGAGCTACGTGGTCCATACGGGGAACGTGATCAGCGCCACCGCGGACATCGTGGTGAAGAAGGACGGGGCGCGCCTGCGCGGCCTGGCCCCGGGAGACGGCCCCGTGGACGCGGCTTTCCTGGCCCTGGAACAGATCACCGGCCGTCATTATGAGCTGGATGATTTCCAGATCTCCGCCGTCACCGAAGGGCAGGAGGCCATGGGCTCCGCCCTCATCAAGCTTCGGGACCGGGGCAAGGTGTACTCCGGCAGCGGCCTTTCCACCGACGTGATCGGTGCTTGCGTCAACGCCTATCTGGCGGCGCTGAACAAGATCGCCTATGAGGACAAACAGTCATGAAGCTTTGTTTTTCCACCCGGGGCTGGCACGGCTACAGCTGGGAGGATTTCCGGCGCATGGCCCTGGAATACGGTTTTTCCGGGATCGAGATCCACAACATCCGGGACGGCGGACTGGCGGGAGAAACGGGTCCCGTAGGCCGCTCCGCCGCCCGGGCCACCTCCCGGGGGCTGTTTGAAGAGGGGCTGAGCATCCCATGCATCGACGCCCTTTGCGACCTGGGGGATCCCGCCGACCCGGAGGGGAACATCCGGGAAGTGGAGAGCTGCATCCAGGCAGCCCGCCGCGTGGGGGTGCCCTACATCCGCGTCCGGGCCGCCAACGAGGGGGACCAGGCCGGAGAAGCCGTGGCCGCCGCCCTGGAGCGTCTCACCCCCGAGGCGGAGAACCAGGGAGTCACCCTGCTGCTGGAGAGCCGGGGTCCCTTCGCCCGATCCGAAGCCCTGCGGGATATGCTGAACCGCTTTGCCTCCGACGGCCTCGCCGCTCTGTGGGACGTGCACTCCACCGTCCGCGTGGCGGGAGAGGATCCGGATACCACCGTGCAGAACCTGGGGGCGTATATCCGCCATGTCCACCTGCGGGACTCCCGTCCCGACGGGGAGGACTGGACCTACTGCCTCCTGGGGGAGGGCAGCCTGCCCATGAGCGATGTGATGGCCGCCCTGCGGAGCATCGGCTACAAGGGCTTCCTCGCCCTGGAATGGGATCCCTCCTGGCTCCCCGGTCTGGGACCGGACGTGATCCTGCCCCATTTCGCCAGCCGCGTGGAGCGTCTGCTGGAGGCGGACGAGCCCCGGCAGGATCTGTACTGGAACAACGCCCACACGGGTCAGTTCATCTGGAAGAAGGAGCTGCTGATCCAGGAGACCTTCCCCCAGCTGCTGGACCGGGTCACCGAGACCTTCCCGGATCAGTACGCCTTCCGCTTCCCCACCCTGGACTATACCCGCACCTATCGGGAATTCCGGCGGGACGTGGACCGTTTCGCCCGGGCGCTCATCGATATGGGGGTCCGCCCCGGCGCTCACGTGGCGGTGTGGGCCACCAACGTGCCCCAGTGGTATATCGCCTTCTGGGCGGTGACCAAGATCGGCGCGGTTTTCGTCTCCATGAACACCGCCTATAAGCTGGCGGAGACGGAATACCTCCTGCGCCATTCCGACGCCCATACCCTCATCATGGTTCGCAGCTACCGGGACAGCGACTATGCCGGCATCATCCGGGAGCTCTGCCCCGAGCTGGAGCACACCCGTTCCGGCAGTCCCCTCCATTCCCGGCGGCTTCCCTTCCTGCGGAACGTCATCACCGTGGGCTTCCGCATGGCGGGGTGCCAGACCTTTGAGGAGGCGGAGGCCCGGGCGGACCGGGTGCCTCCCGAGGAGCTCCTGCGCCGGGCGGCCGCGGTCAAGCCGGACGACGTGTGCAATATGCAGTATACCTCCGGCACCACCGGCTTCCCCAAGGGCGTCATGCTCACCCACCGGAACGTGGTGAACAACGGCAAATGCATCGGGGACCGGATGGACCTGAGCACCGCGGACCGGATGATGATCCAGGTGCCCATGTTCCACTGCTTCGGCATGGTCCTGGCCATGACCGCCTCCGTCACCCACTGCGTCACCATGCTGCCCCTGCCCTACTTCTCCGTGCGCCCCGCCCTGGAGTGCATCCACCGGGAGCGGGTCACCTGCTTCCACGGGGTGCCCACCATGTTCATCGCCCTGATGGAGCATCCGGATTTCCAGAAGGTGGACGTCTCCTGCATCCGCACCGGCATCATGGCCGGATCCCCCTGTCCCGAACCCGTGATGCGGGAGGTGGTGGAGCGGATGAACATGAAGGAGATCACCATCGTCTACGGCCAGACGGAGGCCAGCCCCGGCTGCACCATGAGCCGGACGGACGATTCCATCGACGTTCGGGTCACCACCGTCGGCCGTCCCCTGCCGGAGGTGGAATGCCGGATCGTGGACCCGGAAACCGGGGAGGACTGCCCGGACAACGTGAGCGGCGAGTTCCTGGCCCGGGGATACAACGTGATGAAGGGGTATTACAAGATGCCCCACGCCACCGCCGCCGCCATCGACAAGGACGGCTGGCTCCATACCGGCGACCTGGCCTGCCGCACCCCGGAGGGCAACTTCCGCATCACCGGACGGCTGAAAGACATGATCATCCGGGGCGGCGAGAACATCTACCCCAAGGAGATCGAGGAATTCCTGTACACCCATCCCAAGATCGCGGACGTGCAGGTGGTGGGCGTGGCGGACGAAGCCATGGGCGAGGAGATCGGCGCCTGCATCATCCTCAAGGAAGGGGAAACCATGACCGCGGACGAGGTCAAGGCCTTCGTGCGGGCCAACATGGCCAAGTACAAGGTGCCCCGGTACGTGGATTTCATGGACGAATTCCCCATGAACGCCGCAGGCAAGATCCTCAAGTACAAGCTCCGGGAGGACCTGGCGGCGAAATACGCGGCAAAGAATTGAATCACCGAGCTCCGGGCGGCAATCGCCCGGAGCTCTCAGACTGCAGACAAAGTACCCGAAAGCCTCGCAGAGTTCGCGCCCGCAGGCGCGAAAAAAGGGAGAACCATGATGGGGCGGAATTCATTTCTGCTCCATCATACTGCTCACGAAGCGGACTGTGCGAGCAAAGCGAGTGCGGGGAGCGGAGTGCGGCTTACTCGAATTGGAGCCCGGCAAAGCGGGTCCAATTCGAAGCGTGTCGGCTTTGTCGACACGCTCAGCTCCGGGCGGCAATCGCCCGGAGCTTTTGATTTCTCAAACCCCGATCAGCCCCCTCGTATTCTTGACCGTTCTCCCGCTCGCTGATAAGATAGTAGAATCTTAAAACACAAATAAGACCGTCAGAGGTGGATCATGAAGGAAACAGCAACTGTCCTCTCCGTGGGGGACCTGATCCTGGACGTCCCGGGAGTGGAAAAGTACTTCGACGAATCCCGGGCGCTCCTGAAAAGCGGCGACGTGGTGATGGGTCAGGTGGAGATCCCCTATACCCTTCGCCCCCAGTGGAGCGCCTACGACAACCACAGCGCTCCGGCAACGGATCCCGTCCGGCTGGAGGCCATGAAGGACGCGGGCTTCAACGTGGGCACCTGCGCCGGGAATCACTCCTTCGACCAGGGATATTACGGCGTCATGGATACCCTGGACAAGCTGCATGAGCTGGGCATCGCGACGGCGGGAGAAGGGGCGAACGAAGAGGAAGCCTGCGCTCCCGCGGTGATCACGCGGAAGGGCCTGAAGTTTGCCTGCTTCTCCTATACCGCCGTGGGACCGAAGACCGTTCAGGCGACCCCGGCCAAGGCCGGTGCGGCGTTCATCTACGTCGCCACCTCCTATGACAACGACACCAACGAGCCCGGCGCCCTGCCCACCCATATCTATACCTCCGTCAGTCCCGCCGCCCTGTCGCAGATGCGCTCCGCTTTCCAAAAGGCGAAGGCGGACGGAGCGATGGTCATGGCCAGCTTCCACATGGGCCGGATGCACAGCACGGATATCCAGCAGTACCAGATCGAGATCGCCCACGCTGCCATCGACGCGGGGGCGGAAATGGTATTCGCCCACCACCCCCACACCCTGCTGGGGATCGAGATGTACAGGGGCAAACCGATCTACTACAGCATCGGCCATTTCATCTTCGCAACGGACGCCTTCCTGCAGGAGGGCACGGCCCTGGCGGGGCAGCGCCGATTCCTGCCGAACCACTGGCAGGGAGTCAATACAGAAGCCCTGATCAGACCCCGGGAGCCCATCACCGAGACCATCCCCTTCTACGTGGGGGATCAGGCTTCCCGCAACACCCTGATCGCCAAGGGGGTTTTCCATGAGGCCGGTCTGGTCCGGGCCGGCTTCATTCCCTGCTACATCGACGACAGCGGCCATCCGGTCCCGGTACGCCGGGGCGAAAAGGGGGACGGCGTCCTGGCCCATATCCGGGAACTCTGCCGGCTGGAACAGCTGGACACACGGTTCGACTGGAGCGAGGACGGGACCGAAGTCTGGCTTTCGTGACCTGCCCTGCCGCGCGCCGGGACTCCGTCCCCGAAACCATTCATGATTTCCCCGGTCCCTTTGTCCTTGCAATTCCCCCTGTTGTATGCTATGCTGTAATATATTAGTCATAATATGCGATCTCACGATCATCAAGGAGGAAGCAGAATGAACGCAAAGACCTATATCGAACCTCAGACGACCATCCCCGTATATGACGAATGCGACGTTCTGGTGGTGGGCGGCGGCTCCGCCGGCCATACCGCAGCCATCGCCGCTGCCCGGGCGGGCTGCAAAAACATCATCCTTATGGAGCGGTACGGCTACTGCGGCGGCGACGTGACCGGCGGTTACGTGCTGCTCATCCCCAGCCTCTCCTTCCACGACAAGATCTATGTCCGGGGCATCCAGGAGGAGTGGTTCGACCGTCTCCGCAAGATCCCCGGCGCCGTGGCCGGTCCCGATCAGTCCCTCACCGGCAGCCACGATCCTCTGCTCATGAAGGCTTTCCGGGGCGTGGGCGGCGCCACCCGGGACCGGGTCGAGTTCGGCTTCACCGTGGAGCCCAACCAGATGAAGATCGAGATGGACGTGATGCTCGCCGAGCATGCGGACGCCATCCGGGTCCTGTACCACAGTTGGGGCACCAAGCCCATCATGGAAGGCAATATCTGCAAGGGCGTTATCTTTGAGAGCAAGGAAGGCCGCAAGGCCGTCCTCGCCAAGGTGGTCATCGACGCCACCGGCGACGCGGACCTGTGCCGTCTCTCCGGCGCTCCCACCTCCTCCGCCATCGACGATGAGTGCCGCTGCTCCTCCACCGCTCTGGTGTACCGCATCGGCGGCTTCAGCAAGAAGGCCTACGGGGAATGGATGCGCACCCATATGGAAGAAGCCCGCGCCATGGGCCAGGCCGTCGCGCAGATCCACGGCTTCCGCGCCGGCATGATCGACGGCCCCACGGATGACGTGAGCTGGATGAACAACTGGCAGCCCAAGCATGACTGCTCCCTGATCAAGGACCTGACCGACACCGAAATGAAGACCCGTCTGGCCCTGCGGAAGGTCGTGGACTACTACAAGACCGTCTGCCCCGAGATCTTCAAGGACGCCTACCTGTACGACATCGCGCCCCAGCTGGGCACCAGAGGCTCCCACCGCATCGTGGGCGAGTACGTCATCTCCTCCAACGACTGGGCCTTCCCCAAGGAGCATGAGGACTTCATCGCCTGGCACTGCACCGTGGACACCCTGAACGACAACGCCCCCATCGAGATCCCCTACCGCGCCATCCTGCCTCAGAAGGTGGAGAACCTCCTGGCCCCCGGCCGCCATATCTCCGCGGACCGCATCGCCATCGACAACGTGAACCTGATCCCCCAGTGCGTCGGCACCGGTCAGGCCGCGGGCGTGGCCGCCGCCGTGGCTGTGGCGGACGGCACCAGCACCCACACCGTGGACGTCAAGAAGGTGCAGGATATCCTGGCGGGCGAGCAGAACGTGCCCCTGCCCCGGAACGCCCACACCGACGCCAGCTACACGGAGAACCTGGTGGCCCATGAGTACGGTCTGTACACCGAGGCCGCCAAGAAGGCCCGCGCCAGCGGCGACGCCGCCAGCGCCTACCGGCACTGGACCATGTCCGGCGGGATGGGCAATGCCAGCGCCCCCAAGGACCACACCAACAACAGCTGAGAAGCGGAAACGCTTCGCTGACCCGCAGGGCTTCCCGCCCTGCGGGTTTTTTGCGTGCATCCCACAGGTATTTCCAACTGGATTCCACGAATATCATTGGCAAATCCGACCTCCCGTGGTATAATACAGAGTTATAGGAAGGAGGTCGCCCCATGGAGCTGTTTCTTACCGGTCTCGCCGCGTTCGCGGGGGGAGCGCTGATCTCCTGGGTGAACTACCTCCTCCTCCGACGCTTCATGCGGAGCAAGGGGGAAACGGGGATGAGCCTGGCCTCCCCCCTGCGGATGCTTCTGAGCGCGGCCTATTTTCTGGCGCTGTACCTGATCGGAAAACACACGGGTCTCAACCTCTTTGCCCTGCTCATCGGCGGAGCGCTGGGACTGACGATATTGCTGGCCCTCTTCACCCGGCGGCTCGCCCGGGAACTGGAGGGCAGAGGAAAGGAGTGATGCGCCGTGGGTGAACCCTCCGAACCGGTGATCCGCCTGTTCGGCATCCTGGACGTGACCGGGGAAGTGATCGCCATGTGGATCTTCCTGGCCCTGGCGGTGGGGATTTCCCTGCTGGTCACCCGCAATCTGAAGGAGCGGCCGGGCCGGCTCCAGAATCTGCTGGAGATCGCCGTCAGCGGTCTGGATGATTTCTTTTCCGGCATCCTGGGCAAGGAAAACGGCAGAAAGTATCTCTTCTTCCTGGGCCCCCTGTTCTGTTTCATCATTCTGTCCAACTATTCCGGCCTCATCCCGGGGGTAGGGATCAGCAAATACGTAAAGGCCCCCACCTCCTCCCTTTCCGTCACCCTGGGGCTGGGCATCGTCACCTTCGTCTTTCTTCAGGCGGCGGGGATCCATGCGGGAGCGAAACACTACCTGAAGCATTTTCTCACCCCCGTGGTGCCCCTTCTGCTGCTGGACGAGCTCATCAAGCCCGCCTCCCTGGCCCTGCGTCTGTTCGGCAACATCTTCGGGGAAGAAACGGTGATGGAAAACCTGTACCATCTGCTCCCCATCGGCGCCCCCATCATCATGATGGTCCTGAGCCTGCTGTTCTGCGCAATCCAGGCCATCGTGTACACCATGCTCACCGCCTCCTATCTGCAGGAATTCATCGAAGATTAAAACCATCCCGGACTTTTCATCAACAAAAAAGGAGATTGTACCATGTCCGATTCCGCCATTATCGCCCTTGCGGCGGCCCTGACCATCGCCCTCTCCACCGTGTTCCCCGCCCTGGCCCAGGGCAAGACCGCCCGAGCCGCCATGGAAAGCATCGCCAGGCAGCCGGAAGCCGCCAAGGATATCCGGGGCGCTCTGCTGCTCTCCATGGCTCTGATGGAGGCCCTTACCATCTATGGTCTGCTCATCGCCTTCATGCTGGTGGGCAAGATCGCCTGAACATGGGAAGATGAATATCCAGCCCAATATCCTGATCTGGACCATCCTCTGCTTCTGCGCCTTCATGCTGATCCTCTGGCGTCTGCTGCTGCGGCCTCTGCTGCGGTTCATGGACGCCAGGGAGGCCCGCATCGCCCATGCCCGGACCCTGGACAAGAGCGCCCAGCTGGCGGAGGAAGAAGCCCGGCGGGAGGCTGAGCGGCAGCTTGCCCTCCGGCGGAGAGCCGAGGACCGGCAGCGGGAACTTCTGGCCCTGCGGGAGACCGGTGAAGCGGAACTGAACGCCCAGGCCCTGGCCTTCCGGCAGGATACCGAACGGCAGCGGAAGGAGCTGGAAGCCGAGGCCGCCGCCCTGGTACCCGAGCTGGCCACCTCCCTCCAAGCCCACGTGGAAGCCTTTACGGAAAAGCTCGTATCTTACGGAGAACGCTGAATGCATTTTTTGTACGCCCTGGTGAATTTCCTGATCCTGGGCCTGGGTCTCTGGCTGGTGGGCCGGAGATCGGTGCTTCCCCGCTTTGCGCAGCGGCGGAAGGATATCAGCAAAGCCCTGGATGAGGCGGAGGCCCTGGAGGCCGCCGCCCTGGAAGAGCAGCCGGAAACGGAAACGAAAAAGGAGCCCGACGCCCTGCCGGAGGAACCGGAGGACGGCGGGCTGGAAGTATTGCGTCAGACCCTGGAATCGGAAAAGGCTCTGGCTGAACAGGTCCATGCCCGGGAGCTGGAGGTGCTCCGCCAGGAGGCCATGGGCACCGCCCGGGACCAGGCGGTGCGGGCCCTGTGCCTGGAGCTGGGCGCTCATCTCACCCGGGAGCCCCAGGTCTCCCGTATCCGGGCGCTGGAGCCCATGCTGGCACAGAAGGTGCTGGAAAACATCCGCATCACCCCCGGAGACATGTGTTACCTGATGCACCACGACGTGCTCTACGTCACCCTCACCTCCGCCTATCCCCTGGAGGACGAGCTGGTGGATCTCATCGATCAGCGAACCACCGCTCTGCTCCGGGAGGTGGGAGGCAAGCCTTCCTACTGGGTAAAGGTGGACCCGGACCTGATCGGCGGCCTGCGCCTGCGCATCGGCGACACCGTCTACGATATGACGGTGGAGAACCGGCTCTATCACCTGGAGAAGGATCTGCTGAAGCGGCCGCTGGACAATATCCAGGATAAGGAAAGCATCCTGGAGGATCTGATGGCGGGGATCCGGGAGGCGGAGCCTCAGCTGGATACCTTCCAGCTGGGCCGGGTCCTGAGCATCTCCGACGGCATCTGCTGGCTGGACGGCCTGGCGGACATCATGTACGGCGAAGTGGTGGAGTTCGACTGCGGCGAACGGGGCATGATCCTGGATATCGAGCCCCAGCGCATCGGCTGCGTCGTCTTCGGCGACTATGAGAAGATCGAGAGCGGCAGCCGGGTGCGCCGGGTGGGCCGCATTGCCAGCGTCCCTGTGGGGGAAGCCCTCCTGGGCCGGGTGGTGGATCCCCTGGGCCAGGCCATCGACGGCAAGGGCCGCATCCGCACGAACCTGAAGCGCCCCATCGAATACCCCGCTCCGGGCATCCCGGACCGGAGATCCATTTCCGTTCCCCTGCATACGGGCATCAAGGCCATCGACGCCCTGGTCCCCATCGGCCGGGGCCAGCGGGAACTCATCATCGGGGACCGGCAGAGCGGCAAGAGCGCCCTGGCTGTGGACGCCATCCTGAACCAGCGGGGCCAGAACGTAGCCTGCATCTATGTGGCCATCGGCCAGAAAGAAACGGCGGTGGCGGAACTGCGGGACAAGCTGGAGAAATACGGCGCCATGTCCTATACCACCATCGTCAGCGCCCCCGCCTCCAGCTCCGCCTCCATGCAGTATATCGCCCCCTTTGCCGGGGCCGCCATGAGCGAGTATTTCCTCTACTCCGGGCAGGACTGCCTGATCATCTACGACGACCTCTCCAAGCACGCCGTGGCCTACCGGGAGCTGTCCCTGCTCCTCCACCGCCCCTCCGGACGGGAGGCGTACCCCGGGGACGTGTTCTATCTCCATTCCCGGCTCCTGGAGCGGGCCGCCCGGCTGACGGAGGAGGCCGGCGGGGGCAGCGTCACCGCCCTCCCCATGATCGAGACCCAGATGGGCGACATCTCCGCCTACATCCCCACCAACGTGATCTCCATCACGGACGGGCAGATCTTCCTGGAAACGGACCTGTTCAACGCCGGACAGCGGCCTGCGGTGAACGTGGGTCTCTCCGTTTCCCGTGTGGGCTCCGCCGCCCAGACCCCGCTGATGAAGCAGGTCTCTTCCCGTCTGCGCATGGATCTGGCCCAGTATCGGGAGCTCAGCACCTTTTCCCAGTTCGGCTCCGACCTGGACGACAGCACCCGCGCCGTCCTCTCCGCCGGGGAGCGGATGATGGCCGCCCTTTGTCAGCGGCGGTACGCCCCCCTGCCGGACTGGAAGCAGGCCCTGCTGATCCTGGCGGTGTCCGAAGGCTTTGCCGCCAGGGAGAGCAAGGAGACCATGGAGGACTTTGAATCCAGCCTGTATGCCTGGATGGAAACTTATGAGCCAACGATCCCGGAACGGCTGAAGACCGGAGCGAAGCTGAGCGGGGAGGAGATGGACCGGGTGAAGGAAGCCCTGGGCCGGTTCGTCCGGGAGGCCAGACATGGCGACGCTGACTGATCTGAAAAAGCGCCTGCGGGGCGTGCAGACCATCTGTCAGCTGGCCGGCGCCATGCGCACCGTATCCTCCGCCAAGCTGGCCCGGCTCAACGCGGTCAACGCGGCCTTCGCGGCCTATGCCCAGGGCTGCCGGGAGCTGCTGGAAGCCTCCGGCGCGGTCCTCTCTCCCCCGGAGGGAGCGGATCGGACCCTGGTGATCCTCCTGTCCGGCAACCGGGGCCTCTGCGGCAGCTATCACAACGACCTGTTCGCCTTCTTCCGCTCCCTGGCGGAGCCGGAGAGGCAGGATTATATCGCCTGCGGCAGAATGGCCGCAGCCTACTGCCGGGAAAAAGGCTATCCCCTGCTGGACGTTTTCTCCGTCTCCGACGTGCCCCTGTATGCGGAGGCGGAAGCGCTGGCGGACCGGATCCTGGCCCTGTACTCCGGCGGCGGGATCGGCCGTGTCCTCTTCGTCTGGGGCGAAGGGGTGAACGCCCTGCGGCAGGAGCCCCGGCAGCTGGAGCTGCTGCCCGGGGAGGGCGGCGGCAAGGCCGGAGACATTCTGTGGATCCCGGATCAGAAGACTGCGACGGAGGGACTGGCGGAGTTCTGCCTCCGGGCGGAGATCTATTCCCTGCTGCTCCGGGGGGCGACGGGGGTACAGGGGGCCACCCTGGTGTCCATGCGCTCCGCCTACGACAACGGGACCAAATCCGCCGCATCCCTGGAGACGGCCATCAACCGCCAGCGCCAGACCCAGGTGACCTCCGGCGTCATCGAAACATCATCCGGCTACGGGCCGTGGAGGGAGGGATAAGCATGTCGTCGGGAACTAAGGGCCTTATCACCCGGATCATCGGTCCCGTGGTGGACGTGACCTTCCCTGATTCTGGGGAGACACCGGAGATCTTCAACGCTCTGGAGGTGGACACCGGCAACGGCAAGCTGGTGCTGGAGACCCTGCAGCAGCTGGGAGACGGCGTGGTCCGCTGCATCTCCATGCACGCCACGGACGGCCTTTCCCGGGGAATGTTCGCCATGGATACCGGGGAGTGCATCACCATCCCCGTGGGGGAAAAGACCCTGGGGCGGATGCTCAACGTCTCGGGGGACCCCATCGACTGGGGGGAGGACCTCTCCGACGTCGCCCGCAGTCCCATCCACCGGAACGCCCCGCCCTTTACGGAGATCGTCCCCGGAGGCGAGCTGCTGGAGACGGGGATCAAGGTCATCGACCTGATGACCCCCTATACCAAGGGCGGCAAGATCGGCCTCTTCGGCGGCGCGGGGGTGGGCAAGACCGTCCTGATCATGGAGCTCATCCGGAACATCGCCTTCGAGCACGACGGCTACTCCGTCTTCGCCGGGGTCGGGGAGCGTTCCCGGGAGGGGAACGATCTCTGGCAGGAGATGAAGCAGTCCGGGGTGCTGAACAAGACCGCCCTGGTGTTCGGACAGATGAACGAGCCCGCCGGCGCCCGCCTCCGGGTCCCTCTCTCCGGCCTGACCCTGGCGGAGTATTTCCGGGATACCGCCCATAAGGACGTGCTCCTGTTCATCGACAATATGTTCCGCTTCACCCAGGCGGGCTCGGAGGTCTCCGCCCTGCTGGGGAGGATGCCCTCCGCCGTGGGCTATCAGCCCACCCTGGCCTCGGAGATGGGCCAGCTCCAGGAGCGCATCGTCAGCACGGTGAACGGCTCCATCACCTCCGTCCAGGCCATCTATGTTCCGGCGGACGACCTGACGGACCCGGCTCCCGCCACCACCTTCTCCCATCTGGACGCCACCACCGTCCTTTCCCGCTCCATCGTGGAGCAGGGCATCTACCCCGCCGTCAGTCCCCTGGAATCCAGCTCCCGCATGCTCTCCCCGGAGATCGTGGGGGACCGGCACTATCAGGTCGCCCGGGAGGTGCAGCGCATCCTCCAGCGGTACAGCGAGCTGCACGATATCATCGCCATCCTGGGGATGGACGAGCTCTCCCCGGAGGATAAGCTCACGGTGCACCGGGCCCGAAAGATGCAGCGTTTCATGAGCCAGCCTTTCCATGTGGCGGAGGGCTTCACCGGCATTCCCGGCCGCTTCGTCCGGGTGGAGGATACCATCAAGGGCTTCGAGGCCATCCTGGGGGGAGACTGCGACGATCTGCCGGAGCAGGCCTTCCTGATGCACGGGACCATCGAAGAGGTGTTCGCCGCCGGGAAGGAGCAGGGCTGATGGCGGAAAAGCTGCGCTTCCGCCTCCTCACCCCGGCGGGGGAGGTCTTCTCCTGCCTCTGCGACGCCGTGGATCTCACGGCGAAGGATAACGCCGCCGGCAGCGGCGGCGGCAGTCTGGGCGTCCTCCATGGCCATCTTCCAACCGTGGCCGCCCTGGAGGAAGGGGGCGGCGTGCACTGCGTTTCCGGCGGGAAAACGGTCTTCTCCTGCCGGGTCCGGGGGGGCTTTGCCCGCATCGGCCGGGAAGAGGTGGATGTGCTCACCCCGGAGGTCCGGGAGATCCGCCGGGTGGAGGGCTGAGGCGCGTGATCCCCTTTCCCGCAAAGGGTTTTCCGCAGCCTTTTCAGCCGGAAAACGAGGATCTGTGGGATAGTCGGGTTTGGATCGAAGGAGGAAATGAGCATGGTTTACGTGTGGTATGTTCTTTGCACGTTGGCAGCGTGGTTCATCGGCCTTTTTCTGGACGTGAATCTGAATTGGTCGCCGGTCGGACTCCTGTGCCTGCGGGTTATATTCCCGATTCTCGTCACCGGCATCTGGATCCTGAAAGAGATCAGGAACGGCAAAGAGGGTTGAGCTCCTCCCGGGAGTTGTCCACAAAACCGTCCCCAATCCTTCCACATTTTGTTCCCCTCCGTTCTGCTCGATTCGATTCCGCTCCCTTTGCGCCTTGTCTTTTCCCCCGGTCTGTGATATTCTTTTCAATAAGATACAGAAATGCCTCTGAGGCCAACATCTCTGAGGCCAACGCAGCGCCTCGGAGGGGACACACCGAAACGACGCACCTCCTTCGGGGACCATACCGAAGGAGGTTTTTTGCATGAAATCGAAACGGGCTTTGAGTATTCTCCTGGCGCTGGTTTTCGTCCTGACCCTGCTGCCCGCGGTCAGCGCCCCTGCGCTGGCTGCGACTGAGATCGCCTCCGTCTCCATTACGCTGGACGCGCCTGCCGTGGGCGCGCGTCCGGATTATACGGCGGTGTTCCCCAGCGGCGCCCATTATTATTCCGACGCATACAATGAGAGGGACTTCCGCAACGATATTCTCTGGGAAGATGTGACGAACGGCACGGAAGATGTGGATCCGGACAGCGGCGTATTCCTGGCCGGGCACGTGTACAAGGTCTGGATCTATCTGACGGCGGAGGACGGCTATGAATTCTCGAGCAGCGCTACCGCCACGGTGAACGGGCAGACCGTGCAGGCGAGGATGAGCGGCAGCCAACTCATGGTCGAATACACCTTCCCGCCGCTGCCGGAAGAAGGGATCGTTGCCAGCGGCATTTTAGATAGCGGCGTCTATTGGAAGCTGGATGATAAGGGCACGCTGACCTATTTCGGAAACGGCGAGGTGAACGCCCCTCTTACCGATGCGCAAATGGATTATCATTATTTCAAAGACGTCATCATTGAGGAGGGCGTCACCAAATATGATGTGGAATATGATGATTCCGATTATACTATTCCCGAAAGCATAACGGCCAAAGGCCACCTGACTGACTTTGACGTGGAATCGGAGTATCATTATGGTTATCATATTGGTTCACGCAGGCTGAGCAATATTTACTTTCAGGGTGCTGCGCCGGATTCGATCAGTTATTCCAGCAGCGAAGAAGTGACGATCTGGTATGATCCGGATATGTCTGGTTGGACGCAGGAGCTGATCGACCAGTTATCACAGGATCCGAATATTACGGTGAAAGCTGCGGGTTCCCCCGTCATCACCAGCTATGGAGATGTAGGTTATGGAGAAGGCTCGCCTGCAGTCACTTTCTCTGTCGAGGCGGAAGGCAAAGGGACGCTCTCCTATCAGTGGTTTACCCGAGAATCCGGATCTTCCATCTGGAATGAGGTTACCGCAGCTTCCGGGAAAACCGCCGACTATGCCTTCACCCCCTCCCGGGAGCTTGAGCTCTTCTGTCGGGTATCGAACTACCTCGGATCGGCAGACAGCCCGGTGATGTGCCTGAAAAAGGTGATCTTTTCCCAGCCGACAGATCAGACAGTTTACGCGGGGGAAGAAGTCAGCTTCAGCGTTCGAGCCGGAGGGATGAATGGTATCACTTATCGATGGTACTATCTGGAACCCGGTTCCTCCGAATGGGTCGAGGTAAGCGAAAACGGCACTTCCAATACCTTAACTTTGACCGCGTACGGGCGGTTCAACGGACGGCAGTACAGATGCCGGGTTTACGGCAGCACCGTCGACTCCTCCGGATGCTGGCATTCGTATCCTGCCTACAGCCGCGCCGCGACTTTGACCGTCATATCCGCTTCCGCCCCCGCCATCACCACCCAGCCCTCGAACAGGACCGTTGCAGTGGGGGAAAAGGCCACCTTCAAGGTTGTGGCCTCCGGTACGGGTCTGACTTACCAGTGGCAATATTCCAAAAACGGCACCACCTGGACGGACAAGGCGGGGGCCACCTCCGCTTCCTATACCGTCACCGCCAAGGCCTCCTATAACGGCCTCTACTACCGCTGCAAGGTGTCCAACGCCGGGGGGGAGGTATTCTCCAACAAGGCCAGGCTCACGGTGACCAGCACCGCCGCACCCACTATCACCACCCAGCCCGCCAACAAGACCGTTGCAGCGGGGGAAAAGGCCACCTTCAGGGTGGTGGCCTCCGGCACCGGCCTTACCTACCAGTGGCAGTATTCCAAGAACGGCACCACCTGGACGGACAAGGCGGGGGCCACCTCCGCTTCCTACACCGTCACGGCGAAAGCCTCCTATAACGGCATGCTCTACCGCTGCATCGTCACCAATGCGGGGGGCAGCGTGACCTCCGGAACCGCGAAGCTCACGGTCACCGTGGCCAAGCCCGTCATCACCACCCAGCCCAAGGCTCAGACGGCGGCGGTGGGGGCGACCGCCACCTACAAGGTGGTGGCCTCCGGCACAGGGCTCACCTATCAGTGGCAGTATTCCAACGATTACGGCAAGACCTGGCATAACAAGACCGGGGCCACCTCCGCCAGTTACACCGTTACGGCCAAGGCCTCCTACAACGGTATCCTCTACCGCTGCCGGGTGAAGAACAGCTACGGCACCGTGTATTCCAGCGGCGCGGCGCTGACCGTAACGGGGTGACCTGTAAATCCGCGAAATCGTATTCATGAATGTCAGGCGGCGGCCGCGATTGCAGCCGCCGCCCGGATCATTCCAAGGGCAAAAACAAGCTCTCCAGCATTGCCATTTGATCCTTATCGTGATAATATAAATAACAATTTAAATAAAATCACTGACTCGAAGCAGCGGAAAGGAAAGGTATCAATGAAAAAGGTAGGAAGAATAGGCCTGACTCTCCTGCTTTGCCTGATCCTATATGTGAGCCTCGTACCGGGAACGGCGGCAGCATCAGACGAATGGGAAACATTTACCCTGGAGGACGGGACTATCTGCATCACCGGCTACCGTGTCGCTACCACCCATCTGGAGATCCCCTCGACGATCGACGGCGCGACCGTGACACAGATCGGTGATCGCGCCTTCTATGATAATGATTTTCTTGTCAGCGTCACGATCCCCGATACCGTGACAAGCATCGGAAGCTCTGCGTTCATGATGTGTTCCGGCTTGACGTCCGTAACGATCCCGGACAGTATGACGGCTATCGGCCGGAGCGCCTTCAATCAGTGCCCGAATCTAAAGAGCATCCGGATACCGGGCAGCGTGACATGGATCGGCTACTCCGCCTTCGGCGGATGTGCAGCGCTGAGCTCCGTTGAACTGAACGAGGGGCTGGTTTCCATGGAGCAGGGCGCTTTTGCCGGCTGCACCAGTCTGACGAGCATCTGCTTCCCCAAGTCTCTGACCAACGCCCAGGCTTCCAACGCCGCATCCGGCCCCTTCGCCGGGTGCACGGCCCTTTCCGATATCTCTTTTGCACCCGGTACGACGTATATCTCGAAGGACCTGCTGCGGGGCTGCCCCGGGATCACCCGGATCGTGATCCCGAACACGGTCACCGAGATCGGGGAATACGCCTTCAACGCCTGTGAGAATCTGAAGTCCGTGACCATCCCCGGCAGCATGAGGATCATCGGGAACGGTGCCTTTATGCAGTGCGGCAGTTTGGGATCTATCACGATCCCCTTCGGTGTGACGGGGATCGGCCGGGAGGCCTTCAGCCAATGTACGGCGCTGAAGAGCGTCCGGATCCCGGGCAGCGTGGAATGGATGGATTACAGCGTTTTCGCCGGGTGCACGGCGCTGACCACGGTTGAACTCTGCGACGGATTGAATTCCATCGGTCAGGGGGCTTTTTCCGGCTGCACCGGGCTGACCAGAGTCGAGATCCCCAATACGGTATCGCTGATCCGGGACAATACCTTTAGTCAGTGCGTCAACCTCCAGTCCGTTATGATCCCTGTCACGGTGACGAGCATCGGGAGCAGCGCTTTCGACGGCTGCAGTGCCCTTACTGACGTGTACTATACAGGAACCCAAGGAGAATGGGGAAACATCCGCCTCTCCAGCAGAAACGAGCCGCTGGGAGCTGCAGCCATGCATTATTCCTACATCCCGCCGCTGACCGTCGTTGCTATTGCCCCTGATCGTTCCGCAGCCAAGACCGGTAAAACGATCACCTGGGGGGCCTCGGCCAAGGGCGGCAGCGGGTCGTTACAGTATTATTTTATTGTTTACAAGGATGGGGAAAAGGTCAAGACCCGTGCTTACGGAACGGACAAGACCTTCAGCTATACCCCGATAGAAGCCGGAATCTATAGGGTCCGGGTCTATGTGAAGGATGCGGCCGGGGTCAAGGTCAATAAGCTGAGCAGCGGCGTCACCGTGACCGGGGCTGCACTCGTCACCATCACCACCCAGCCCGCCAACAAGACCGTGGCGGCGGGGGCAAAGGCCACCTTCACGGTGGATGCTTCCGGCACTGATCTTGCCTACCAGTGGCAGTATTCCAAAAACGGCACCACCTGGACGAACAAGACCGGGGCCACTTCCGCCAGCTATACCGTCACGGCGAAAGCCTCCTATAACGGCATGCTCTACCGCTGCATCGTCACCAAGGCGGGGAGCAGCGTGACCTCCGGAACCGCGAAGCTCACGGTCACCGTCGCCAAGCCCGTCATCACCACCCAGCCCAAGGCTCAGACGGCGGCGGTGGGGGCTACCGCCACCTACAAGGTGGTGGCCTCCGGCACGGGGCTTACCTACCAGTGGCAGTATTCCAGCGACTACGGCGCCACTTGGCAGAACAAGACCGAGGCCACCAGCGCCAGTGACA
>JAEEGK010003794.1_pt1 | contig 37428 bp, 31 predicted proteins | sample 8958771 | NCBI WGS metagenome assembly JAEEGK01 (sample SAMN16246547, study PRJNA631951) | gut metagenome | biome: gut microbiome; feature: rumen; material: SC-attached | host: Bos | place: Iran: Karaj | collected 2018-10
CCGGTCCGGGAATAGGAGTCTGAAACCAATTGTAATCAAATAAGTTGGCGTCGTATCGGATGTTGCTCTCTGAAAGACGGTAATTGGTGATCGGGTGAGAGGCTGTACCATACCCGTACTGAGCGGAACATTCCCATGTCTCATCGGAGAGGATCTCGACCTCGGGGCTGCGGGCATCGAAAAGCAGGGCGCAAGTGCCGCTGCTCATATGGCTGAAACCTGCCTTGCCCATAAACCAGACAAGGACGGAAATCCTGTTCCCGCCTTTCTTCAAGTATGGGGCGATCTCGACTTTGTCATAATACCCTCCACCAATGGACGGTCCTCTTTTCAGACCTCCCTCATAAACCACAAGTTCTCCGTTGATCCAAAGCCAGTATTTTGTGTCAACGGCGATCCTGGCCACAAGTGACGTAGGAACTCTCTCTATGTCAATATCTTTACGAAAGGCAAGCCACGAGTTGGTCTCGCTTTGGTAGTACTGCTTGCTGATCCACTTGGCCTTCCAGGAATAATCTTCCGCTCCCGCCCCTGAGCAAAGGCACAGGAGCAGGGCGGCAGAAGCTATAAGTTTTCTCATCTTATGTCTGTATAGCACCCTTCAACCTTCACGTCACCACCTTCGATGATGTAAAGCTGATCCCGGGTAGCAGGATAACGGCAGATGAAGTTCTCCAGCGTCACACCCTTACAGTCCTTGAGATACAAAAGGGTCGGGACTACTACGTCATCCGGAATATGACGCATTTTGATCTGCTCACGGATATTCCTCAGAAGTTCAGGCCCCTGGCCGTCGAAAACTCCCTTTCCATAGATGGAAACGTCAGTGAGGCCTTCTCCCCAGAAGATACCCTTGTGACCGCCATAAGCATAGATGTTGGTGGAACCTACGATGATGGCACCCTCGCGAAGGCTGATGTTCACTCCGGACTTGAGTTGGACAGATCCTGTAAGGTAACGTCCAACGCTGAATTCAAGGGTTCCGCCACCCTTCTCGGCGATGAAATCAATCGCTTTCTGAATGGATGTGGTGTTGTCGGTTACGCCGTTGCTCCTGATTCCGAAGAAGGAGGACTTGTAGAGCGGCTGCTTGTCCTGTGCAAACCCCGCCAGTGAAACCAGCAGCAGGGAAGCTATGATGAGTATCTTTTTCATTTCTTCTTGATGTTCTTGGTGTCCTTGTTGATGATCTGCTTCTTACCCTTAGGGGCGGTGTCCTGGTTGATTTCCAGGTTCTTCATGCGGAATCCATTGACATCGTCGGTGACGATTGCAGGACGGTAGTCCTCGCCGTCAACGGTGATCTTTACATTGTCGAAGACTATACCGTCTGCGTGACGGATGTAGAAACCCCAAGCGGGCAGCTCCTTCCAGTTGGAGAATTCGGGATAGCTGGTCTCCATCTCGGGAATCGCATCAAGCTCTTCTTTAGAGGAACCCCTGTAGGCATATTCAGGATCGGCATGTCCGGGATAGACAATTTCTATGTTCTCCAGACGGACATTCTCGATCTTGATGTCAGGGTTGCCATAAATGATGCTGGGGAGGACATTGCGAGGCAGGTCCTCAACAGGGCCTTCATAGCTGTAACCGGCATCCGGCTTATCCAGAGGAACCTCGGCATACATGTTCTTGATGACGATGTTCCGCAGGATGGGTTTCTGGTCGTCACGGGTGTGACGGGTACCGGTACGAAGGAATATAGGGTTGCCTGTGTGGATGCTCTCGACACCGTCGATCTCCACGTCCTCGATGATGGCACCATCCACTGTGGCAATCGTGATAGCGCTGCGGTAGGTGTCATAAATCTTCATATTCTTGAACTTGAAGTTGCGGAATATGCCCCTGGTATAGGTTCCGAACTTGATGCCGTTGGCGCTTGAACGGCCAACGCAATTCTCGACAAGAATATTCTCGCTGATGCCGTCGTTGCTATGGCTCTTGAAGCAATACACATCATCAGCGGCATCGAAGAAGCAGTCGCGGATAATCACGTCGCTGCTGTCCACGATATCGATTCCATCGTTGTTCCAATAGGATTTAGCATCAACATGAACCCTCTCCACAAGGATATCGCGGCACTTGTCGTACTGCTGGTTCCAACAGCCTGGATCCTTGAGCAGAAGGTCCCTGATGACAATGCCTTCGCACTTGTAGAAATGGATGTTCTCAGGACGTTTCGCCTCTTGTAGACGGTCGTTGGTAAGAGCGTCCTCGAACACACCCAGATGGACGAAATCGATGTACCTTGTGGCGATAGAGAAACCACGCCCGTCAATAGTTCCGCCACCTTCTATACCGATGTTTTTCTGGCCGATGGCGAATACAAGAGCGGTCCATTTTGCGTCAGGATCCTTTATGTAATCAAAAGGATTGAGAGAACCCAGGAGGGCGGAATCCTCATCAATCCAGAGGGTCACACCATCCTTGAGGTAAATAGATCCGGAGACATAGTCACCTTTGTCCAAAACGACACGGCCACCTCCTTGGGCAGAGACGAAATCAATCGCCGCCTGGATGCTCACCGTATTGAGGGTGAAGCCGTCGGGGACGGCGCCGAAATCCCTCGCGAAATAGTCAGCGGCATTGAGCCCCTGGGCTCCGCCGGCTAATAGCAGCAAAGACGCCGCGAATCTAAGGAATCTTTTCATCTGTATGGAGTTACTGATATAATTTAACTGGTCCGATCAACCCGGCGGACACATAAGGCTGATTCCGTCGCAAGACGAAACGTTGAGCCGCCGTGTTGTCTTTAAGGGTTTGTATGTAATTGCCCATCAAGGTAGTGACTTTCACCTCAATGGTGTTGTTTCCGGCCTTGATGTAAGGGGATATGTCGAATATTCTCTCTCCGAACCATTTCATGCCGGCGTCCCGGCCGTTGATCTTAAGCTCACAGATGTCCGCCACCTTGCCGAGATCGATTTGCTTGGGGAGTTTCTTCCCGTCAAGGGTAACTGTTGTTTTGTAAACAATCGTACCCATGAAGTTCTTGAAGGTGGTATCGGCCATGTCTTTGAAATCCCGCAGGGTGTCAAGGGTCGCGGTCCAAGTGGAGTCAAGCTGCGGCTGGTGGAGAGTCAGAGCCCAAGGACCCTCAACGGTTTGATTGGCCTGTGGAACCAAAGAACCACCGGTAAGTGTCCGCACGTACGTGGAGGGAGATGCCTTAAAGGTCCTGCCATCCTTGTTGAAGACAAAGAGGTACGTCTCTGATGGTCCGAAACGGAAATGGGCCTTGCCGCCCTTGTCTAGTTTCAAAGGACTTCTAGAGCCCGTGGCCGGATCGTAAATCCAGGCATTCTTTCCGGAAGTAATTGATTTCGGGAATATTATATCTGTTTCTCGGGCCTCGGACATGTGGGCGTTCATCACCATGAAGAAATCAGACTTGTCATCGGTGACATACCTGTCCTGCAGCAAGAAACGATCCGGGTTGGAAATAGTGATCGAGTGAGGCAAGGAATATTTCTCCATAACCTTCTCATACCACTCAAGATATTTCCCATCCTCGGGATTCTCCAGAAGGATGAAATTATCCGGATACGCCTCAAGACGTTTGACTCCTTCGGCGATGGTCTTGTCCCTAACCTCGTAATCCTTGAATCCCAATGACTTCTCGGGATACTTGCCGACGCAGAATACCCTTCCGCCCTGACGGACAAACTCCTCCAGTTTGGCAATGGTCTCCGGAGTCGTGCTGGTCACCTCAACGATAAACAGGGTGCCATATTCCTTTGGACCATAACAAATCTTGCCATTCTTGATTACGGCGTCCTTCAGGATTATCTCGCTGACATAGTCAGCTCCGCCGCCAGTCTTGTGGATCGCCTCCCAGATAAGAGATGTGTAGGGGACGTTGAGTTTCACCGGGAACGGCTCGGTCTGTACTCCCATCGTGGTCCACATGTCATAGTTGGCAGGCAAGATAGCGATGTCCGTGTACATGTCGGCGTTCTGGAGCTGGCTCGCTATTCGGGCTCTATAGTCATTGAGGTTCTTCACATACGGCCACCATGTGTTCCTCTCATTGTGGAAGGTTCCGTACTGGACCCAGCCGGGGAACTCTGCCTCCAGCGGGGAGTAGTTGAAGCCATGCCAAATAGAGTGCGTGATTCCAGAGATAGCGCTCATGTCGGACCCGACCTTAAGGAACTCCAGACTGGTTGTGAACACTTTGTAAGTGTTGGTCATTTCCTCAGCTCCAACAATACGTTTGCCGGCCAAGTGGGCTGCGGATGAGACATATTTGTTAATCATCGTGTAGCCTCTGCCACGACGGTAATCCTCGTCTCCCATTTCCTCTCCAATCCTGTGCTTGAGCCAGTTCGTGGTCCATGACTCACCCTCGGGGAAGTCAATCATCATAGAACTTTCCAGCGGGAAAAAGCCCCTTCCATAAGCCTGGGCGCGGGTTTTCAAGCCCTTTTCCTTAGCCCACTGCCCCATAGTGCCGTAGAAACGCTCGTGAAGCAATTCAGCTTTGGTGAGCTCGAAATCAAAACGGACCCTGTTCACTTCCTCCTCGAACTTGGCGCTTTTCTTGGAACCATATTCGAAACTCTTCACATCACCCAGGCGGCCGACCTCGAACATGGTGAACGGGAGCCAAGGCAGCGGGTCATAGCCTCTGCGGGCCTTGAATTGCTCGGCGAAATCGAAAGTCCAGTTATTACCCTCAAGCTCCATACTGTCAATGAACATCGCCCTGACATAGCCGGAAAGAGATCCGATTTTCACCTCAATGGCATCGGTCATATGGTCAAGATAGTGTCTCACGGCAGCGGCGTCCATATGGTTCAATATCGAACCGGCGGCTCCCGGAGCCCCGTTGATAACGCTGGCGAAAGACTCGAACTTGATCATGGCGTAAAGCTGCCATTTTCCTTCAGGGACATCAACGCTTAACACGCCATCTTTAATGTTCCCCGACAGGTCTACCGCATCCTCGAGTCCATTCATAGGATCGGGGGCCAGATATATGGATACAAGCTCCGGAGTACGGCGGGGATTCACTATCGTTACTCCCGGATCAATTTCCTTGTAAATATGGAACAGGGATATCTCAAGAGGCTCTCCTGCAGGCACTTCCCTCGCATAAGTCAAAAGGACTTCAGCCCGTTCATTCCTTGGCAGGCTCTCCGCGCCGAATGGCCAGCCGGAGCCGATTATGAGATCGCAATACATGCCGATCTTATCAGCCTCGTCAAAGACAACCTTCAGCATATCAATCCATTCGTCGCTCAGCCATTTGAGAGGTTTAGTGTCCAACGTGTCATCTCCAGCCGGAAAAGAGATCGGATTAATCTCAACCCCACCTATGCCCGCTTCCTTCATGATGTGAAGTTCCCGGACAAGTTCCTCGGCTTTCACCCGGTCACCGTTCCACCACCACCGGACGAATGGACGGTAACGTGTGTCAGGGTTCTGGAACTGGGAATAAAGCTGTTTGGAGGACAGTTTAGGCTGTGCCGAGACCGAGGTCACAAGTGGCACAATTGTCAGGATGACTGTCGTCAGGAAAAGCCTTAATGGTTTCATATTCAATCTTTTCTGAATTGCTCAATAACAAAGGAGATCCCACCCCAAATCAACTGGTTAAGCTCTTGGGACTCATGGGACAATGTGGCGAAGATAATTCCGAACTCGAAAGGAAGTCCATAGACATAGGAAACAGCCGCCGCGACTATAAAATGGAACGCCCCGAATCCACCGGGAACGGGAACAATTGAAGAGAGCGCGCCAGCAAGCATCAGGAACATCGCGTCAGTCAAATTAAGGGACTGGATCGTGTTCACCGCGGATGCAAGGCCGTCAGAGACGGTTGATGTGTCTATCCCTTGCACCGCCCAAAGGATGGTGACGCTCATCATCCAGTAGCATCCCCAAAGAAGGATAGTGAGAAGGAAGAACCACCACGCCCTCCTCATCCTCAGGCAACTCACGAACCCCTGCCAAAGTCCTCTGCAGAAATCCTTGATCTTGCCGAGGGGTTTCCACCTGTTGGCGAAACGGATAACTGTCCAACCGGACAGAAGGGCGGCCAAGATAAGCAGCACAACAATAGCGAGGTTGACCCAAGTGAATCTTCCCGCGGCAGCCCCGAAAATCTTCTCGACGAAAAAGCCGCCATACTTGTCCCAAGTGAAAATCAGGAAGACCACAAGAAGGACTCCCAACATCACCACGTCCACGGACCGTTCCAGCACCGCTGTTCCAAGAGCCTTGTCAAAAGTCGCCAGATGGTGTTCCTCTCCAGTCTCAGGATCTTTGACCTTCTTGGAATGGGCGGTAATATACGTGCATCTCAGAACCTCACCGACCCTCGGCAAGACCATATTGACGGCGTAACCTATGTTGACTCCGTTGAAGCAGGTCAATGTCCTTGTGGTCGGATCAATCGGAAGCAAAACTTCCTTCCACCTCAATGCTCTAAGATAAAACCCGCATAATCCGAAAAAAGTCGAGAGAAGGACAAACTCCCATCTGCACGCCTTCAATGCGGCCCAGAAATCATTCCAGTCAACCTTCCTGAAAGCGAAATACAACAGCACAACCGCAAGCAGGATTGACAATCCGTACTTGAGAATATTCCCTACCTTCTTGTTCATGGTAACAAATTTAATCAAATAATCGTTAAATTTGTAGGTTGTGGAGCCATAACGCACTTTTTGCCTTATGAAATCGATTTTAGGAATAGGAAACGCTTTGACGGACATTCTCGCCGTCTTCCCGGATGACTCGATGCTCCGGGAGTATCACCTTCCCCCTGGGAGCATGCAGCATGTTGACCTGGAGACGGGTGACCAGATTTGGTCAAAACTTAAGGAATTCGGAGTGAAATACGTTCCCGGAGGCTCCGCGGCGAACACGATAACCTGCACATCCATCTTCGGGATGCCCTCTTGCTACATAGGAAAAATCGGCAATGATGAGCTCGGCCATCTTTACAAGAGCACCTTGGAGCAGTTCGGAGTGAAAACTATTCTGCTGGAAGGGACCAAGGGGTCAGGAAGAGCCATGTGTTTCATAACGGGAGCAAATGCGGAAAGAACCTTCGCCGACTACATGGGAGCTGCTCTCGAGCTTGTTCCCGAGGACCTGAAGCCGGAATATTTCGAAGGATATGACTATTTCCACATCGAGGGATATCTTGTTCAGAACCAAGATCTTATCCGCCAGGCCGTCCAGATGGCAAAAGAGGCCGGATGCAAGATTTCGATAGATATGGCTTCTTACAATGTCGTGGAGTCCAACGAGGCCTTCTTCCATAATCTGGTGGAGAAGTATATCGACATCGTGTTCGCCAACGAGTCCGAGGCAAGGGCATTCACAAAGAAAGAGCCCAGAGAAGCGTTGGCCGAGCTCGCCAACCAATGCGAGATCGCGGTTGTGAAGGTCGGTAAAGACGGCTCTATGGTCCAAAGCGGCAATGAATATCACTACATTGAGGCTTGGCCCGCGGCTACGATTGACGCCACTGGAGCCGGAGACACCTATGCCGCCGGTTTCCTTTACGCCCACTCTCTCGGAATGCCATTGAGGGTTTGCGGAGAAGTCGGCTCGATAATTGCGGCGAAAGTCGTCGAGGTTATCGGGACCAAGATAGATGTTCCCCGTTGGCGAGATGCCAAAGCGGAGATCCGTGACCTGATCGCCTCTGTCAAGTTTTAAAGCGTATGTTTGATTTTGTAAAGAATATATTCAGGAAAAGCGCCTTGAAGAGGCACGCCAGTACGGTCCCGACAGAGATCCTTCCGTTGACAAAAATCAAGTCCTATGTGGCTATCATCGACGTTGAGGATCCTTCGTTCGACACTTGCAAATCAACGATAATGAACTACTTCCGTGGCATGGACATCAATGGTGCCGTGTTTTTCCAGGATTTCCGGAAAATCGGTAGCGAGGACCGTCTCATCACCAGTATCCAGACCACTATCACCAAGAAAGACCTCGATTGGTTGGGCCGTCCTAACAAATACAAAATGGGCGTTCTTGAAGAGCGGGCTCCAGACGTGTTCATTTCCTTGATTAAAGAGCCTGATTTCGCTATTGAATATATGGCCAGGGCTTCCAAGGCTCGCTTCAAGATAGGACGCAAGCAACTCGGTGGCGACCTTTTCGACCTGGTGGTTTCCGACCCGGCAGGAAAGGATCTCTCGCAGCTTGACAGTTTCAATGCGATGAAAGTTTATCTCGGCAAGATTCAGTAACCAATGGCGAACATAGTCAAGAATCTGGTTGTCGCGCTCAAGGGATATGCCATGGGCGCGGCTAATGTCATTCCGGGGGTTTCCGGAGGTACGATAGCCCTTTTGACAGGAATATTCAACGAACTGATAGAGGCTCTTAACGCGATATTGAGCGTATCATCTTGGAAGCTACTTCTTAAGGGAGACTTCAAAGGATTTTGGAAGGCAATCCATGGAACATTCCTTTTATGGCTCGCTATCGGCGTGATAATCAGCGTGTTCTCTCTGGCGAAGCTGATGGGATATGTTCTTGCCCATCATCCCGTCCAGACCTGGGCTTTCTTTTTCGGGCTGATTATAGTATCCGCGGTATTCATGCTCGCTGACATTAAAGGCTGGAAAGGATCAGATACCCTCTGGCTCGTTATCGGCATTGTCCTCGGGGCCATAATCTGTCTCCTATCCCCGACAGAGACCACTTCAGACCTCTGGTTCATAGCGCTTTGCGGGGCCATCGCCATATGCACGATGATCCTTCCCGGAATATCCGGGAGTTTCATACTTGTCCTCTTTGGAAAGTATGAATATATCATGAACGCTGTCAGCGAGTTGAATATTCCTGTGCTGATAGTCTTCTTCTTAGGATGTGTCTTGGGCATCCTGGCCTTCTCGAAGTTCCTTCACTGGCTGATCGGAAAGTACGAGAAGCAGACCCTGCTGGTGTTGATCGGCTTCACTTTAGGAGCGCTTGTCAAGGTTTGGCCGTGGGCTGACAAAGCCGCTTATGAGGCCGCCAATGTCCTTAACGGACAACCAGCCGGCGCGCTTCACGTCGGCGGAGCTATCCTCTGGGCATTGATCGGGGTCGGAATGGTACTCGCCCTTGAGCTACTGACCAGGAAGAAAGATTCCTGATATCATTTCACGTAATAAGCCTTTAGTTTGGCTATATCCTCATCGCTCAAAGCGTCGGCGGTGATGATGAACTCGTCCAGTTGGGCCGCGAGATGGGCGCCATAATGACCGGTTCCATCTTGTCCGATATTCAAGTCAAGGGCATCGAAGGAGACATTCCTCAATGATTCGGGGATGTCATAGTCCAACTCAGAGGCGAAATCATAGAATAGCCTGATTTTATTTTTATCCCGGTCCACGACAAGGATAACATGCATCCATCCGTTCTTGTAATCAAGAGGCAACCCGGCTCCGGCATCCATCCTGTCGCCGTTGTTGCCGGCGTTGAATTTAATGTCCTCGTCGCTACGGATGGACAAAACAAAGCCGATATTTCCTCCAGAATTCCAATTCTTATTTGAGATTATGCAAGGGTCGGAGGGCACACCGTTTGTCTTTATCCACAAAGCCACTGAGAATGAGTTGGTTCCGACGGCGACATCTTTGAGCGTTATATAACCGTCAGACATATCGGCGCCTTTCCCGTAATAAGCGTCAGAATAATAAAGCTTGCCCGTCGTGACAGTCTCAACCTTTCCTAAAGCATCCTTCTCATCACCGTCAAGCGGGAAGTAGGCGATGACGTTATGTCCCTCAAGCAATGACTTGACATTATCTAGGCTCGGAGTGGGTTCTGTCTTGTGCTTACGGTTCTCAGACACAGGTATTTCCTCCGGCTCCATCTCATGGCGCTCCATCGCTTCCACGCCTTGGAACAGGCCACCGGGGACTATTCCGGTCCAAGTCTCGGGAAAGTCAAGACCAAAGGCGTAGGCGGAGATAGCCGCGATATCCCTGACCTCGGGCTCCTGAATCTGGCCACCCTCAACGACGGTCTTTCCCGCCACACCGAGGAAGACATATCTCTCAGCATCCGTATCACCGCCATGGGATCCTTCAGGTGTGCCGCCGTGGTCTGCGGAGACCAAGAACAGAGTATCATCCAGGATGCCTTTCCGCTTTACGGCGTCATATATATTTCCGATTAAAGCGTCAACCGCAGTTATAGCGGACAAGTGTCGCGCAGATCCATATCCGGAACCGTGGCCGGCTCCGTCCACAGAGTCAAACTGGACGAAAACAAGGGTCGGATCATTGCCCTGGATATATTGGACCACCTTGTTTGCCACTTCGGGGTCGCTTCCAGTGCCTTTGACTACACCTAGATTATCCTCGATGATACCAACATTTATCGGGTTCCAGTTGCAGAAGGAAGCCATATTCGCATTTGGGAAAGCCTCTTTGACAAGCCGGAAAATTGAAGGGAAGGGACTGTCCGGTTTGAATGGTTTGCTTCCCACCGTACCGTTGGTCAACCGATGGAACTCAGGAAGGACAGAATGAAGCATCGAGCCCCAGCATTGGGCGCTGATGGTGGGATAGGATGTTTTGGTCCTATATGATACGGCTCCGTTCTTGAATATGGCATCCATTCTGGGAGTCGACGTGTTCTTAAAGAACGCTCCTCCTCCATCAACTCCGATTATAATCACATGCTTGTATGCGCCTTTAGACACAGGGATCGGCTTCGCCTCGACACTCACGACGCAAGTCGCTGTTTTGCCACCGTCCGCAGTAGTGGCTGTAATGGTTGCGGTTCCCGGAGCGATAGCCTTCACCTTGCCGTTATCATCGACCGTGGCGACCTGCGAGTTGGACGATGACCAGGTGAATGTCTTGTTGGAGGCGTCAGACGGAGCGATTGTCGCTATTAGGCTAGACTCCTCACCCTCAACGAGTTCCAGGCTACTTTTATCAAGGGATATTCCTGCCACCGGTATAGGCCTCGGCTCGACCGTGACGTCGCATTTGGCTGTCTTGCTACCATCTGTGGTAATAACTATAACGGTGGCGGATCCGGCTTTGACAGCCGTTACCTTGCCGTCTTCGTCCACAGTAGCCACATCAGGTCTCGAGGAAGACCAGCTGACAGATTTGTTGGTGGCAGTTGACGGTGAGACAGTTACGGAGAGCGTCTCGCTATCTCCTTCGACCAGAGTGATAGTTGTCTTGCTGATGGATACACTATCCACAGGGATGATAGCAGGCTCGTCATCTTTGCAACCAGCTGCGGAAAAAACGGAGATGACAGATAAAACAAAGACTAGAGTCTTAAGAGGTGAGTTTTTCATTAAAATCATAATCCTTTCAACACATAACCCAAATAATAGGTAAAAATAACGATTTAAAAGGCATTAGTCGCACCTGTTTGTACCAATATTTTTGTTCAAATGGAAAAAAGTGTAACTTTGCACAACTTTTTCGGGAAGACTTGGTTCCGTAGCTCAGCTGGATAGAGCAACAGCCTTCTAAGCTGTGGGTCTTGGGTTCGAATCCCAACGGAATCACAAAACGGCAGCCGCTTGGCTGCCGTTTTGCGTAAGACTTTGATATTTAGCGAAGTTTTTTTGTATATTGTCCCCACAAAACCACATAGTTATGAATTCAAACGACAATTCCGGCAACAGGGTCAGCCTATGCGAGGACGGCAAATACCGTTGGACCTATCCGCTGGATATGCTGAAGAACCCGACCATCCTTTTCCTCATCTTCAAGATTTTCGGCATTTTGCTCAGTATTCCACTGCTGATCGCGCTCATCTCCGCAGCCGTCAACAATGACTTGGCGAAAATATGGGACGGCTTCATAAAGATCTGGCTCCTCGTCATCGCTGTGTTCTTCGTGATTATAATCATCTCCTACCTGATCGTGGTCTGGATGAACGGTGGCAAGTACATTGTACATTTCACAATGGATGAGAAGCGCATCGTTCACGAGCAGGAGCCTGCCCAATTCGATCGGGCACGAAAAGTAGGCTTTCTGGCGGCTTTAGTCGGAATATTCGCTAAGCGGCCTTCCACCGCCGGAGCCGGGGCGCTGGCCACCTCCCGCAATACCTCCATTTCCGACTTCGTCAAAGTCCGGAAAATAAAAGCCAACCGCAGGCAGCATCTCATCAAAGTAAACCAAACACTGGAGCGGAATCAGGTCTATGTAACTGAGGAGGACTTCGACTTTGTACTCGACTTCATCCGCAAACACTGTCCCAACGCTAAATAACTCTCTTACCAATGGCATTCTGCATACACTGCGGCACCTCCCTGCCGGACGGTGCCAAATTCTGCCCCGTTTGCGGCAAACCCGTCATAACCACTTCGGCAAGAACCTCCCCAGACGGCCGGGGCATAATAATCGACGCCCCCAAAGGCTCTACCGTAAGCATATCGGACGGTCCGGAGAAGTCTTCCACTGTCGACGCGCCGGAGCTGAAGGGGGAATTCACTTTGAGCGAGTGGAACGAGCCCGTTGAAACCAAACAGGCTGCCGTGGCCTCAAAAGAACCGCCATCAGACAAGAAAGAGAAAAAGAAGAAAAGACCTTTCATTCTGCGCTTTATTCGCTTTATCTTCGGCCTTATCATCACGGCCTTCATCCTTTTGGTCCTGTACTGGTTCTATCAAGGTTACACCTCCGTTTAAACCGCTTGCCATGAACTCACGAAGCAAAGTGCCCTTTTTTCCTTTCATCGCTTTGACGTTGTCCTTTCTTTTTCCCGTGGGTGTTGCCCATGCGGAAGGGTATAAGGACGTTTTCGACACCGATGGAATCAGGATAGATTATGCCATTGACGGAGTTAAACTCCGCCCTTATGATCCCGAAAAGGATACTGATGTTCCGAATTGGACAGGATTTAAATACAATTATAAAGGCATACGGCAGGAGAACGACTATCGGACATATCAACAATTGGTCGGTACCATTTACGAAGGGCAGACTCTGTATTTTGATTATACGATCGAATCGGACCATCAAGACTGGGTTCCCAGTTCGGAAAAATCTTCTGAATGGTTGGTTAGAGATTCAAAATGGTCGAGTGTCGCTTTCAGATGCGGGATAAGGATTCATGCTGAACTCAAGTATGATGCAAGCGTAACGCTTAACCAGCGTTCCTATTCTAATTCGGGTTCTTTTACCGTCCCGGAGAACACCGCCAATCTGTGGCTGGAACTTATGATACAAGGTGCTGATTACGAAGCGCAAGGACCGGGAGGATATGACTTCACACCCTCATTCAGTCACCTTGTGGGCGTGCACATAGCGCTCAAGATCAAATCCTTGGAAGACGGTAAACCCTTGTCGGAAACGACCACGGAAGCTTCCGGCTTCTCCGGCGAGGACGAGGGAACGAATATCCCCTGGATTTATATCGTAGGCGGAAGCGCCGCCGTCTTAGGGTTATTGGGCGTTGTTTCAAGAAAAAAGAAAGGGGGTAAAACAAAGAGTAAAAAAGCAAAGAAGGATCGGCAACAAGAGGAAAAGAAGAAAGCGGATAATCGTCACAGTACATTCCGGATGGTTCTGTATAAAGATTTCGGAAACACACTGACCTTGGATGACGAACCGCGAAAAGTGGGGGCCCGCATCGTGGAAACGACACCGGAAGGCGTCCAAAAAGATAGAGCGGACCTGACTTCACATATTCAGATTGACGCGGAAGAGAATTGCGTGGCCCGAGGAGCGAAAATGTCGGGGAAATACTGGATGGCCGATATTCAGGCTTTGAAAGGACCGGGCGGTGTGATCCCAGAAACGGCAAAACTGCGCATAGCATTCTTCGGAGCGCATGGGACCTTCGTGAACCACGTTGTCTTCAAGGTTGAGGAGGCTGCGGAAATCGTTATGGATGAGGCGATTACATTTGCGGCCTGCAGCGGGAAGACTTACGATATGGAGTTCGGCATCAACCACTTCGACGAGGAAGTGACGGCTCTATCCGCAGACGCTGGTTCCAGGGCGAAAGGCGTCTTCAAGATTGATGTTGAACAAGTGAAGGACGTTCCCGGGAAGTTCGTCGTCCACGTGACCGAATGCGGCAACGAAAAGTTGGCTTCAGGCGACATCGACAGATACACCTGCGATATTTCCGTCAAATCACGGGCGAGAAGTAAACCCATCACCGGTTCTTTCAACATCTACCGGGTCGGACTAGGACTGCGTCTTGATATGCGGGCGATCAAAGCTTATCTTGTCGAATTCGACAGCACCTATGACAGCGAGCGGCTGGCAACGGATCCGAAGGTCCGTAAGAAGTTCGCCGAGAGCAAGATAACCTTCAAATTAATCACGGAGGATCCCGAAACCGGTGAAATCCAGGCCGTCATTCCTGACAGCGGACCGGACTTCACTTACGAAGACATAAGGAACGAGAGCCTGCTGTTCCGGGACAAATACGGCAATGACGTCCCGTCGCCCGTGGGTATGATGAAACCCAAGTTTGAATTCGTGGGCGTCGACACCGACAACACTGTCATCGGGGTCATACATTCCACGGCTGGAGGTCTGCTGCCACCTAATCGCGGCAAGGCCAAAGTGACACTCAAGGTCGGTTGGAAGGGGCAGACTTTCGAGGAGAGCATCACCGTCCCGGTCATCTCACAACCTTTCGTGGACATCGTTGACACACGGGAATACAACAACTGGCTCAACGAAAACCAGAAGAAATATGAGCAGATGGTGGACATCCGCTCTAAAATCGCCTATGATCCTCGCTTCGCGGAATTGCTTCCGTTCTACTACAAGGTCTATGCGTTGGTGGAAGGTTACGACCCGAAGTTCGGTATCTATGAACCTGATTACCAGAAAATCAAGCGAGTATTCGACAAATATTGCTCCGGTGAGATCGGCCACTATTTCGTGAATGACGCCGTATGGACACCGGCGTGGACCGAGGCGGATGAGAATTTCAACGCTTTCGTGGCCACCTTCGGCAAAATGGAGAAATCCATCCCGGTCATCGGAATGCGCATCGCGCTGGGATTCTTCACCGCAGGCGCCTCAGAGCTGGTTCTGACTCCCTATAGCGGAATGATGAAGATGCGGGATTACGTGAACAAGGGAGGTGACAGCGCCTGGGAAGGCTTTGTCGTGGGCAGTAAAGATGTTCTTTTTTGGGAGGGCGTATTCTATGTAGGCGGAAAAGCCTTTGAATTCGCCAAACAGAAAGGTTGGACGCAAACGGTGAAAGACAAAGCGAAAGAAGGCTTCTCGAAACTAAAAGAGAACTTCAAGAAACTGAAAGAAGGATCGGAAAAAGCCAATGGCGCCAAACAGGCCACGGAAAACCTGTCCAAAGCGAAAGACTTCAATACCGCCGGACTCGGAGATAAAGTGAAAAACGCCGGAGACAAGGTGAAACACACCAAGGAAAGCGCCGCGGCAGGCGCAAATGAATCCATCAAGCGCACCAGGATGAAGGGGGACGCCGTCTTCTCCAAGAACTCCTTATATGCTGAGGAATGCGCGAAACGGGCCCGGCAAGACGCGCGCAAGATTGTCGATGAGTTTGAGGCCGTTATGAATAACCCTACAGCTACTCCTGAGGAAATGAGGCGCGTTACCTTGATGCTGCAGGGGAATAAAAACGCTCAGAACCTGCTCCGCAACCACCCTTCAGACATGCTGAGGGCCAATTTTAACGCCCAGATGCAGGAGATGTACAAGAAAACGGACCCTGTCGCCATAAAGAAAATGGCCGAGCGTCTCGGGGTGCCGGAGTCCGACATCCAGGTCTGGAACGGAGCCACAGGTAATGATGCCAGGGATCTCTATCTGGGCAGGAAGATCGGTGCGGACCGGGATGTGACCTTCCAAGTCCGGGGCAAGGACGGGAAGTGGGTGGATATAAAGGAGGAAATCATGGAGGAATGCTATGCGCAGGCTTTCGATGAGGTCCATTTCGGATTCTATTCACATGACCGTCAAGAACTTCTGAAGACACTGAAAAAATTCGACCAGGCGACCGTCAATGGTCTCGAAGGAGCCGAATCCTACGGACAAGATCTGGGCAGGATCATCGACAAGGCGAGGCAAACTGAGAAACTCCTTGATCCACAGCGAGTCGCAAACACATTCAAACACAAATGTAAAGAGTTCATGGGCCAGGGAGACAGTTGCAGACGACAGGCGGAAAGCTTATACGAAGCCGGGCTCTATGACGAGGCGATGCGGATACAGGGTTATGGAGAGGCCTTGGTCGAAGAAGGTATACGACAGAACGTCAAGCAGTTCAAGCGTATTTTGGATCCCCGTATAGAGGCTCTTGCCGCTAAAGGTGTCGGCAAGGATTACTCGCTACTGTACGAGAAAGTCCGCATTCTGGAAAGCCTTGGCAACCCGCCGCCCAAGGATGCCCTGGCAATCACTCTGGAAGAAGCCAGGGTGGTGCTTAAAGACCAATATGGTACCACACTGGAACAGGTCGTGGAGGAATGCGCTAATGTCATAGAGGAAATCAATCCTCTCCTTTCTTGATTGTATGAGACGTTTTTGCTGGGTTTTGGCGATATTACTGATTATGGGCGGAGGACTATCCGCCAGGGAAAAGAAGGCCGTCATAATCATTGTGGACGGAATCCCAAAGGATGCGATAGAGAGGCTTCATGTGCCTGTGGTTTATGACATCGCTCGAGAAGGAGCGTTCGGGGCGAGTTTCGTCGGGGGTGAAGTCGGGATGTACAACCAAACACCTACCATCTCCGCCGTAGGCTACAACACCATGCTGACCGGCACTTGGGTCAACAAGCATAATGTCTACGGAAACGACAACCTGTCACCGAATTACAACTACTGGTCTATTTTCAGGATCGCCAAGGAACAGCGGAAACCCCTTACAACAGCCATATTTTCCAGTTGGACAGACAACCGTACCGTCCTGCTCGGAGAAGGCAAACCAGAGACCGGCAACCTTAATATAGACTATGTGTTTGACGGCTATGATCTTGATGAGAAAAACTTTCCCCACAAGGAAAAGGATATGCACGTGTTCGACTACGATGAGCGTGTTTCCCTTGAGGCTGAGAAATGCATAAAAGAGAAAGGTCCCGACCTCAGCTGGGTATATCTCTGGTACACCGACGACGCCTCCCACATGTTCGGAAACGGTTCATATTTCGACGAATACATCCTTAAGGCCGGGGAACAGATTGACCGTGTGTGGCAGGCCGTCAAATATCGTCAGAAGAAATTCGGAGAGGACTGGATGATCATAGTCACCACCGACCATGGACGCACGGTTAACGGTCACAATCATGGAGGTCAGTCCCTAAGGGAAAGGACCACCTGGATAGCCACCAACCAAAAAGTCACAAAGCGCTTCAAAGAAGGCAAGGCCGCCATGGTCGACATCAACCCCACCGTCTGCGAGTTCCTCGGGATGGAGGTCCCTCAGCAAGTCAGGTGGGAAAGGGATGGAATCCCGTTCTACGGTAAGCCCGAGGAGATCAGGGACCTGGATGTCATCAACTACGACCGGGAAGTCTTTTTGCGTTGGACCGCCGTTAAAAAGAACGCCCAAGTAAGCGTCTATGCCGCTCCCGCGAATGAATATAAAACCACCGGCAAGGAGAATTGGATCCACCTGGGAGACCTTAAGGCCGGAGAGGAGGAGTTCCGCTACGACCTTGACAAGATCGGAGATTCCAAACTATACAAGTTCGTGGTCACCAGCGACCACATAAGCCTCAACAGGTGGCTGGTTTTGTAAAGCTGCAGTGAAAATGACATTCTATCATTTGATTTTCAGAAACTCCTTCTCTAAATACTCCGGCTCAATGCCTTCCGTCGTTTTCATAAGGGTTCTCCGTTCGTCAATGTAATGGCAAGTGGGCGTCGAGGTATCGTTGTAAAGCCAGTTCAATGTTCCAAGATTCTTCTGGAATTCACTGACAACGAAAAATTCCTGTAGGCCGTACTCCTCAATGTTTTCCCGCAGTTCTTCCTTTGTATCACAATCCACGAATATGAGTGGAAGACATTCGGGAGCGGATTCGGTAATGTGCTGAAGATACTTCCTTAAGGCAGTATTATCCGTTCCATGCGTCATGCACCACAGTCCGTCATGGATAAGAAACACTTTCTTACCCTTGCATTGTTTCCAGTCAAAGCGTTCCCCGTTCACATCGTAGCAGCGGACTGTCTTAAATCTCCCGCCTTCACCCAGTTGATTGTGCTTGATATATTTTTTCAACGCCTTCCCTGTATGAGACTGCCTGATGGCTGGAGATGACTTCTTCAAAAGAACTGAGAGACTGTCTTTCGTGTATTGCTTACGCATCCGGAAATACGGGAAAGCTTCCTCAAACACGAGGGCAGATCGCTCCATCGTCGCGATCTGCTCTTCCTGGATTCGATCCTGTTCAGCTTGGAGGGGTGCCCTTAGTGACTGACCGATTTTTCGTTCCTCGGCCGCAATCGCAAGAAGAGAGTCCTTCAGTTCAGGATGAGCCTCTGCTTCTTTTTCCAGACGCATGGCTTCCCTGAAATGCGGTGGTATGGTCCGGTTCCATTCAGAGAGTGTAGAAGCGAACTCTCTTGACAGAGAGTCCATATATGCTTTGTAGGCTGCCTCGCTGGTTAGTTCCTGTGCGGACATCATGAAGGATGACAACCCGAGGCACAAGGAGATTATGAATAGTTTGCGCATAATGTTGATAATGGATGAATTTCAACAGCCCCAAGCTACGGTCAAAACCGCCGACAGAGTTAAAACCACCAGGCCCGGTTGAATAAACGAGTTTATTTTCATTATGTTATGACTATTGATTTATTCCTTCTGCGATCACCTTCTCGAACTCGCTCTGTGGAATAGCGCCTTCAATGCAAACAAACTGTCCGAAATTGGCGCCAACATCCATCCGGGTCATGACAAAGCTGGACACAGTCTTGCCATCTGTCGCCATAAACAGCCGGGTCACTAGCTCACCCTCGCGCCTTTCCATAAGTTTTTCATGTCCTTTAAGGACGGTCTGGATATCCTTGCGTAAGCCGCCATCGGCCGTATTGCGCTTAAGGCGGTTAAATTCAAGCATATACAAGCCGTCAAGATTTTTGATAACCGGTGTCAGGTCAACCGGTCGGTCAAGTTGTATTTGAGGGATCTTCCTTATCATTTTGAACATCGACCTGGAGATGTAGGTGGCTGACACTCCCTCTTTTTCCGCCCATTTCGAATAGAATGAATTGGCATTCGCTTTAGAAAGAGGGAGATCCATACTCTTCGCCTCAATCTCGTCAAGTTGTCTCTGAATAGACTCAATCCCCTGGTTGATGGACTGTTTCGCGGCCTTCATCGCTTTCTCAAGGGCTGCCTGTTCATCCCGCCAATCCCGCCAATATTCCCCCAAACTTCTCCCATTAAGTAACAGACCCTTGACTCCTTTGCTCGTCTGCCAATAAATAGATCTGATAGGTTTTCCTCCCAAAGGTCGGGCTACATAATAACCGCCATTGCCCCCTTTGACATATAGACCGAGAAACTCATCCCGGCTTGCGTTCAAAGTTTTCTGGTAACGGAAGTTCTCAATCCGGCTCCCGTCCATTGCGATGATCTCAAGTGTCCTGTATTCCTGCATGCTTAGGACAGGTATTTCCGGGTCAGAAACCTCAGGGGAAATTTCGACTGCCGCTCCGGCGTTTACCGGGAGCAAAAAGGAGAGCAACAGATAAAAAGTAATATATAAGTGTCTCATATCCTTTATTTTATGTCTTGAACCGCGTCGTTGAAAAGGGAGAATGCCCGCATGGTTTCGATGTAGGCCAGCGTCGGATCCGAGAACGTGTCTTTGACTCTCTGCGGCGGACGGAACAGCAGGACATAGGCAATGATGGCTGCCGCCGCGGCCGGGATGAAACCCCATAGCCAAGGGGAGACACGCTTACCCTCCTTGTCTTTTTCCATCAAAGAGACGGCGCAGGCGATGTCTTTTATACCTTCAGAAAGGGGTTCTGGCACAATGACTTCCGGATCATTTGCCATACTCCTCAATTCTTCCAGACTGAGTTTCTCTATATCTTCCGTTTTCATATCGTCTTTTTCAGTTGATTCTTCAATCGGTGGAATGCCACCCGGAGACCGATCTTGTTCTGTCCGGTCCGCTGGGAAATCTCCTCGTAAGAAAGGTTCTCGACCATCCTTAATCTCAAGAGTTCCTGGCTTTTGGGGGACAATGACCGGATTAACTCAAGGACCCGGTCCAGACGTTCGCTGCGTTCCCTCGCTTCCGTTTCTGGAAGAGATTCCGTCAAGGCTACAATCTGCTGTCCTCCTCTTTTCCGGATATGGTCAACGCACAAGTTCCGTAACAGAATCAGGCACCATGCCTGCGGACTTTTCACATTGTCCAGCTCGTCCAGTTGCCCCCACAGCTTAATGTAAAGATCCTGAACCACATCCTCAGCCTCTTCCCACGAGCCAAGCAACCGGTACGCTACACGATGCAGCCCCTCTTCTTGAGGAATGTATGTTTTTATGAATTCTTCCGGCGTCATTCTTATACAAAAGACGCAAGAAATAGTGAAAAAGTTACATGACTCCTGTGAAAAAGTATTGTGCGAAAATTCGTAATTTCGCACTGATTAATTCATCGGAATTGATAATGAGATTGAGAAGTTTCCGCGGGGTTTTGCTTTTCGCCACCCTCATCGCCACACAGGCTTGCACCCAGTATGTGACCCATCCTGATTGGAACCCGGACGCCAAGAAGGCTATCAACAGTTTCATCCGGACAGAAGGCAATAAAAAGGAGCGTCCTTATGTTGTTTTCGATTTCGACAACACCTGCTCAATATTCGATATTTCAGAGCAGCTGATGATCTATCAACTTGAGAACATGTGTTTCAATCTTAATCCGGAAAAGTTCGCCGAGATGGCGTTTACCGGGATGGGAGCCTACCCGGAGAGCCTCCAGAACGTATTGAGAGAGACTGTCAGTGGCTATAATGACCTTTACAACCGATATGGTCCGTTCACTCCCGCGGGAGTTGACAACAAGACTGGGGTTGTATTGAGGGATGATCCGGCATGGAAGGATTTCGCTGTCGGTATGGGGCGGATGTATGATCTGCTTCAAGATTATATGACCGCGGACGAAGCCTACCTTTGGACAATGGGATGGTTCGCCGGAATGACTGGCGACGACCTTTATGAGATGGCGAAAAGATCGCATTTGCTGTATTCATCCGTGGAGACCTTGAAACGCTCCTGGACCGGGTCATCAGCCACCCATTCGTGGATCGACGGCGTGAGCGTGACGGACAATATCCGGGAACTTTGGAAGGCGCTGTATGATAATGGATTCGACATCTGGGTATGCTCCGCCTCGGAGGTCGCACCAGTGATGGCGGCAGTCGATGTGTTCGGACTTCACGATTATTGCAAAGGAGTCATCGCCATGACGATGGCGAGGGACGAGGAAGGAAGGTATCTTCCTGAATATGATTTCATTAACGGATGCGGTTTCCTCGCCGGACCAAATTGCACATGGACCAAAGACGATATTCCTACCGGGACCCAGCCTTGGGGCGCCGGAAAGGTTGAAGCAATACGCAAATGCCTTGTTCCCAAATATGGCGGGAAGGGCCCTCTCGCTGGATTCATGGACTCCACCGGCGACTTCAATTTCTGCACTGAGTTCGCTTCCATGAGGCTTGTGATATGCTTCAACAGGGCCAACAGAAAGGTCACCGAAGGCGGGGGACTTATTGCGGAAGTCGCTATGTATGAGAAACAAACGCTGGGTTACAATTTAAGGAAAGCCAAGAAGGCCGGAGATATTCTCTACATTCTCCAAGGCAGGGACGAGAATGGGATGCGGAGTCTGCTCCCAACCGAACAGACCTTGCGCCTTGGGGAGAAAAACCTCAAAACTTTTGATGGGAAAGAGAATTACAGGTGCCTGGAATATTTCAACGAGAAACATCTATCCGTCAAGGAGATACTTGAGACTTTCAGCATCAGCACAGATGTCTCCGCCCCATCCAACACATTGGGCTTCACCTACGGTTTTCTCGACAAATACGACGGTTACCGCAGCAAGGAATAATGATTTTTACCTATCTTCACGGAAATTTGAAAATCAATTTAATATGTACTCTTTTGTCCAAGATGGCGACAAATATGTCGTGAGCATTGACAACCACGAGGAAGTGGTGGCAGCATTGGCCGCTTTCTGCGAGAAGCAAGGGATTCTAGCCGGGGAAGTCTCTGGAATAGGGGCTGTGAACTCAGCCACACTGCGTTTCCTTGATCCGGCGACCAAGAAATATGTTGACAAGACTTTTGATGAGCAGATGGAGATCTCAAGCCTTGTCGGGAATATCTCTGAGAAAGACGGCAAGCCATATCTCCACCTCCACGCCAATTTCGGGCGCAGGGACTACACTGTAGTCGGTGGTCATCTGCTTTGCTGCACTCTTAACGGCGCTTGTGAGTTGGTGGTCACAAAGTTCCACTGCAAGGTCGGCCGCCGTTTCGAGCCATCACTTGGTCTAAACCTTTACGACTTTTAAAAGGCGTTTTTCATAAGCTGCTGACTTATAGTGTTTTATGGAAAATGTGTAGATTAATTGGCTACTCGTTTTTTGTAAAGTGCTTATTCTTAATCAATTATAAAAAACGGCAAAATTGAGCGACATAATAAATATCGTGCATTGCGCTATTTCGGAGGTCGGGAAATGTCTGAAGGAGTTGTCTTCCGGCGTTGAGGGAGTCACTGCCGCCGACCATTTACCCGGACAGGGCGCGAAGCGCAGGGAGGCGGAGGGAGCTCCCTCAACGCCGGCACATCAGCTATTCATAGTGTGCGACCGGAATGTTCGCAATCTGGCGGAAATGATTGGGATAGAGGCGGATGGAATATTCGAGATTGACGCCACAGAAGACAATAAGGACATCTCCACTGTCGTTGAGATCAATCGTTGGCTGATGGAAAATGGAGCGGATCGGGAGGCTCTTTTGCTAGGAATCGGCGGAGGAATCACCACTGACATGACCGGCTTCGCCGCCTCGGTCTACAAACGAGGCATCCGTTTCGCCTTCGTGCCGACAACCCTCCTCTCACAAGTCGACGCAGCCATCGGAGGAAAGACCGGAGTCAACCTCGACTCTTACAAAAACATGATTGGAGTCATCCGCCAACCGGAAGTTGTGTTTATATGCCCGGAACCTCTTGAGACTCTGCCATATTCACAGATTATCAGTGGAGCCGCCGAGCTTCTCAAGACCTTCATTATCGACAACTCAAAAGGCCTTTATCAGAAGGCGGTGGAGACCTTATCCAGCATCCGGGAAGCCGGTGGAGATATATCCGGTTATTCTTCTGCCCTCAACTCTCTGATCGCTGAAGCCGCCCAGGTGAAAGCCGGGATAGCCGGCAGGGATCCTTTCGAGAAAGGGGAACGCAGGTTGCTCAATCTCGGACACACCTTCGCCCATGCCATTGAGAAGATGTCCAATGAGAAGATAAGTCACGGCGAGGCCGTATCGATGGGAATAATCCTCGCGGCTCGTTTTTCCGAAATAAAGAATTTAGCAAAAAAAGGCTTTGCGGATAGTTTGAAGGCCGATTTTGAAGCTTGTGGAATGCCTGTTGATTGCCCTTTTAATGTCCGTGACCTGACTGGAGCGATGCGAAAGGACAAGAAAGCCGAGGGCGATATCGTACACTTCGTACTGCCTTTTGAGGTTGGCAATGTAGAGACCAGAGACCTTAGTCCGGAAGAGGTAGCCAGTCTATTAGAAGAATAAACAATGATTTGCGTCACACTGCAGAACCGCTCGGCCGAGGAGATTCTGGATCTCCTTGAAAACGCTTCCCCAGCCATCCAGATGGCGGAAATACGACTTGACCGCTGTCCATTGACCGAGGATGAGATCGAAACGGTTTTCTCTTCTTCGGATACTCCTCTCATAGCCACTTGCAGAGTGGCGGGAGATGGGAACGGCACATGGGAGGAAGCCGAGGCTAAGCTTCAGGCCGCCATTGAAGCCGGAGCCGCGTTTATCGATCTGGAACTTGAGGCTCCCAAAGAGATGGGAAAACGCCTCCGCAGGGCTTGCAGCGAATATGGCACAAGGATGATCCGGTCCGCTCATTTCTTTGACGGGACGCCGTCTTTTGAATATCTGAGGGAGACCGCTGACAGATGCCGCAAATTCGGAGGAGAAATCATAAAGATCGCAGTGTCAGCTAGTTCCGAAGCTGATGTCACCCGAGTTTTGGCGCTTTATAATGAATATGAGGAAGGACGCCTGGTGGCTTTCGCCATGGGTGAGGCCGGACGGTCCAGCAGGCTTGAATGCCTTCGCCTCGGATCGCCTTTCACTTACGCCGCCCTAACTTCGGAGGAGGCAGCGGCCCCCGGCCAGTGGCCATATTCAGAGATGACTGAAGCGATCTATGGTGGTGGTTTTTCGCCGTCGGAAGGCGACCACCGTCGAGCATTTTCCCGGATAGGGCGCGAAGCGCAGCGAGACGATGGTCGCCCTTTCGACGGTGCGGTACTTCAGATGCCGTCGTCAAAAAGTTTCGCCCAACGAGCTATCATCGCCGCGGCTTTGGCGGGAAATGACTCGACTCTCGACGGTTACACCCCATGCGAAGATAGCGAAGCCGCTAAAGCCGTCGCTGTCATTCTGAGCGATGCGAAGAATCTACCCGGTCAAATCCATGTCGGCGAATCCGGTCTGCTGACCCGACTCATGATCCCCATTGTGGCCGCTCTCCAAAACGAAAAGTCCAAGGTCGTGAATATCACCGGAGAAGGCACATTGCTGAACAGACCGTTAAAGGGCGCCACAGAGATCATGGCCAAGTTCGGAACACTTTTGAGGCCTCTTGGGGAGCAGGCAAGTGGTGATATTAAAGTGCCTCTCTCTGTCCAAGGTCCGCTTCTTCCCGGAAAAGTGGATATTTCCGGAAAAGACGGCTCCCAACTGATCTCAGGACTGTTAATGGCCCTGCCTCTACTTAAAGGAGACTCCGTGATCCATGTCCATGATCCCAAGAGCATTCCGTACATGTTCATCACCATCGACGTGTTGAAGAAGTTCGGAATAAGGATCGGAAGCGAGATGGAGGGTGACGAGGAGTTCATGGAGACGCAGGACTGGGGACTCTGCACAGGAATCACATTTAAGATTAAAGGTGGTCAGGAATATAAGCCAGCAAGTTTCAGCATCGAAGGAGACTGGAGTGCCGCCGCGAACTTCCTTGTGGCGGGAGCCGTCTTCGGGATAGTCCGGCTGCAGGGCCTTGACACGACTTCCCTACAGGCCGACATCTCAATAATGGACATCCTGATGGATGCCGGAGCCAGCCTCTCCCAGGAGGACGAAAGCGGCATCATCACCACACAAAAGGCACCCCTCCGAGCCTTCGACACTGATCTCAACAACTGTCCGGACCTGTTCCCGATAGTTGCCATCCTGGCCGCCTTCTGCTCCGGAACAAGCCATATTCTTGGATTCAAACGCCTCGCGAGCAAGGAGAGCGACCGAGGGAAGGCTATTCTCGAGACTTTGACAAAAATGGGAGTCTCCGCCTACGCTGAAGGCGACCAGCTGACCATCGAAGGCCACTCCCTTGAAAGCCGAATCCTGAACGGAACTCTTCTAAAGGGCGGTGAATATACCTCCTTCCACGACCACCGTATGGCGATGGCCCTTACCGTGGCCTCACTCGGAGCTGACGGTCCGGTCGTTATTGACGATACCGCTTGCGTGGCCAAATCCTTCCCTGGCTTCTTTGACACCTGGGCCAAAGTTCAGCCATAAATCTCCCTGAGTACCGCCAGGGAGCGGACATTGACGGCGGATTCGGTGTGGTACTCAATGTACTTCAGGATGGATTCGGCGATGGCGTTTCGGTCAGCACCGGAAAGAGGCAGCAGCAGGGCCTCGGCGAAAGGAGTCTTCAGAAGCGCCTCAATATGAATCAGTTTCTTGTCAGCGAATGGGGCTAAACCAGCTAAATCAGGATCGAAACCCAGAGCCGCGCAAAGGTTAAGCAAAAAGAGCAAATGGAAATTCGCGAAGTCGCTCTGGAGGGCATCCAGTGTCAGAATCTGACCTTTCAGCCAATCCGCCAGACCATCCTCATTCGTTTGATCTTTCACGACCCGGTACAGCACCTCGCTCATGAAGAGTGTCATCGTGTTCTTGTGAATATTACTTCGAATTCCATTCAAAGGATTGACACTCACAAAGTTCCGTGCGAACCAAAGGCTGGATTTAGGGTTCTCCGTCACCTCGGCCTCAAGAATATTCAAAGGCAGGAACAGGGCCATGGCGGTGCGGGGGCTGACTTTAACCAAAAAGCCCCGACGGCCATATTCGGAACTCAACGTGTGGAGCACGATCGAGTTCTCTCCGAATTTGGTGTGATTGAGGATTATCAGTTCCGCCTTTGATTTCATATATCAGATTCTTCGCTGCGCTCAGAATGACAGGAGAGAAGGAAAGCGGCCATGGCGCGGAGGGCTTTGCCACGGTGGGAAATCTCGTTTTTCTGCTCCTCGGTAATGTCGGCGGCGGTCAGACCTGGATATTCGTCAGGAATGAATATAGGATCGTAGCCGAAACCTCCGCGACCGGACTTTTCACGAGCGATGGTTCCGTCCATAACCCCTTCGAATTGATGAACTTCCCCGCCGAGAATCAATGTCACCACGCTGCGGAAACGGGCTCTTCTCGTTGTCGTAGGATCTTGAGCCTCAAGAGCTTCCAACTCGGCGAGCACCTTGTCCATATTCTTCCCGAAATCCTTCCCCTCGCCAGCGTAACGAGCGGTATAAACTCCCGGGGCACCCCCCAGAGCCTCCACCTCAAGGCCCGTGTCATCGGCGAAGCAGTCGCAACCCTTCCTCTCGAAAATGTATTCCGCTTTCTGGCGTGAGTTCTCCTCCAACGTGGTTCCGGTCTCTGGAATGTCATCAGTCAGACCGAAGTCCATAGGTGTGTAAAGCTCATACCCCTCGCCGAGAATCTCTGAAGCCTCGCGAAGTTTACCACGGTTGCCAGTGGCGAAAACGATTTTAGTCTTTTCCATATATGCAAATATCCGAAAAATGCGGGTATATTCCTCTTTATTGGTTAAATTTGTAGATAACTAATTCGGAAATACTATGGCTGTTGACTACGAGAAAGCGGGCGTGAGCCTGGAAGCGGGCTACGATGTTGTGAGAAGAATCAAGAAGCACGTCGCCTCAACCGCGAGGTTGGGAGTTATGGGCAATATCGGAGCTTTCGGCGGGATGTTCGACCTTTCGGCTCTTAACATCAAGGAGCCGGTCCTGGTGAGCGGAACTGATGGCGTGGGTACCAAATTGAAGATAGCCTTCGCTATGGACAAGCACGACACAATAGGTATTGATGCCGTGGCCATGTGCGTCAATGACGTGTTGGCCCAGGGTGCGGAACCTCTTGTGTTCCTGGACTATGTGGCCCAAGGAAAGACCCGTCCAGAGGTGGTCGAGGCTATAGTTGCCGGAGTGGCTGACGGTTGCCGCCAGGCCGGATGCGCCCTTGTAGGCGGTGAGACAGCGGAAATGCCCGGAATGTACGAGGACGGGGAATATGACATCGCCGGCTACACCACCGGAGTAGTCGAGAAGAGCAAGTTGATTGACGGGACGAAAGTCAAAGTCGGGGACGTCCTTGTCGGAATCGCCTCCACCGGAGTCCATAGCAATGGCTTCAGCCTTGTGCGGAAGATATTCGCTGACAATGAGTTGGATCTCAATAAGGCCTATCCGGAGCTTGGCACCGACGAACCTCTCGGACTTGTGGCCTTGACTCCCACTAGAATTTACGTCAAGCAAGTTCTTGATGTGATCCGGCAACTGGATGTCCATGGGGTGGCCCACATCACTGGTGGCGGCTTTGATGAGAATATTCCTAGAATCCTTCAGGAAGGCCAAGGAATCGAGGTACACGAGGGCACCTGGGAGATTCTTCCGATTTTCCACTTCCTTGAGAAATATGGCAAGATTCCGCACAGGGAGATGTTCAATATATTCAACATGGGCATCGGAATGGTACTGGCGATGGACGCTACCCAAGCAGGTGAGGCGATTGACTTCCTGGCCCAATATGGCGACAAGGCAGCCGTCATCGGCAAGGTCACAGACCAGCCGGGAGTAAATATTTCGCATATTTGAAGCAATATTCCATAAAATCTTGTGTTTAGTCTGTAAAGACTACAAAGATTATGAGAAGGTTACTAAAAAAACTCCTTTCCGTTTTCGGCCCCTCGCTTATCGGGGCCCCGGGATTCACAAGCTGCGATTTACCCTTTATTCCCCGCACCGAATACGGTACGCCTAACTGTGATTTCAAGGTGGACATAACCGTACAGAATGAGGCTGGAACCCCGTTGAAAGGCATCAAGGTCTCTCCTGTCTTGATATCAGCGCAACATCGTGAAGAGTTGGCTTACATTGAGACAGACGCTTCTGGAAAAGCATCAGGGTCTTATAATCTGTTCGGAATCACAAAAGATATCCGGGTAGTATTCGAGGATGCTGACGGAAACCTCAACGGTGGCTCATTCGCGAAAGACTCCATGGACTTCGCGCCCGTCCAGACCAAGAAGGGAGACAATCATTGGTATTCAGGTGAATACACAATATCCGGAACCAAAAAGATGAAAAAGGAGTAATGGCAGAGGTTTCACTCAGAAGAAGGTTGGCGCTGGATATCGCCCGGTCTTTGAGAAAGTCAGAGACGGAGGGCTATCCTCTCCGACAGCTCTTCTGGGAGAGCACTTTGCGATGCAATCTTCGGTGCCGCCACTGTGGAAGTGACTGTAAACAAGTCGCTAACACTCCAGATATGCCTAAAGAGGATTTCTTTAAGGTCCTTGACGGGATTGCCACTCATACGGATCCTCACAAGGTCTTCGTGATTGTATCCGGAGGCGAACCGACCATGCGGGCCGATCTCGAGGAGTGTGGCAAGGGAATATATTCCCGGGGCTTTCCGTGGGGGATGGTCACCAACGCCTACGGACTGACTCCGGAAAGGTACAAGAGGCTATTAGCTTCAGGCCTCCACTCCATGACAATAAGCCTGGACGGCTTGCAAGAGAACCATGACTGGCTGCGGGGAAGGGAAAACAGTTTCGAACGAGCTTCACAAGCCATCAAGATGGTTGTGGACTCTGGAGCCATCGCCTTTGATGTCGTGACTTGCGTTAATCGTCGGAACTATAAGGAACTCAATCAGATAAAGGAGCATCTGATTAGTCTCGGCCTGAAGGACTGGAGGCTTTTCTCTATCTTTCCGACCGGCCGCGCGGCCTTGGACCCGGACCTTCAGCTTCCGGCTGAAATGTACCGTGGGATGCTCGATTTCATCAAGGAGACACGAAAGGAAGGCCGGATACACGCCAGTTTCGGTTGCGAAGGCTTCCTAGGGCATTACGAAGGTGATGTCAGGGATCACTTTTTCACCTGCCAGGCCGGAGTCACGATCGGTTCTGTCTTGATTGACGGGTCCATCTCAGCCTGCACCAGCATCCGCTCTGACTATCATCAAGGCAATATCTACAAAGATGACTTCTGGGAGGTCTGGATAAACAAGTTCCAACCCTACAGGGACCGCTCGTGGATGAAGAAGGACGAGTGCGGGAAGTGCAAGTATTGGAAATGGTGCGAGGGAAACGGGATGCACCTCAGGGACTCTGACGGGAGCCTAATGCTTTGTAATTTAAAACGAATAATCGATAAATAACAGAAAATGAGGGCTTTGATCAGTGTTAGCGACAAGACGGGCGTGGTTGAATTCGCCCGTGAACTTGTATCGCTGGGGTGGGAATTGCTTTCCACCAGTGGTACTATGAGAATGTTGAAAGAGGCAGGGCTGCCTGTGACGAGCGTGAGCGATGTCACCGGATTCCCCGAGATTTGCGACGGCAGGGTCAAGACCCTCCATCCGAAAATCCACGGGGCCTTGCTGGCGAGACGGGATATTCCAGACCACATGAAGCAGTTGGAAGACAACGGAATAGGCACTATCGACCTGGTGTGTGTCAACCTCTATCCATTCCGTGAGACCATAGCCAAGCCGGATGTGACAATGGAAGATGCCATCGAGCACATCGACATCGGAGGCCCTTCGATGGTCCGAAGTGCGGCAAAGAATTGGGAGAGCGTGACGATTGTGGTCAATCCTGAGGACTATGCGACAGTCATTTCCGAGCTCAAGGCTGATGGGCATACCAGCCGGGAGACCCGCCTGCAACTCTCAGCAAAGGCCTACACCCACACCGCCGAGTACGACATGGCGATCTCGACCTGGATGCGTGCCCAGGCCGGCCTTCCCGAGAAGCTTTTCCTTGAATATGACATCTGCCAGCCGCTGCGGTACGGAGAGAATCCTCATCAGGACGCTAAGTTCTTCAAGACCCCTTCCAAGGCTCCATATTCATTGGCCACGGCCGAGCAGCTTAACGGGAAAGAGTTGTCTTACAATAACATACAAGACGCAAATGCGGCATTGAACATCGTCCGTGAATTTAAGGACAAACCTTTCGCCGTAGGCCTCAAGCACATGAATCCTTGTGGCGCGGGAGTCGGGGAGACCATCGCTGAGGCTTGGACAAAGGCCTATGAAGGAGACAAGACCTCTATCTTCGGCGGTATCGTTGCCTTCAATCGTGAGGTCGATTTGAAGACAGCTGAGATGCTCAAGCCCATATTCCTGGAAATCGTCATGGCTCCGTCATTTGCTCCCGACGCGTTGGAACTGCTTTGCTCTAAAAAGAATCTACGGATTCTGAAAGTCGATATGGAGGGAGATGTCACCAAACAGATGGCTTGTGTCAGCGTGAACGGAGGTCTTCTGGTCCAGAACCAGGATCTCTCGATCTGTCCTTTGTCTCTCGACCAGTGCGTCACGAAGGCTAAACCCACGGAAGAGCAAATGAAGGACCTTGAGTTCACCTGGAAGATGGTCAAGCACGTTAAATCCAACGCCATAGTCGTCGGCTGCGGAGGCATGCTCCTCGGCGTAGGCGCCGGACAGATGAACCGTGTCGGCTCCGCGGAAATCGCCTTGAGGCAGGCTAACGCCTCCCTCAAGGCGTTATCCACCCCCCTGCACCCCCTAGGGGGACTGAGGGGCGTTCCCCTCAGACTCCCTGAGTCGCTTCGCTCCGAATCTCCAGTTCTGGCGTCCGACGCCTTCTTCCCGTTTGATGACTGTGTGACGCTAGCGGCGGAATACGGCGTCAAAGCCATAGTGCAGCCGGGCGGCTCGATCCGCGACGAGGACTCTATCAAGAAATGCGACGAGCTCGGCATCGCCATGCTCTTTACCGGAGAAAGACACTTCAAACACTAGAAATATATGGGAATCAATTCATTACTCCCTTGGAAAAACAGCAACGTCGAACTCGACAAAAAAGCTTTCGAGGATTTCCAGCGCAGGATGTCAACCCTAAATGACGCAAAAGTCCTTGTCGTCGGAGGCGGAGGCCGTGAGCACGCCATCGTGGACGCCCTGTCCCGATCAAGCCACGTCGGAAAGATTTATTGCGCCCCAGGCAATGCCGGAATCGCCGCGCAAGCCGAGTGTATCCCTATCAAAGACACTGAAATAGAGAAACTTCTGGAATTCGTGAAAGAAAAAGGAGTGGATCTGACAGTTGTCGGCCCCGAGGCTTCCTTGTCCGCGGGAATCGTCGACATATTCACAATGGCGGGAGAAACCATCTTCGGACCCACAAAGGCTGCCGCCACAATAGAATCCAGCAAGGATTTCGCCAAGAGGCTGATGGAGAAATACGAAGTCCCGACAGCGGCATACAAGACCTTTGAGGATTATAATGAGGCGCTGGAATATGTCAAGGAAGGTTCTTTCCCTGTCGTTTTGAAGTATGATGGCTTAGCCGCCGGAAAGGGAGTGGTCATCGCGGAAACCCTCGCCGAGGCGGAGTCAGCGCTGAAAGACATGCTTCTCGATGACAAATTCGGCCACGGCAAAGTCGTTGTCGAGGAATTCATGACCGGACCGGAGTTCTCGTTCCTTTGCTTTGTCTGCGGAGAGGAGGTATTCCCGATGGTTCTTTCGCAGGATCATAAACGCGCGTTCGACGGCGACAAAGGTCCCAACACCGGTGGAATGGGAGCGTATTCCCCTCTGCCATTCATTACTGAGGAGGATTATGAATATGCCCTGGAGAGCATTATGCGGCCTGTGGCAGCCGGAATGGTTGCTGAAGGTTGCCCGTTCAAAGGTGTTCTTTATGGAGGTTTGATGAAAACTCCTCAGGGTATTAAAGTCGTTGAGTTTAATTGCCGCTTCGGTGATCCTGAGACAGAGGTTGTTCTCCCTCGCCTCAAGACGGATATCTTTGAAGTTTTCTATGCGATAGCGACAGGCGGGTCAGCACCGGAACTTCCTGAAGGAACGATAGCTCTGGAAGGGCTCACCGTTCCTGCTTCGGCTATGATGCCCGAGCTTAAGTGGTCTGATGAGGCCACGCTTGGTTTCGTGATGGCATCCAAGGGCTATCCTGGATCCTACGAAAAAGGTTTTGAGATCACCGGTCTCGACGAAGCTCTCGAAGATCCTGCCGTCACTATCTACCACATGGGTACTAAGCTGGCAGCTCCCGCATACACAACTGCCGGTGGACGTGTTTTGATGGTGGTTGGAGCCGGGAAAGACTTGAGAGAAGCGAGGGATAAGGCGCTGGCTGCGGTATGCGAGATCAAATGCGACAATCTCTTCTACAGAACAGACATTGGACATTGGGTATTATAACGAACAAGACAAATGATAATCAGCGGAAAAGAGTTGGCGGCCAAGCTTAAGGCCGAAATGGCAGAACAGGTGGCCGCGTTCCCGGAGAAATACGGCAGAGTGCCACATTTGGTAGTGATTTTGGTCGGAAACGACCCTGGAAGCCAGACCTATGTAAGAAATAAAGAGAAAGCCTGTGATGTGGTTGGCTTCAACCACACCACATTCAGGATGCCGGAGGAAACAACTGAAAAAGAAGTACTTGACAAAATAGTCGAGCTTAACTCCGACGACTCTGTGGACGGAATCCTGGTTCAGTTACCCCTTCCCAAGCATATTTCCGAGACAAAAGTCATAGAGACAATCTCCAAGGAAAAGGATGTCGATGGCTTCCATCCCCTCAACACGGCGGCGCTCTGGCAAAAAAGACCGAACGAATCCTGCGTTGTTCCTTGCACCCCGAAAGGAATTATCCAATTACTGGATGCCGCTGATTATAAGATTGCCGGAAAAAGGGCTGTGGTACTCGGAAGAAGCCAGATAGTTGGACTGCCGATCTCTAAGCTGCTCCTTGACAGGAACGCCACCGTCACAATTTGTCATTCAAGGACCGAGAACCTGCCGGAGATAACCCGCCAAGCTGATATCCTAGTGGCCGCGATAGGCAAAGCGAAATTCGTTACCGGTGACATGGTTAAAGAGGGAGCGGCGGTCATTGATGTGGGTATGGATCTCGATGAAAACGGCAAGCTTTGCGGTGATGTTGACTTCGCCTCGGTAGAGCCTAAAGCCTCTGTGATAACTCCGGTTCCAGGTGGTGTAGGACCCATGACTATTTGTTGTCTCATGTCCAACACCATCCAGTGTTTTCTTAATAAAAAGCTCTACAAAGAGTAAACTCTACAGTTTTACAAAACTCTACAATAACTCTATAACACCCCCTCTACAAGGGCCTGCAATAAGGTTGCGGGCCTTTGTATTTCTCTACATCGTTTTGTTTTTTAAATTCGAATCACTATAATTACATCAACAACACTAAAACGACATGGGACTGTTTGACATATTCTCAAGGAAAAACACGACCTCGTTGATCACCAGCATAGACAAACTGCTGGACATCATGGATCATTCCTTGCTCGTTTTCAGGGACGGTGTAAAGGATTACCTTTATGACGACGAAGCCGGATTCGACGAGAATCTGGTCTCGATGGCGACTCTGGAAAGCGAGGCCGGAGAGATAATCCGGGAGATCGAGAGGTCACTTTACTCGAGAGGTTACCTTATCAGGGCCAGAGGTGACATCATGAGATTGCTTGAACGCCTTGACCATATAATCAATATTATAAGTGTGGATCTGGTGCAGTTCGAGATCGAGGCTCCGAATATACCTGTGGAACTTCGCAGGGAGTTTATGAAACTCACCGAGTTGGCTTCACTGGCTGTCGAAGGCACGATTCCTGGCACAAAGGCCTATTTCACGCAGCCTAAAGACATCGCCGAAACTACCAGCAGGGTCTATTTCTATGAAAAGGAGGCTGTCAAACTATCACAGTCCATCAAACGAACAGTCTTCCACAACATGTCAGAAGACCTGAAATTGAGCGAAAAGTTCCATTTGAGGTATTTCGCCCTCCATATCGAGGACCTGGCGAAAGCCGCAGTCAAAGTAGCGGAGCAGCTCTCTGTCATGGCAATCAAACGCTCACTATAGTTCAGCGATATGGTATTATTCCTGTCAATCATACTCTCAGTCATCCTGGTGGGATCCATGCTGATCCTGAAGGATCTCCCGTTCGTCAGCGGGACTATCCTTGCTTCAGGGGCAGGAGAGAGATGGTCTGTAAGGATACTTGCTCCCGTGCTCCTGATTGCTGGAGTGACAGTACCTTTGTTCCTTGGGCACGATTCCATACATGGGGATGCGGGATTATTCGCACCAGCAGAAGCTGGAGCCATTCTGTCCATCGGATTGGCCACTCTTCTCGCGGTTGTGGCAACAGGACGTTTCAGCAGATTCCCCGCGATAGCTTACGCTTTCATGGCCGCCTTGTCCGGAGTCTCTCTGACGGCCGGTAACAAGTTGGATATTTCCACAAGCGGATCCTATATTCTTTCTTGGATCACAGCGCCGTTGCTTTGCGCTGTCCTGGCAGCGATTGTCTACCGATTGTATGCTTTGTCAACAAGGGACAGGATCATTCATCTGGCGATTCTGGACGCTCGCCTGCTTGCCGTGTCCACTTTGCTGTCTCTCATACTTTTAGCGTCGGTAGCATATAATTCTTCATTATTGCTCACCTTCCTTTCCGGAGCCTCGGGATTACCTGTCCTGGCCAAGGCTGGAATTGTGGCCGGAAGCGTACTGATAATCTATCCTTTTTTACACAAGCGCTCATGCCAGAAGAAATGGGATATCGCCGACACTGAGCTTGACATTGATTCGCAGTCTGTACTGGCTGTTTTGATCGCCATGGTGTTGACCTTGGTTTTATTCTCTGGCAGCCTTCCCGGAAGAATCGGGCTTAAGGCGACTCCGCTCCCGGCCGGAACACTGTTCGTGGCGGCATTGGCTGGCATAAGCATTAGTCGTGGCAGGGCTCTGGTGGAAGGCAAAGATATAACATCCTCGTTGGCGGCTGTCGTTTTCTCACCAGCTCTCGCTTTGATGTCCGCATACTGCCTCTCAAAAGTGGCGACCGGCTCATGGATCGGTACCATATTCATTATCATCATGTTCCTTATTGCCATCATGATAACGGCACTGCTTCGTTCCAGGGGAGATAAGGACATCCAGAAAGGAATCCTCCTTTCACGGGAAATGCAAGCATTCTCGACCCAGAAAACTTTGTCTGCCCTTGAAGTGAAAGCCGATATGACGGAAAAAGATCTTCTTGACAAGCTGGACGGCAAACGGAAGGAGTTGGTAGACTTTGCGTTAGGTATCGGAGACCAGAAGAAATTCATGGAGAGGATTTATGACGAGCTGAAAACCGTACGATCGATGCCCGACGGACCGGACAAGGACAGCATGACAGATGAGCTTCTGTCCTCACTACGGGAGAGAATGTATTTCACAAGTGAGATCAACGACTTTTACGCCCGTAGCGAGGTCCTTCACCGGGACTTCAACAGAAGACTCGCCGAAGCCTTCCCCAACCTAACCGAGAATGAGCGGAAGCTCGCCAACCTGCTCCGGCAGGGATTCTCGTCAAAATACATAGCTTCTTTGATGAATATAGCTCCAAAGAGCGTTGAGATCAACCGCTACCGTTTGCGCGCGAAGCTCGGCCTCAACCGGAGCGACAATCTTATCAAATTCATAAAATCTATATAGTATAATTTTTATCCAAACAATTATGCGTAAAATACCTTTCATTATCGCGTTGTTGCTGCTGGCGGTGCCGGCGGCCTTCGCCCAACAGAATGCGAAGTACAACCAGTACGGCGTTCAGGTCAAATCCGACAGACTTGATGTCGAAGCCCAAGATGGTATCCTCGTACTCGAGTCTCCCACAAGTGTTTGACATTCGCGCACAAGCCGACGCGGCTGTGTTCTTCGGTGCGCCTGACTATGCTGACGCTATCGGAAACGGCGCACAGATCCGCCGCGCCCGTTTCGCGGTCAAAGGACAGATTGACGAGAAGTGGTACGGAGAGTTTGATATGGATCTGGCCAACGGACTTGCCGAGCTTAAGGATGCCATAGTCCGTTACACAGGTATCCCGAACCTGGATCTGCAGGTGGGTAACTTCAAAGAGAATTTCTCTATCCAGAGGAACACGACCTCCCGTTACCTCCAATTCATGGAGCGCCCGATGGTCTGCTCCGCTTTGACGCCTTCCCGTCATATCGGAATTAACGCCAAGTACGCCAAGAATTGGCTCTGGTTCTCGTCCGGACTTTTCTCCCAGGTGATCGCCGGACAGGAGGAATGGACCAATGTCGCTGACAACAACAAGGACTTCGGCCGTAATTCAGGTTATGCCTGGACTACCAAGCTCGTTTTCCGCCCTCTCTACAAGCTGGACAACGCTAGCCTCCACATCGGCGCGGCATATTCCTACAGGACCACGACAACCGATCTGGCCACCGGAGAGTGGGGAACCTACCGCGCGAGCGCGCGTAACTCCACAAGCATCAACCGCAAGAAGTATCTAGACACCAACAACTTACCAGGCTTCGACCACAACAACCTGTGGACCGTCGAGCTCGCCGGTCACTGGAACGGTCTCCGTTATGAGGCCGCTTATGTAGGCGATAACGTCCATTTCAAACCGGACGCCGCTGATCCCGAGACCAAGAATTTCGGTGGATGGTACGCCCAGGCCGGCTACCTGCTCTTCGGCGGAAAACAGCGTTATGACTCCAACGGAGGCAAGTACACCAAGGTGGAACGCGCTCATGATTGGGGAGATATCGAGCTTTGCGCCCGTTATGAGAACTGCAACCTCAACTTCGGCAATGTCTATGGCGGTGCCTCCGAAGCCTATGCGTTGGGTCTCAACTTCTGGGTGAACGAGAACGTCAAGATGCAGCTGAACTACCAGTACAACAATAATGACCGTTACGCCAACGGAAAGGGTAAACTTAATGTGGGTCTTGATTCCAATGGCAAACCCGCCAAGGACTACACCAAGATCGCCACTCCTACCGGAAAGGCCGGTGTTGACTACCACATGCTTGCATTCCGTTTCGAGATT
>JAEEGK010003795.1_pt1 | contig 37421 bp, 28 predicted proteins | sample 8958771 | NCBI WGS metagenome assembly JAEEGK01 (sample SAMN16246547, study PRJNA631951) | gut metagenome | biome: gut microbiome; feature: rumen; material: SC-attached | host: Bos | place: Iran: Karaj | collected 2018-10
ATATCATCACGAATTTAAGGCTATGATGGACCGCCTTGCATACGCTGCAGATATGTACGATATTGTTCGTCTAGACCACTTTAGAGCATTCGATTCATATTGGCAGATTAATCCATCTTGCCCAACAGCAGTTGATGGAGAATGGAAATTCCCAGATGGCTATGGTTTCTTCAATAAACTTTATGAAAAATATCCTAAGATTAATCTTATTGTTGAAGATTTAGGCGATCTTAGACCAGAAGTTTTAGTGCTTAGAGATCACTTTAAACTTCCAGGAATGAGAGAACTTGAATTCACCATTTTAGATGATGAATTGAATGATAAACATTTAGAAGTTGAAAATATGATCTATTATACTTCAACTCACGATAACGAAACTCTTTTAGAGTGGACCACAAAATTAAATAAAAAGACCAAAGAGCAACTTGAACTCAGAATGAAAGCACTTGGTATGAAAGGTAGAAACTTAACTGAAAAGTTAGTTAGATATGCCTTAAATAGAAAAGAAAAACTGGTGGTCATTGCAGTTCAAGACTTACTTTGTATGAATAAAACTCATCGTATGAATGAACCAGGACTTGTTAATGAAGTTAACTGGACATTTAAATTAACTGATTTTGATAAACTTGAAAAGGCATTAAAACGTTTCTTCTAGTATGGAGAAAATCCAGGGTAACTTAATAATTCATTATCATTCCGAAAAGGCCGACTATAATGGTTGGTCTATTTGGTTATGGGAGTTTCCGCAAAGAGTTGGAAAACAATTTGAATTTGGAGGAAGAGATTCCTTTGGAATCTTTGCATCAATTCCTTTGTCAAATTGGACTAAAAACGCTATTTATAATAACCTTGGAATGATTATCAAATCCACTAAGTCTTGGGATAAAAAAGACGGTTCTGATAAGATTATCAAATTCTATAAGATGGAGCCTGATGAAAAAGGTGACTATCATGTCTATGTTTTACAAGGTGATAATGAACTTTATAGGAATGAAAAACTAGAAAGAATTCAGACCTTTGATTTCGCTAATTTTATTGACTTTAGAACAGTTTCAGTTAAGTCATATGATTCCTTCATAGAGTATCGCATTTTTGATGATGGAAATTTGGTAGTTGAGAAGAAACTTTCTGAGCCTAAAAACGAGTTTAAAATTGAACTCGCAAAAGATGTCAATTTAGACCACGATTATAAGGTTGAAATTAAGCTAAAAAAGAATGGAAATTTGGTGCATCGTCGTATTCGTTTTGCCGACCTTTATAAGTTAGAAAAATTCAAAGAAAAGTATCATTACGACGGCGAATTAGGTGCCATATGTGAAGGCAATTCCACAACATTTAAAGTATGGACTCCCGTCTCTAGAAAAGTAGTTTTAAGAGTGTATAAAAGTGGCACTCCAACTGAATTAGATGAGAAAAAAGGTAATGACGAAATTTATCTAGAAGAAGATATGAAAAAAGCGGAAAATGGTGTGTTTTCCGTAAAAATACCTAAGAATTTGCATGGTTTTTACTATACATATGTTGTTTGGAATGATGTGTATAAAGCAAGAGAAATTGTTGATATATATGCTAAGTCAGCAGGCATTAACGGCATGCGTGGAATGGTTGTTGATTTTAACAAAATTGATGACTCCGATTTATCCAAAATTGAAATTCATCCATATAGTCCAAGACAGCTTACAGTTTACGAAACTCATATCACTGATTTAACCTCCTCTAAAACTTGGTCAGATGATAAGAAAAATCGTAAGCTAGAAAAGACATTTTTAGGAGCCTGTTTGGAAGGCACAAAATATAGCGAAAATGGACGTACAGTTTCGACTGGTTTTGACCATATAAAAGAACTAGGCGTAAATGCTGTTCAATTACTTCCAATTTTTGATCAAGTAAACGATGAATCTCATCTTCTTTTTAACTGGGGATATAACCCATTAAATTACAATGTTTTAGAAGGAGGTTATTCGACTGATCCTTATAATGGAGAAGTTCGTATCCAAGAATTTAAACAATTAGTCAAAAAATATCATGATGTTGGAATCAATATCATTATGGATGTTGTTTATAATCATGTCTATGCCGCGGTTGGTTCAAACTTTGATGTTTTGATGCCTGGTTATTATTTTAGATACGCCAAGATGAGAGTCTTATCTAATGCATCCGGTTGTGGAAATGAAACTGCATCTGATATGCCGATGTTTAGAAAGTTCATGATTGACTCAGTTCTTTTCTTTGCAAAGGAATATAAAATTGGTGGATTTAGATTTGACTTAATGGCAATTCACGATATTGAGACAATGAATTTACTCGCAAAAGCACTTCATGACTACAACAAAAACATTGTCATTTATGGAGAACCATGGGCCGCAGACAAATCAATGCTTCCAAGTGACAAGGCAGCTCATAAAGGAAATGCTAACAAGTTTGTCGGTTATGGTTTCTTCTCAGATGCGATGAGAGATTCGTTAATTCGTACAACAAAAGACTTAAGACATGCCGGTTGGTGCATTAACTCAGTTTCAAGTAGTGATGATGATCAACGTCGTATTGTCGAAGGCATAAAAGGTACTACTGGTAACGTTATTGACCCAAATAAAGTTTTAAACTACGCTTCTTGCCACGATAATCGAACATTGTTCGATAGGGTAAAATTTGATGGTATAACTGATGAAAAACTCGCAAAACGTGTATCAATGCTCGCAAATTCGATAGTTTTAACATCAAATGGAATTAGCTTTATTTTGGCGGGTGAAGAGTTCTACCGAAGTAAAGGTGGATCAGATAATTCTTATAACTTGCCTTTCTCTGTTAACGAACTTGATTACTCACTTAAACTCCAAAATTTAGATACATTCAAAAACTACCAAAAGTTAATTCACCTTAAACAAACCGTTTTTGATTTACAACTCGGTATTGAGCTTAACCTTCTTCTTCAAGTCGACACATCTCGACCAAATGTTTTGAGTTACGAGTTAGATGAAGGAGAAAGCGGAAGAAAATATAAAGTTTACCATGTTAACGGATATAGAACTGGTCCAGTGGTGGTTAATTTAATGGGTTATAAGCTATATCTAGACACGATTAATCCTCATAAAGAATTATCGAATTCAACTGCCTTAATTCCTTACGAAACACTTATTGTTTATAAATAGTAGATATTTATTGAAATTTTCCTTACTTTAAATATAATATTATTCGCTGCCCTCGTAGCTCAGGTGGATAGAGCAACTGCCTTCTAAGCAGTGGGTCAAACGTTCGAGTCGTTCCGAGGGCGCCATCTTAAATAATTCATCCCGATTTGGGATGTTTTATTTTTAATCTTTTATTAATATAACCGCGCATACATGCACGAAAAATTCTTGCTTTTTCTTAAAGATTTTTTGAAAATTACCGCAAATTTACGAGAAAATTCGTATAATATGCTTACTATGTGGTTTAAAAAGAAAAGCAAGGAAAAAGTTCAAATAAACTCCAAATTTAAGGTAGGAGATTACGTTGATTTTTACTATAAAGATGACATTTATTTTGGTCATATTTCAAACATTTATCTTGATAGTGATAACCTTGTAAACTACGATATTGATATTGCGGGTCAATGCCCTGCAACATTAAGTGAAATTAAAGAGTCAAAAGTCATTAGAATTCATGAACGAAAATAACGAAAAGAAGATTAATTGGAAGCCATATATTATTGCTGGGATAATTTCATTATTGCTTGGTCTTGGCATCTTTTTTCTTTTCCGTTTTGCATTCAGATTTGCTTATTTTGATAGCACAGCTTTTGCCGCTCTTATTTTAGTGTCTTCTGCTGGATTAATTTGGATTTCGAGAGAAGGATTTTTTGACTTTGCATCATATGGTTTTAGGCAATTTGGAAACGCACTTTTCTCAAAAAAACCTAATGAATATAATGACTTTGCAACGTACAAAAATTACAAGCAAGAAACCCGCGAAAATAGGTCAAAATATTACCTTTCTATGCTCATTGTAGGCGGTTTATTTTTGGTCGTTACAATTATACTTTTTATTATTTATAAGCTTTAGCTTAAAAATCGATAACTTGACACACAGACACATATATGTATAATATACGTAATTTTTTATACGAATAGGAGGTAAAACTTGTATGAAGAAGAAAAGATTTATGAAGTTGTTAGCTCTTGCATCATGCGTGACGCTTCTAACTGGCTGTGAATCTGAAGCATTCTTTGGTCTTGGAAAATACTGGAACCAATTCGCGGATTGGGGAAGCGGACTCCTTGAAAAACTCGGACTTAAAGAAGGCGAAAAGAAAGAAGAAAAACAATCAGAAGATCAACCTAGTGGCGGCGGTGAGCAAGGTGAGCAAGGCGGCGAACAAGGTGGAGAAGAAGAACAACCTAAAGTTCCATCATTGGTTGTTGCTGAATTACCAGAAAAATTAGATGTTCGTGCATCACTTGACTTAGACGAATACGTTACAATCACAAATATTGATAGTTATAGTGTTGCTCTTGCAGATGATTCTGCTAATTTAGCAAGTTTAGAAGGACACGTCATCACTACTCTTGGCGAAGGCGAAGTTAAATTCACTGTTTCTGCTGGAGAACTTTCTCAAAACTGTAGTGTTAGCGTTGTTAGCTCTGTAAGAGAATACTTACAAGAAAAATTTACTGAAGCAAAGAATCGTTATTCTGTTATTGAATTTGATTATGATGAAGATGCTCAAGAATATTATCAATATGACTACTTTATTCATTCAAGCAAATACATTCTTACTAAGCGCTTTTCTCGTGATGCTGAACAAAACATCGTTCCTGGTGGATGGTTAACATTTGGTGATGATGATTTCTTCTCATTCACAATTCAAAAGAATGATCAAAATCAGGATGAAGTAGTTTTAGGCGCTCAATCTGCTGCCGTTTATATGGATGTTTATAATCCAGAAATTGAAGTAGATTATTATTTTGAAGATGATGCTGTCTATAGTTATGATGAAGAAGATGGCACTTCTATGATAGTTTTAAATGGCGAACAAGCAACTTTCTTCGCTCAAGAAGCAGTCATGTGCTATGGCGGTGAAGTAGAAGGTCAATCTACTACTTACCATGTTGCACAAGTTGCTTTCTACCTTGAACATTATGAAGATGAAGACGTTCTTAACTACGTGATTTATGTCACTGATGATGCAGATTCAACAGGTAAATTGCTTACATACTCTTATGGAGAAATTTGGTTTGGCGATGATGCCGGAGATGCGTTATTAGATGCATATTGTGTTCCAGAAAATAAACCAGCTGCAACAGACTATTGGGAATATTTCTCTAAATTTGGTTTATCTGGTCTTGGTTTAAGTGATTTTGTCCTTTCAGATGAGAGTCAATATCTTCCACTTAAAGGATCATATTCCGTAGAATATGGTTGGTTTGATGACAACGGTGATCCAATGGCAGCTCCAACAAGCGGCACTTGGAGTTATTTCCCAGAAGGAAGTAAATTAATGTTCTTATCAGGCACAAGCATTTGGAATGTTGAAGAAGTCTATGATGAGCAATCAGGTCAACTAACAGATTATAAGCCATCCTCTGGTAAGATTGCTGTTACTAGCGAAGGTGAAAACCCAACAACCACTATTTATGATATTTATCCACAACAAACTGGTTATACTGCATTAGAATCAGATGATGCAAATCTTTGGGCGGATGATGAATTTACATTTGCAGGTATCCGTGACAGAAATAACTATGCTCCTGGTTCAATCGAGAAAGCAGAAGATGTTTTTGTTACAGTACCAGCTCAAAATGAAGGTGAAGATCCAACACAAGAATATGATCACACTGAATTTAGCTTCCAACAAGGTAAAGTAACTGGTTTACTTGACACTTTAATTGCAGGTGATGATGATTTATATTACGTTGGCGCTGTTATTAAAGCACTTGCAAATCAACAAGGTGTTAATTTATATAACTATTTTGGTGGTACGTTATCAATTGATCCAGCTTATGGCGTCTTTACTTTATCACTATCATTTGGTGTTCAAAATCTTGGAACTTGGGAAGTTAAATTTACTTCTGAATACGATTCAAGTGCAGCCGCTATGGCTGACAGTTGGACACAACAAATGATTGAAAACGTCATTAATGCTGCATAATTAAATCAAAATTATAAAGGGCATGCGTAGCATGTCCTTTTTTTATTTCTCTTTTAAACAAAATGTAATGTCTTATTTTTCTTAATAAAGAAAGTTAGGCAATTATTTATTGCTTTATACGCATAAATAGTGTATTATTTGAAAAACTTTTCGTATGAAATACGAGAAGAAAGGAGGAAAAAGATATGCTAAAAGTTGGATTACTCTGCGGTGTAATTGTAACCATGTCAGCAACTGGTCTTAAAGCAAATCTCTCCAAGAAAGAATTTGAATCAAAACCTATTGATGCACAATTCATTCTTGAGTTAGAAGATGACATTGATACCATTTCTGCTGATAAAGCAATCAAACAACAAAATGCTGTGTTCCAAAGAATTAAAAACAGCATTAACACAAACGCTACTCAAGATAAAAACTTCACAATCTTGAATAACGCCGTGGTTGTCTCTGCTAATAAAGAAGACATTAGCGAACTTAGAAAGATTCCTGGTGTCAAACATGTTACAGAAAATGGTACTCACATTGTCAAAAAAACCGAAGGTTCATTCATTTCTGTAGACAATTCAAGAAAGAATCGTTCTGGCGAAATGGAAGAAAATGCTTCTGCGGAAACAATGCACAAACCTGTTGGTTCGAACGAAGGTGAGGGTACATTAATTGCTGTTCTTGACAATGAATTCTACTTTAGAGGCACACATGCTGCTTCTGGAGACGATGATGGATCAGCATACAATCACGAAACGTTCTCAGCTCTTCCAAGCGGGACTAAGACAAGACTTAAATTTGCAGCAGTCGGTAGTGCTAAGACACATGCTAAAGAATATGCAGCAAAAGATCTTGGTGGTTATGTTAATAGTCCGGGAGCAGAAGGTTCATTCTATTTCAATAACAAAGTTCCATTCTACTTCGACTATGCTGGAGATTCCTTTGACGGAAACTCAAAGAGTGCAACACCAGACTTCAATGTTGAATCAACTATTCAACTTCACGGTTCTCACGTTGCATCCATCGCAACAGGAAATGCTGCAGGATACAAAGGTATTGCTCCAAAAGCCCAATTATGTGCCATGAAAGTCTTCGCAGACATCAATGACACTCCTGCTAGTGAAGCAGCAAATATGGGTGATTATGGTAGATTTAGTGAAGTAGCCTTTATTGAAGCTCTTGAAGACTGTATCACATTAGGCGTTGACGCAATTAACGTCTCAATCGGTTCAGACTTATCAGACTTTGAAGAAGGAACAATCTCCCAAAGAACTTTACAAAAGATTTCTGATAACGGTATTTTATCTGCTATTTCAGCAGGTAACGCTGGTAAAGCATCATATGCATCACTTGGTGGATATGCAAACTGGACACAAGACCTTGTCGAAACAGGTATTATGGGTTCATTTGCAAATAACGCATCCACAATGACAGTTGCAGCTGGTCAACCAACCAGAACTTTCTATGCTGATGCTATTCAAATCGGAACAAGTACAGTCCCATATGATGATCAAATCGTCAATAGAGAAGGTCGTGCAGCCGATTATCCAGACAACGAACATAGACTTGTTGAATTAATCAATGGTGGTGTTGTTGATCCAGAAGAAGACGGATTTGAACCAACCGATGCTCAACAAGAAACTGAAATCGAATACGTCTATCTTAAAGGTTTTGGTGAAGAAAAAGACTATAAGAACCAAGACGTTGAAAATAAGATCGTCGTTATTAACCGTGGTAAGATCAACTTCTCAGTTAAATATGAGAATGCTGCAAACCATGGTGCAAAAGGTTTAATTATTATTAATAATGACCCAACATCAGTCGACTTCAACTTTAGATGTGACTTTGGTGATTCATCAAAATCAATTAGCTTCCCAATTGTTGTTGCTCTTTTCAAAGACAAACCAACATTCGAAGCAAATCCAGTTGGCACATTTAAGATTAGAAGAAATAAACTTTCTGACAATATTCTTAAGAATACTGTTTCCGACTATTCAACCGATGGTTCAACCTATAACCTTGATTTAAAACCAGAAATTACAACTCCTGGTTCAAATATTAAAGGTGCTGTTTGGCCACAAAATAAGATTGAAAAGAAGCCAGAAAATAAATTCTCTTCATATGAATATTTCAATGGTACATCAATGGCTGCACCAAACTATGAAGGTGCAATGGCCCTTGTTTTATCAAAGGTAGCAAAAGAAGGCTCACTTGCTGAAATTCAAGAAGCACGTAAATCAATCGATATGAAGATGATGTCAACCGCTAATGTCATGGTCGACTTCGAAGCAAACGATGAAGATGGTAAGAACACTGTTACATCTCCTCGTATGCAAGGCGCGGGCATGGTTAATTTAGAAGGTGCTTACAACACTGAAGTTTATCTTAAAGGTACTGACTCTGATGGTTCAACACTTAACAAATCTAAGATTATGTTAAGAAACAATGATGACATCAAAGAAGGTAAAGTTAAACTCTCATTTGTTGCTCATAATGACTCAGCTTCTGCTAAATCATTCAAGGTTTCCTATAATGTTATGAGACCAGCTATTGCTTTGAGCAATAAAGTCTTAACAAAGGATTATGGAACACCTGTTGAAGTTGATTCAGTTAAATCAATTCCAGGCTTTGAATTTTATTCACCAGAAGAAGAAAAGATTATCAAAGCTGATGGTACTGCAAACTACAAAGATACAATTAAAGTCTCAAAAGACATTCAATATTATCAAAACGCTGCTGAATACGAGGCTGATGATCCAAAAGGCGTCGTTAAAGAAGGTATGTACTACTGTGCAACCGAAAAGGCAGGCGATCCAATTGTTTGGAAAGAAGTTCCAAAATCTGAATTCCAATCAATTAAAGATGTTGAAATTGCAAAAGTTGATTGTGGTAATATCACTGTTTCCGCAAATGGCGATACAACAATTAACCTTCCAGAATACGAATTAACAAAAGAACAAAAAGATGAAATTCAAAGATTATACGCAGGTGGAACATACGTTGAAGGCTTCGTTACTCTTGAAGCTCAAGGCGAATTTCCAGATCTTTCTATTCCATATATGGGATTCTACTCATTAAGTGATAGAGTTAGTGATGCATCATTTGATAATGCTCCTGTAGTTGAACCATTCTCATTTGAGAAAGATCCAACTAAATTCTATGGTTCCGATCTTGTTAATGATGTTGCTAAATCACTTGTTGGTAAAGACTCTGCTGATATGGGTTCAATGATGGTTGCAGGTTATGCAAGAACCATTGGTGATATCAACACCGAAAGAGTTCTCACTAACGATGAAAACTTCACACAACTTAAAGGATTCTATCCAGTTGGTACAAAACCAGATCCATATTCATCTGATTTAACTGATAATCCAAAAGAAAATATTTATCTTGGTAATCCACAAAAGACAAATACATTAATTATTCAACAATTCATGTATAGATCTGTTAAAGATAATTTCTTCACAATTACCAATAAGGATACCGGTAAAGAAGTTTATCGTTCAGCTCTCGAAGATTGTCTCTTTGGAGATACTGCTGGTAAATACACATTATACAAATCACACGTCGAAGGTAGTTACCTTGGCGCTGGTTATGTCGCACATAGAGCCTGGGGCCTTGTCCCACTTTATGATCAAAGAACTAGAGAAGCATTTGAATCTGGTGAATATGAACTTAAGTTCAATTACCAACTCGCTGCTACAGATAACTGGGTAAGTAAAGCATATACATTACATATCGATGCCGAAACTCCAGTCATCAAAACTATTGCCGAATTTAGCCAAGACGGCAAAGACATGGTTCGCTTAACTTACAAAGATACCAGGTGTGCATACGCAATCGTAGGTAGCACTAAGGTTGAAGTTAAATTTGATGAGAGTAGCGGTTTATACTACTCTGAAGTTGAAAAAGACATCTTTGATGCCGCAGCTTCTTCATCTAACAAAACTTCTTACTCCGATTCTAGAGTCTTCATTAAAGTCGTAGACTTTGCAAGAGGAGAAACCACAGCAATTGCTCACTTCGATGGTAACTATTCAAATTACACACTTGCTCAAGGAAGTGAATTCACAGTCGACTATGACTTTAAGTTCGAGAACGGACAAGTCTCATTCATTTATGTGGATGCAAATGGTCAAGAACATGAATACACTCCAAAATACGGAGTAAAGGTATCTACTGGTTCACTTGAATCCGCGGGTTCAGAATCAGGACAAAAGAAGGGATTCTTCCAAAAGATCGCAGACTTCTTCAAGAAGATTGGTGATTTCTTCAAAAATCTCTTCAAGAAAAAATAGGAGGAAAAAACTATGAATAAAGCGAAAAAATTATTAGTACTTTCATTAGTTTCTTTCGGTGCGGTCGCAACTGCAGGTTGTACTCCATTCTGGAAAAAGAAAAAAGGCGGCGGAGAAGAGGAAGAAAAACTTTATTTCTCATTCTCAGTTGGTCTAAAATCTGGTGCTAATGTCATTCAACTTGGCAATAACTCTGAACAAGTTGTTGTCTATGACAATGGTATTGACACTTCCGGTCGTAGCTACACTTTCTCATCAACAGATGACAATATTGCTACAATCGATGCAAGCGGCAAGATTACTCCAAAGAAAGAAGGCCGCGTAAACTTTAAAGTTTATGAAGCCAAATCCGAAGAAACAAAGATTTTAAAGAAGGATATCCTTATTAGCGCTAGCGCAAACGCATTTAGCGGTGGCCAAAACTACTCTGGTGGAACAACTACTGCCGAACTTAATAAACGCGCTGAAATCCTTGGAAAACTCGAAAAATATGCTATGGATACACACTTAACAGGTATCACATTATTTGAAAATGGTGGTCTTGTTAAATATTCAAGCCGTGTTCAAATCCCAACAAAGGGTAAACAATATGTTGAAGGTTATGGTTTCGGTATTCTTACTGATGGTACTTTAAACGGTACATTAAGTGGTAATGATGGTGGACAAAATTATTCAACCTTCTACCATGGCGCTATTGGCCAAGACTCTTTAAAGATTAACCAATATTCTGCAACTGGTTCACAAGTTAGTGATCTTGCAGGTTATATTACTTCATCTTATTGGGGCACAAAACTTAACAATGCTAAAGATAACTATGAGTGGTATCCACTTTTAGCTACTGAAAGCGTTAAAGTTCCAACATTTGCTGCCGATGGTTCAGTTGCTTCTTATGCTACAACTGCAACATTAAATAAAGAACCAATCCCAGCAGAAGCTCCAAATCCAACAAATCTCTATAAGAAATGGAGAATTTACGTTAAAACTGATGGTGTTAATGGTGCAAACTTAAAATACACAACCGCATCATCTGCTTTAGCAGGTAAAGGATTTAACAATCGTGGCGTCACCATTGATGACTATGAGTTCATTTATCAACTCTTATTCACCGGATCAAATAACATTATCCGTGGTACAGAAATGGCAAATGATACGTCATATGGTATTAAAGGTGCTCAACGTTTCTTTAATGAAACGAAGAGCATCACTAAATATGAAAGTTCTGATCCAAATGAACAAACTATTAAAAAACTTTGGACAGAGTATACAACACCAGATGCACACGGAAATACAAAACTTGGTTTTGCTAAAGGCTCTGATGTAAACGGTGCATATATTGATCTTGAATTAATCAATGGTATTGATGCATTCACTGCTATGTACACACTTTCAAGTAGCCTTACTTCCCCACTTCCAAAAGATTTATTTGTTGGTGCAAAAGCAATTAAATCAACAATGAAAGAATCAATCAAAGTTTATGGTACATTTGATAATGGCGGAGATGACGCTATCTTAGATAAGACTCTCTGCTTAGGTCCTTACACCTTATCAAAATGGGCTAAAAACTCTGAAATTGTTTTCTCAAGAAATAATGACTGGTTCGAAGTTGGTGAAAGATATAAGATTCCTGGTATTTATTACCGTGTAATCGATACTTCTACCGATACTGAAAAGAACTGGAAACAACTCGAAGCCGGTAACTTAGACAGTGCTGGTGTTCCAACTTCTAAAGTTGAAGAAAATAGAGGCCGTGAAGGTGTCTATGAAACAAAAGGTGATGCAACATTTAAATTAAATGTTAACTCCTGTACAGAAGAAGAATGGAACAAGTTATTTGGTCCTCAAGGAACAATCCATCCAAATACTCCATCTTGGGATATTAAACCTTGGATGTCCAATAATGACTTCTTAGATGGTTTATTCTTCTCAATCGACAGAGAACAATTTGCTAAGAAACGTGGTGTTAACCCATCAACAAACTATTTCTCAAATGCATATCAAATGAGAAATTCAGATGGTGGTTCTGCTTATAACTCAACAGATGCCCATAAGGAAGCTGTTAAAGGCTACAGCGAAAACAATGGTTATGACTTAAATAAAGCCATTGACTGTTTCCGTAATGCTGTTAAACAACTTTCACAACAAGGTAAATTAGTTTTAGGTCCAGATAAAGATCACCCAACAGTTATTAATATCCACATCCGTTGGATGTATCAAACCGATATTAAAGAATACGGTGAAGATATTAAATTCTACTTCGAAAAAGCATTTAACGATGATTCAGTTTGTGGTGGAAAAGTTAAACTTGAAGTCTTACAAGATGCAGTTACAAACTGGGAAGACGTTTATAACGTCTGGATGATGCAAGGTAGATTTGACCTTGGCTTCGGTGCTATTTCTGGTAACACTTATAACCCACTTAACTTCATGGAAGTCTTAAAGAGTGATAACTCTTCAAGCTTCACACTCAACTGGGGTACTGATACTTCTAAAGTCGATGACAAGAACCCAATCATTTATGATGGTAAGAAATGGTCATTCGATGCTCTTTGGGAAGTCGCAGACCACGGTGGAATCGTTGAAAACGGTGAAAAGATTGATCCAGTTAGATACTGTAATGCAAATTATCCAACAAAACTTAGTGGAACAGGACGTGAAGCTAATCTTTATAATGGTTTTGATATCGAATTACCAGTGGACTTTGCTGAATTTAGCAGTGAAGGAAGCAGCGCTGTCTTTGATATTAATAGAATTGACTGTTATGTCTTCGGCAGAGGAAATATCACTCTTGCTGAAAAAGGCGATGGTAACTTAGTTTACGATAAGGCTAACAAGGTTATTAGAGTCCATGTTCCTGGTGGCGAAGATAGTATTGCAGATCAAATTAACAAAGCAATTAAAGACACTCAAGGCTTTAAAGACACCGACACACAAGAATGGCACAAGAATCCATTCATTATGTCTCAACTAGATAAGCTCTTCTCTTGGGAACTTTACTACGAACTTTCAATTAATGGTGGTTCCGCTAGCGTAAACTATTTCCCAGTTTCCGCTTCTGACGAATAAAAATAAGGAGGGCGCAAAAATGAAAAAATTATTAACACTCCTTACCACTGGTGTAGCAATCGTTGCTCTTTCCGCTTGCGGAAAGAAAGGCAACGACTTACTTCCTGAGGGAAAATACGAAGAATTCGATTTCCGTGGAACAGGTTATATGGATAGAGACTATATTGCTTTGAAACAACTTTTAGTTAATCTTAAAGTTGGTGAAAGCAAAGCTCTTAACATTGAGTCTTTCCCAAATAAATACGCCCTAGAATCATTAGAATTTGCTTCTTCAAATACAGACATTGCAACAGTTGATAGTAGCGGTAACGTTACTGGTGTTGCACTTGGACATTGCGATATCGAAGTTAAAGCTAAAGATGGCTCATTCTCTAATAATATTAGAGTTGTTGTCTCTAAGAAATCTACTTCAAGCGGTAGCGCAAGCGTAATTCAATCCATTAAAGACAAATATAATGATGCGTCATATAAATCTCCAACAAAGGTTATTCGTTATGAATATTCAGTTGAAGAATATGCATGCGAAGGCGTAAGAGATCACGCTACGGAATCTTATGAAGTTATGGGTTATGACATGGAAACAGGTTATTTCTTTGTCGATGGTCCATCAGTTTACTTTAAGACTCCAGGTGGTGCTCCAGAAGTTAAAGACGGAAAATGGATTTTCTACCCAATTAACCAAGGTATTAAAACTAGATTAATTCACGAAACTCCAACCTCTAAAAACTTCTACGATATCAACACTGCATCATATGATTCTTATGATAAAATCATAAGAGATATTATGAATTTCTTCTTCGTTAGTGGTGAAAAAATTCTTACTAACTTAATGGATGATTTTGATGGAAAAGAAAACTTCAATGATTTCTCTGGTGAGTCATCAACTTCATTCTATGCAGTCGATGAAGATTCACTTGTTCTTGAATATACTGAATCAAATGATAATCAAGTCGTAGACGCTGAAGATGAAATTGATTATTACGATATCCCAGCCGATACAGTTTATAGCTATGATTATCATCAAACATTCTTAAATTCAAATAATAGAACTAGAGGTGTTGATATCGGAATTACGTTCTATTATGAACTTGATGGCAAGAATTGGACTCGTGTATTTAACCGTAGTCAACTTTTAGATGAAGATTTCGAATATGAAAAGATTTCTAAACCAAGCGAAAATGGTTATACAGAAGTCTATTCTATCTACGATTTATAATCTAAAATAGCTAAACTAAATAAGATGTCTCCTTAATTGGAGGCATCTTTTTTAAGTTAAATATAAGGTTGTATAATAAAACTTAGTTATATATAATATAAACGGTGTTTTGCGAAACACTTTAGAAAACTGAGGTTTTTAAGCGTCTATGTTAAAGTATTCAATTAAAAGAATCTTGTTAGCTTTTATTACGGCTTTCATCATTCTTACATTAACATTCTTCTTAATTAAGTCGCTCCCTCCAACTGGAGTTGTTTCGCCAACCGAATCTGTTAGATATGCATATTATTTAGATCAAGTCGAACTTGGTTATGTTGTAGATAAAGCAGAACTTCATCCTGAACTTGGAAAACTTTTAGAAAGTTTTAAAGAACTTGATGGAACAATGCATTATTTCTACGTTAAGCCAATTTTTGAGCAATATACAACTTGGTTAAAGAATATCTTTACTAAATGGGATTGGGGTAGATCCACAGTTATTGAACCAAATTCAAGTGCAATCCACATTATCTTTGAAAGACTTCCAGTTTCTTTCTCAGTTAATATTATTGCTGTTTTCATTTCTGTTCCTTTAGGAATTATGCTTGGTATTTTAGCTGGTTTAAAGAAAAACACTTGGATTGACCACACTATTTCAACATTAGTTATGGTCTTTATTTCCATCCCATCATTCGTCGTTATTATTTTCTTAGTTTATTTCTTAGCATTTAAAGGTAATTTACCAACAATGTGGCCAACTAAAGACGCTGCTGCTTCTACTAGAGCACTCGCCTTTATTATTCCAGTTATGGCCTTATCATTTGGTTCAATTTGTGGTTATACACGTTTTGTTAGAGCAGAACTTTGTGAAGTTATGTCAAGTGAATACCTTTTACTTGCTAGAACTAAAGGTTTAACCAAAAACCAAGCAATTACTCGTCATGCTTTAAGAAATGCCTTTGTTCCAATCCTTCCATCCATTTTGGCGGAATTCATTGGTGTTTTCTCTGGAAGTATGATTCTAGAATCTATTTACGACATTCCAGGTATTGGGAATATTTATATTCGTGCCTTAAATCAATCTAACCCAGATTATAACGTCTTGTTAGTTGATATGGCTGTTTTCACAATCGTTGGTCTATTAGCAGGAATTGTTCTTGACCTTTCCTATGGTTTTATTGACCCACGTATCAGGATGGGAGAAAAGAACGCTTAATTATGAAAAAAGATGAATCTAAAGAGTTCGATTTAGTCTCCTTACCAGTGGAATGTCAAGATCCAGAAATCACTAAGGATGATTTTAAGCTTGTCCAAGCCGACGAAAAGATCCACGATCAAAAATTTGAAACTAAACCAACCACTTTCTTAAAAGACTGTTTAAAAAGATTCCGCAAAAATAAATCATCTGTTGTTGCAGCATTTATTTTAGGAATTCTTTTAGTGATGTCAGTAGTAGTTCCAATTTTCTTTAAAACAAGTGACGTCCATGAGACAAATACTTCTCACCCAGAACTCTACTATTTAGAGCCAAAACTATTTAATGCTGGCACAGGTTTCTGGGACGGAACAAAGAAAATGACAAATATTGCTGTCGATACTTCTGATCCAGACAAAGCAAATTGGGGACCAGATTACGAAAGATATAATAAGAGCGCTATTTCAAAACTTGAAATTGGCGAAGAAACATATACTGAAACACCAAATAAATACGCTCATGGTGGATTTATCCAATTTGGTTATTTCTCCATTCCTAGCACTGAAGAATATGTTGTTTTCGGTACAGATTTAAAAGTTGAAGACTTCAAATTTGATTATGACATTGTTATTAACAATTTTGTAACTGTAGATGAGGCAAAACTTGCCGCAAGTGATGAAAAGACAAAAACTTATCCAGAAGGATATGTTGATGCAAATAATGCTTTATATTTCACATTCTCTGAAGGTGTTAGTGACTACGAAGTTAAACTTACTGATTACGCTAAAGCTCATAACGATTCAGGAATTAATGTAAAAACGTTATTTGATGCTGAAATCGCTAGATTAAATGCTGAGGAAGGTTTATCTCTTACTGATCAGATTTCTAACCCAAGATTTGAAATTAGAGTTCAAAATGCAGGAGATGGCAAAAACGCTTGTACATTAATTCAATCACTTGAATTCGTTTCTAGTTCAGCTGATTTAGATGAAAAAAGAGCGCTTGAAGCATTCTCATTTAAAGATGGAAATGACGTTTATATTAGAACTGCAAATGATGGTGGTGTTTGGAAAAACTATTCTGATTCTAAATACTCAAGGGAAACTAATTATTTAGTTAAAGCTGTTCTTTGTTCATTTATTTATGATACTTATGAAGCAGTTTTAGGCTCAGTTAGCCAAGAATTATTTAAAAACGAGCTTGTTGCTTTAAAGAATAAAGAATACATTTCTTACACAATCGTACCAAAGAAGTTGGATGACGGAACTTATGTTGCGGATCCAAATAACTTTAAGTGTGAAATTCTAGATGAAAGCAATTGTCCACTTGCAGAGCCTTTCAAAGCAGAAGACGTCATCTTTGATGAACATGGCGTTGAATATAGAGTTAAATGTAAAGTTTTAAAATATAAACTTGATCCGTATAATCTTGCAAAGATGCCAAGATTCCTTCTTGGAACAGATAAATCTGGTAGAGACATGTTTATTTATGTCTTTGAAGGTTTAAGAACTTCATTACTTCTTGGTATTGTTACTTCTGCAATCTGTTTCTTGTTTGGTTTACTTTGGGGTTCTATTTCAGGTTATTTCGGTGGAACAATCGACCTTGCAATGGAAAGATTCACTGATATCTTAAGTGGTGTTCCATGGATTGTTGTTATGACTTTAACAATTATTCACCTTGGTTCAACATTCTTTACATTTGCTTTAGCACTTTGTTTAACTGGTTGGATTGGAACATCCCACTTAACAAGAACTCAATTCTATAGATTTAGAGGTAGAGAATATGTTTTAGCATCACGTACTTTAGGTGCAAGTCACGCTAGACTTATTGCTAAACACATCCTTCCAAATGCTATTGGAACAATTATTACTAGCGCAGTCTTAATGGTTCCATCCATTATCTTTAGCGAAGCTACCATCTCATATTTAGGCTTAGGATTTAAAAACTTAGCCTCCTTAGGTGTTATTCTTTCAGATAACCAAGTTGAATTAACTAATCACCCATATTTACTTATATTCCCAGCAATTATTATTGCTTTACTTATGATTTCGTTTAACTTATTCGGTAACGGTTTAAGGGATGCTGTTAACCCATCGCTAAAAGGAGAAGGTGAATAGTTATGGACAATACAAATAAAACCCCATTACTAAGCGTTAAAGACCTTAGAATTCATTTCTCCACAGACCATGGTTACGTCCAAGCTGTTAGAGGTGTAAGTTTTGATTTATATAAAGGAGAAACCCTTTGTATTGTTGGAGAATCTGGTTCAGGTAAATCTGTCACAAATAAGGCTATTATGGGTATTTTAAGCAGCAATGGCCGTATTGTTGAAGGTTCTATCATGTACGAAGGTGAAGATTTAACTAAAGTTTCTGAAGATGAATTCCATCGTATTAGAGGCCATAAGATTGGAATGATTTTCCAAGATCCTCTTTCTTCTTTAAACCCAATTATGAGAATTGGTCAACAAATTACAGAAGCGATGTTAATTAATGGTTCACGTACTAAGAAAATGTATAATGACTTAGTTTCAGATGAACTTGTCGCATATAAAAACGCTCAAACAGAACTTAGAACTGGTGTAGCAAAATATTCAGAAAATATTAAGTTCCTTAAGAGCGAAAAGAAAAAACAAATTGCTCAAGCTAAAAACCATGTATCAAACGAACTTGAAGGCAGAAAATATAGCCTTAAACGTGAATTTGGTTCGATTAAGTTTGCGATTGATGATGAATATAATTCTAAGAAACTTGAAGCAGAAAAACTTGATGCTGAACAAAAGGCAGTACTTTTACAAAATGCTTATAATACAAAAAATGAAAAATTAGGCAAAGCAAAAGAAGATTTTGCAAGAAAAGCGCAAGAAATTAAGCAAGATAAACCACGTATTATTGAAGAATCTAAACAAAAAATCGCGGAAATTACCGAAAAATTTGATGCACAAATTACTGAGCTCAAAGAACACGCTAAGGTTGAAATTGCTGAATTAAAAGAAAAATATAAACCAATAATCGCGGAAAACAAGTTAGTTTTCAAAGAAAAATCAAAAGAAGCTAAAGCAAAAGTTAGAGAATTTAAGAAAGAAAAGCGTGCTAATTATCGCGTTGAAAGAAGTAAAGTAATTAAGAAAAACTTCTCTAAAGAAAATAAATTCTCATTGACTCGTTTTGTTCGTGAATATAAGAAGTGTCATGAATCTTATGTTGAATCAATTAGAATTACTAAAGCTGAAGCAAAAGCTAGAGCTTTAAAGATTATGGCTGAGGTTGGTATTAAAGACCCAGAAAAGAGATTTAGACAATATCCATTTGAGTTTAGTGGTGGTATGAGACAAAGAATTGTTATTGCCATTGCTTTAACTGCTGACCCAGATATTCTCATCTGTGATGAGCCTACAACTGCTCTTGACGTTACAATTCAAGCTCAAATCCTTGAATTAATTAATAATTTAAAGAAAGAAAGACAACTTTCATGTATTTTCATTACTCACGACTTAGGTGTTGTCGCTAATATGGCGGATAGAGTCGCTGTTATGTATGCAGGTAAGATTGTCGAATATGGAACCGAAGAAGAAATCTTCTATGATCCAAAGCATCCATATACTTGGGCTCTTCTTTCCTCAATTCCAGATGTTGACTCCAACGAAAAGTTAGAGGCTATTCCAGGAACTCCTCCAAATATGATTTATCCACCAAAAGGTGATGCATTTGCTTTACGTAGTAAATACGCGATGGAAATTGACTTTAAAAAGGAACCTCCATTCTTTAAAGTTAGTGACACTCACTATGCAGCAACTTGGCTACTTGATCCACGTGCTCCAAAAGTTGAAATGCCTTCTATTGTTAAAACTCGTATTGCTAACTCCTTAAAAGCAAAGAAAGGAGGTAAAGTTAATGCGTAAAGTTACTTATAAACAAGAACTTGTCGACAATAATATTGAAGTTTCTGTTCGCCATTTAAAACAATTCTTCAAATTTGGTCATGGCCGTAATTCACTTACCACTAAAGCAGTTCATGACGTATCTTTCGATATTAAGAAAGGCGAATGTTTTGGTGTTGTTGGTGAGTCTGGTTGTGGTAAAACCACAACAGGACGTTCAATGATTCGTCTTTATAACATTACTTCTGGTTCAATTTACTTTGAAGGTTATCGTATCTCTGCTGGTAAGAGATGGAACGAAAAAGAAATTAAATGGAGTAGAATCAAAGGTAATAGAAACATTAAAGACTATGAACTTAGAAGGGATTCAGAACTTTTCTATGCTTCTATTTCAAGTGGTGATGGAGAACATATCAGAAATCTTGAAAAAGAACTTGAAACTGCCTTAGATAATAAGACGCTTCTTAAACATAATTTTGATGACACAATGATTGGCATTAATAGCATTGATGACTATGAGGAAAAGATTCTCCGTAAGAAAGAAGTTAATGCTAAATTTAAAGAAGACAACAAGGAACTTTCTACTCAAATCGCAAAGCTTAAACAAGAAATAAAAGAAGCAAAAGCATCAGTTGAAAGGCTTCCTGAAAGTGATGAATTAAATGCAAAATATGTGGAAATTCGCGAGAAATATGATTCAAAAATCGCGGAAATTCGTGAGAAAATTGCTAAAACTAGAATAGAGCAAAAAGAAAAGATTAAACAAATTAAATTTGATAATCGTCATGTCGATAAGAAACTCATGAGCAAAATGCAAATGATTTTCCAAGATCCTGTCGATTCACTTGATCCAAGAATGACTGTCGAAGACATTATTCAAGAAGGTCTTCATATTCAAGGACAACATAATAGATTTGCAAACTCTAAGAAAGTTGCCGATGTATTAACTAAAGTCGGACTTATTCCAGAATTTGCATCTCGTTATCCACATGAATTCAGCGGTGGACAAAGACAACGTATTGGTATTGCTCGTGCTTTAGTCATGAACCCAAGTTTCTTAATTTGTGACGAACCTATTTCCGCTCTTGACGTTTCAATTAGAGCCCAAATCATTAATTTATTGAATGATTTAAAGGAAGAAATGGGCTTAACAATTATGTTTATTGCTCACGACTTATCAGTCGTTAAATATTTCTGCGATAGAATCGCTGTTATGTACTTTGGTGAAATGGTGGAACTTGCAACAAGTGAAGAATTATTTAAACACCCACTTCATCCATATGCAAAAGCATTACTATCAGCTATTCCAAAACCAGATCCATTAACCGAAAAGACAAGACAACGTATTATTTATGATCCACGTACGGCTCATGATTATTCAAAAGAAAAACCAACTCTTCAAGAAATCGTTCCAGGTCACTGGATCTTAGCAAACAGCGAAGAAATGGAAAAATATCGTAAAGAAATCGCCGAACTCGATAAGAAAGCAAGCAAGAAATAACGGACATTTTATGTCCGTTTTTCTATTGAAAAAAGGAGAAAAATATGTGGCAGACCCCGTTTTATAGGATTTATCAACAAACTATGCGACTTGCAGAGTATTTTTTAGGCATTAAAGAACCAAAAACTCTTACTGGAGAAGGTTCTCTTAAAAAGGCTCCTATAGTTTTAAAAGAAAAAGGCTTATCTAAGCCACTTGTTGTGACCGATAACGGAATTCACTCACTAGGACTATTAAATCCATTATTTGACGCTTTAAAGGCCGAAAACGTTGAATTTGCGTATTTCCACGATGTTGTTGCAAACCCAACAATTAAAAATGTAGAAGATGGTTTAAAGATATATAAAGAAAATAACTGTGACTCAATAATTGCCGTAGGCGGTGGTTCGGCAATGGATGCAGCTAAAATGATTGGAGCAAGAGCAGTTAGACCAAAGAAGTCAGTGGAGAAAATGAAAGGTATTTTGAAAGTCGTGAAGGCTTTGCCTTTCTTAATTGCTGTACCAACAACTGCAGGAACAGGAAGTGAGACTACTTTAGCAGCAGTTATTGTTAATCAAGAAACACATCATAAATATGCTTGCAATGATCCGCATTTAATTCCAAAACTTGCTATTTTAGATCCAACACTTTTAGTCGGTTTACCACCAAAAATTACATCTACAACAGGCATGGATGCTTTAACCCATGCAGTTGAGGCTTATATTGGTCATGCAAATACAAGAAAAACTAAGGTTTCCGCTATTTTAGCAGTCAAATTAATTAATAATAATTTGTATGATAGCTATAAAGATGGAACAAATTTACAACTTAGATCTGCTATGCAAAAAGCAGCCTTTTTAGCAGGTGTTGCATTTACTAGAGCTTATGTTGGTTATGTTCATGCAATTGCTCATAGTTTAGGTGGAAAATATAACGTTCCACATGGTCTTGCAAACGCCATAATTTTGCCATATGTTTTAGAGGCTTTTGGCAAGAAAGCTCACAAGCGATTAGCGCATCTTTCTGATATGCTTTCACTTTGTGAACTTAAGGCGTCTAACTCAGAAAAAGCGAGTAAATTTATTGGCTGGGTTCGTCAGATGAATAAGTCAATGGATATTCCAGAAAAATTCGACATTGAATATGTTGAAGAAGATGTTGATGAAATGATTGAACACGCTGTTAAAGAAGGCAATCCTTTATATCCAGTTCCAAAAGAATTCAACAAAAAAGACTTTAAGGAAATATATCGCAAAGTTCTGAAATAAACTTATATATTCCGTTTTTTTGTAAAAAAATCTATAATATATTTAAATTTGAGGAGAATTACCTTATGAAAAGAAAATTCAGAGTAGTTATGCCAATTATTATGGCTTGTTTTGCTTTATCAAGCTGTGACCTTTTTAATGGTGGAAGCTCTAGCAAAAAACAAACTATAGATTATGGCGAATACTATAGTGGTTATGATATGACCTTAAAAGGTGGTCGTCTTGCTGTTGAAATGCAAAAGCTTTGCTTTGCAAAACATACATCTTGGGTTACTTATCAACAAGTTAATACATATTTTTCTAGAAAAACCGATTCTAGCGGAGCAGTAATTAGCAATTCAGCTGAAGCAGCTGCTGATGGTTCCGAATTAAATGAATACTTCTATAGTGGACTTCACCAAAAAGGTTATGGAACAAGAGAACACGTCTGGCCATGTGCTAACTCTTCATCACTTTGGGTCCACGACGAAAGTAGCGTTAAAGATAAACACAATATCGAATATAGTTCAGGTAAATTCTATATTGGTGGCGGAAGTGACTTATTCCATGTAAGAACTTGTGATTCCAAGATGAATAGTGCTCGTGGAAACTCTAAATTTATTGATTTTGATGATGATGAATTCTCCGGAATTCGTTCACAAGCGGTTGAATTTCCAAGATCTGGCGGTGGCTGGAAGCTCAAATTACAAGGTCTTGATTCAAGCGACCAATTTGCCCAAAAAGCAGAACCAGATGACAATATGAAAGGCGATATTGCAAGAATCATTGTTTATCTTTGGGTTCACTATACTGAAAGAGGAGTTACCCCTGATAAATCATTAAAAGTTGGTGATTTCCAATATTCATATTCCGATTTTACTGGTCAATTATCACTCACTAACATCATGGGCTATAGTGATGTTAAGAAATGTCAACAAGTCTTAAAAGAATGGAATAAACTTGATACTCCAAGTAGCGTGGAAAGACTTCGTAACGATACAGTTCAAAAAATACAAGGAAATAGAAATCCATTTGTAGATCATCCAGATTTAATGGATCAATTATTCCAATAAAATAACAAATGGCCTCAAATGAGGCCTTTCTTAACAATGATTAAAGTAGGTTTAATATCTTTAGGTTGTAGCAAAAATCTCGTTGATTCTGAGATGATTTTAGGTGCACTTGCAAATTCTAAATTTCAAGTAGTAAATACAATTGAAGAAAGTGATGTAATTGTTGTTAATACATGTGGATTTATTGAGTCTTCTAAAGAAGAATCAATTGCAAACATTTTAGATGTTGTAAAATATGGCAAAAAAGTCGTTGTTACAGGCTGTTTAGTCGAAAGATATTTAGATGAGTTAAAAGCATCAATTCCAGAAGTTAATCTTTGGATTCCTTTAAGAGAATACGCTCATTTTAGTGAACTAATTGAATCCTTATTTGACAACAAAGTTGAAGTCGATGCGTTAAATCCATTTGTTAGAATGCTTTCAACTCCTTCATTTATGGCATATCTTCGTATATCTGAAGGTTGTAACAACTGTTGTGCGTATTGCGCTATCCCATTAATCCGTGGTCATTTCCGTTCTAGACCATTCGCTGATGTGGTGGAAGAGGCCAAAATTCTTGCGAAAAACGGTATAAAAGAAGTTGTTTTGATTAGCCAAGACACTACAAGATACGGCTCAGATTTCAAAGAAAAAGTTACTATTTGTGATTTACTTAAAGCAATTCTAGAAATTAAAGAATTTGTTTCAATTCGTTTACTTTATCTTTACCCAGATGAAATTACTGACGAGTTTATCGATTTAGTGAAAGAAAACCCACGAATTGCTCCTTATTTTGATATTCCATTTCAGCATTCGTCTGACCCTGTTTTAAGTGCAATGCTTAGACGCGGAACCAGTGCTTCTTACCAAGAATTAATTGATAAAATTAGAGCGAAAATTCCACACGCTATTTTAAGGACAACCTACATAGTAGGTTTTCCTGGTGAAACTGATGAAGATTTTGTTAATCTAGTTTCATTTACAAAAAAGAACAAATTTGACCACATGGGAGCGTTCACTTATTCAAGAGAAGATGGCACAAAAGCATATGACTATGATAACCAAATATCAGAAGCTTTAAAGAAGGCTAGACTTGGTAAAATTATGGAAGTTCAAAAAAAGATTTCTTACCAAAACAATAAAGCTAGAATTGGTGAAATCATGGAAGGAATTGTGGTGGAGTATAACCCAACTAACAAGGTTTATGGACTCCGCTCTTATTGGAATGCTCCAGATGATATTGATGGAAAAATCTCATTTGTATCAACTAAGGAACATAAATTAGGTGATATTGTAAGAGTCAAAATCACAAATGTCTATATTTATGATTTATTTGGAGAAATTGTTGAATAGTCGATAGTTTATATATATAATTATCGCGTTGCCTCCATAGTTAAATGGTATAACGGATCCATGGTAAGGATCAATCCGTAGTTCGATTCTGCGTGGAGGCACCATTAATTATAACCACTAAAAGTGGTTATTTTTTTTTATTGTTTACAAGTGAATAACAAATTTTATCAAATAACCTTTGAAGCATATATGTGCGCGTTATAAAATAAAAAAATAAAAAATTTGAATAATTGAGGTGTTCTTTATGAAGAAACTATTTAGATTTGGAATTGCTTCGCTGGCGTTAGCGATGTCTTTTGGCGCCGGTGCTTTGGCTTTGAAAAACATGAAAATGCCACAAAAAGTCGATGCATCAGGAGAAGCTTGGGTTGGATTGGACGGAACTGGCATTGTTGGTACCTATTTCAACACAGCAAATGAAGCACTGCATGCACAGGCAAGTTCAATGACTTCACGAGGCATCAAACTTTTAAGAGACACAACAGAAAGTGGCAACATATGGTTAAATACGACAAATGTTATTGTTGATTTAAATGGTCACACATTAACCATTGGTTCCAGTGGTAAAGAAGTCAATCGTTTTATCGGCATTAGAGATTATACTGCTCGTGGCAACATTGAAACCAATGTAACTTTGACTATTATGAGTTCTGTTTCTGGTGGAAAAATAAATGGTTATTGTGCTGATTCCATTTTTTACATCGATCCTTCTAACGCTACAGACGAAGACGGCAAACAAAATAGTCATACTGCAACCGTTAATATAAATCCTGGTGTTCAAGTTAAAAACTTTGGCACAGGCAGGACAATCCTTCTTCATAAATCGTCTACTTTGAATGTTCGAGATGGTGCATCAGTTATAACTACGTGGGCTGCCCAACCAGGAATAATTAATTATGGCGGTAGTATTACAAACTGTGGAACTATTCAAGGTGTTAATAACGCAGTTATTCTTCAACCAGAAGAAGTCAATGGCGTCCAAACCACACCTAGTATCTCTTTATCCGGAGCAAACGCTCTAGCGACCCCACGCATTTTATCCAAAAGAAGTGGAGGTGTTAATCTTAGTAATTATAGTTTCTCTGAAAATAATACTTCTGTTAATCCGGTCAATGTTGTTTTTGATAGCAATGTTACATTAAGTGATAATTTCAATATTTTCAGCAATATACATTGGAAATATAAAGATACTTTTAATAATTATATTTCGGTAAGTGCGAATGGCAGTGCTCATCACACTTTAACATGGGCTCAACAAAAAGCTAATGAAACCGGATATTTAAGATGGGTCAGAAACACATATACTGTTTCATATAATATCAATGGTGGCAAATCTGGGACAACATCTAGCCAAAACGCTTCTGCAGAATCAAGCGTCACATTAAGAAATAATTATTTTACGGCCCAAGACTATCACTCATTTAAAGAATGGAATACACAACCAGATGGAAACGGAGTTTCTTATCAACCTGGTGTGTCGTATCAAGTTAACGGCAACATAACTTTTTATGCCATTTGGTATCAAACCGATACAAATGTTTATGATGAATTTAGACTTGAATATCTAAAAATGGAATCTTATACAAGCGAATTAGGTTATTGTAGTGACGCCACACATCATTATTATGATGATGCAAAAGATTACTTTTTCAATAATATGACTAAGAACCAAAGAACATTCTTTGCCAACAACTACGCAAACGAAATGGCAAGATTTCAAGCTTGGGCAATCGCTAATGAAGAAGAAATCGTTTATCAATCTGGAGATTATGTGGTTACTCAAAATGCGAAAGTAACATCAATTGCAGAAGAAAACAACTTCGCAATGATTTCTATTATTGCAGTTTGCACTTCATCTCTACTTTGCTTAGGATTCATCATCCTTAGAAAAAAACATTCTAAATAGTTAAAGCTATTTGCAATTTATCTGAACAATTGTGTCATAATTGGATACACAATTCAAAATGCAGGTTAAGGATATACATTAATGTATATCCTTTTATTATATTGAATGACAAAAACGAAAATATCGCGAAACTTGTAAACATTTCAATCAAAAACCCATGCAATGTATAGAGTTAAGTATTAAACATGAACAATAGCGCTCTCTAGCACAAAGTGCTTGCTGTACGCATTGTGTTCAAATCGGACAAGGGACTCATATTGTAAATTTGCCAAGTTTGGATAAAATGTGGCTTTTTTATGCTTTTTTGCCCATCTTCTAAAAAAAATTCCTCGTTTCGATTTAACCCGATAGCCAACAGAAATGATCATATCCAAGTTATATAACTTGATCACACGTTGTATTTTTCTATTACCTTCAATTTGAACATGTGCGGTTTTCGCACAAGTTGAACTAATATCAAGTTCATCATCGTGATAAATATTTGAAATGTGTCTCACGATTCGTGTTCTATCCACATCGAATAATGTGGCCATTTCCTCTTGGGTTAACCATACGGTTTCGTTTTCTGAATTGGCACGCACATCCAATTCAAAATCGTTGTCGGTGAATTTCACCATTTGATAATTGTTCATTTATTTTTCCTCCTTATATAGAACAATTCGGTGTTCCCACTTAGAGGTTAAATAAAAGCCGCCACTACGATGAAAACACCTTTATAGTTACCGGCTATCCCTAGTCCATAACTATTGGTGTTACGTCATCCGTTGTGACGGCCACATGCTCAGAATTAATCTGTGTGGAGCGCGTTGATCATGTTGGTCCAGGCCTCATACCTATCCCTCATATCACACTGGGCAATACTTCCCACATCAATATACCCTAACACGTAGTATATCGATTCATATCATCATTGGCCTCAGTTTACCTGCGCTGGATACTCAGCCCGCCCGTGGTCTAACGATATGGATACATAAATTATATAATATTTATTGTTTTTTAACAATAAATATATGTAAATTTAAATACAAATCAATAAAAAAACAGGGATTTTAACCCTGTTTTATAATCCTTAATTAGATTATTTCTTTTCTTCAAGGATTTCTGCGCGGCGAGCTTTACAGAGTTTTGCAAGTTCGCTTAATGCTTTACGTGCACGACCTGCAGCGGCTTTATTGCCTTTAGAAACGAACTTTTCGTTTTCTTCTACAAATGTCTCGTAAGCAGCTTGGATTTGTTCTAATGTTGACATTTATTTGAACGTCCTTTCTTATGTAAATTTTAAGGGAATACGCAAAAAAGAAAAAGCAAAAATATATCAATAACGATAAAAAACGCTAATTTTTTCAACAAAATTCAATATTTCAGTAACTTATATATGACAAATAATATTAATTATTAAAACAATATATGTTAAAATGATGATCGATGAAATTTTTTAGGAAACTTAGAAATTATTTTTGCTATTGCGGTATTGAAAAAGAAGAATATAACTCAATAAAGAAAAACGCATATATTTCAAACTTTGAAGTGTGGAGAGTTCTTCATTTTTTAATGGCTGCTGCATTTGGTGTTGCTTTTGCAATTTCAATGTTTGATCAAATAATGGCAATTAACAAAATTGTTTATGGAGTAGCTTTTGGTTATTCAATTTTAGTTATTTCATTCTTTTTCTTTATAAAGAAAGATTCTTTGGTTGCTCAACTTTTAATTTATTTATCAATTTCTGTTCTATTACTTTTTGGCGCTTTTGTTTCATCTAACAGCAAAAATTTACCTGCTGTTTCATTTATTGCATTTTTACTTATCACTCCAATCTTTATGATTGATAAGCCATATTTTATTGCAATTGAACTTGTGGCAGCTTCTTTAATATTTAATGTTTGGATGTATCTTGTTAAACCAATCGAGATTTGGAGAGTTGATTTAGTAAATACTATTGCCTTTACAATTATTTCAATTTTTATTCATATTATTTCAAGTTCTTTAAGAATTAAAGAATTTGTCTTAATTAAGAAAATTAACCTTCAAAAAGATATTGATGATTTAACTGGACTTAAGAATAAATCTTGTTTAACAAGAGAAATCAATGCCTATATTGAAAGAGATACTGAATTTAAACAAGGTATTTTCTTCGTTCTTGATATCGATCGATTTAAAGAATTTAATGACACATATGGTCATGATGTTGGAGATGAAATTCTCACTCAATTAGGAGCATTCTTTAAATCAAAATTCGACAGCGATGAAATCGTTGGAAGATTTGGTGGAGATGAATTCATTATTTTTATTAAAAATAATTCTGATGCTAGACTCGCAACAAAGATTGCTACAGAACTATCAAGTGAAGTAGGCGAAGTTATTAAACTTCCAAATCCAAATGAAAGATTAAGTATTTCGATGGGTATTGCCTTATATAGAGGCGTTGAAAAGAACTACTCAGAAGTATTTAAAAAAGCTGATATCGCATTATATAAAACCAAAGCCGATCGTAGATTTAAATTTAACATAAATGAATAAGAAACTAATTGTGTTTGATATGGATGGAACAGTCTATTTAGGCAAGAACCTAATAGACGGTGCTCTTGAGACATTCAAATATCTAAAAGATAACAATATAGATTACTTATTTTTTACAAATAACTCGTCTCATGATTTAGATTTTTACTATAAAAAGGTAAGTGATTTTGGCATACCTTGTTCTTTAGAACATAACTTCTTTTCATCTACTGAAGTAACAATAACTTATTTGGAAGAAATGAACGCTAAAAAGATCTTTGTTATTGGAAATAAATGTTTAAAGGACAAATTAGCAAAATTCTTTGAAATTACCACAGTTTTTGATGAAAAAGAACGAATCGACGCAGTTGTCGCAGGCTTTACAACTGAACTTGTTTACAAAGAATTAAAAGATGCAAGTTTATATCTTCAAACTAGAGACGTTCCGTTTATCGCAACAAATGGAGATTATCGTTGTCCAATTGAAGATGGATTATACATTCCTGACTGTGGTGGAATGTGCGAATGGTTACGCCTAGTTTCAGGAAAAGAAGCTAAGGTTATGGGTAAACCAAATCCAGTCGTGGTGGACGCAATTATGAAAAGATATGGAGTCACTAAAGATGAAATCTTACTTGTTGGTGACCGTTTATATACAGATATTTTAGTGGGCGTTAATGCTAAGGTAGACACTTTATGTGTCTTATCAGGAGAATGCACTCAAGAAGATATTGATAATTACCCACATAAACCTACGTTCATTTCAAAATCTATCAAAGATTTACCAGCTTTGTTAAATAAATAAAAAGGAGATAATTTATGGTACAACAAGCTACTGCAGAAAAAGGGTTTAAACTCAATTATAAGAGGACCTTTATCATCGGATTTGCCTTCTTTGGTATTTTGTTACTATGGCAAGTCTATGATTCATGGTGCACCCCGTTCTTAACAGAATTATTTAAGAACAAATTAGGCATCGCAGATGAAAAGAAGGTCCAATATCTAGTTGGCATTATGATGGCTATTGATAATTTGGCCGCCCTTATTTTACTTCCAATATTTGGTTCGTTGTCTGATAAGACACACACGCGTATCGGACGTAGAATGCCTTATATTTTACTTGGTACATTTGTTTGCTGTGTTGCTTTCCCATTTATTCCAGTATTTTTCCATCATTCTAACCTTGGTGGTGTCATCGCTTTAATGGCCATTGTTGTATTATTTGCAATGATGTATCGCAACCCAGCTGTAGCATTAATGCCTGATATGACACCAAAACCTCTACGTAGTAGAGCAAACGGTATCATTAACATCATGGGTTATATTGGTGGTGCATTCGCAACAGTTATGGGTATTTTCTTTGATGTTAAGAAAAAATACCTTCTTCTTGAAGCAGCTCAAAGAAGTATTTGGATTGTTGAAATTCCATTCTTAATTGGCTCAGTATTAATGCTAGTTTCTGCTATTGTTTTGTTTATTTTAATTAAAGAAAACAAGATTAGAGATGAAATGGCTGATGAAATGGCAAGAGGCGATGCTTTAAGCGAAACAACTGATAAAGTTGATGATGATAAACCTCTTACTAGAGGCAATAAGATTATGCTTTTCTGTATCTTAGGCGCAGAATTCTTCTGGTTTATGGCAGATAACGCAGTCGGTACATTTATTAATAACTATGTTATTTATAACACCACATCAGGACAAGCTACTACATCCATTTTAACTATTATTGGTGGTGTTGGTAGTGTTATTGGTTTTGCTCTTGGTGGATTAATTGCAAGTAAAATTGGTCGTAAATATACCGTTATCGGTGGTTTAGGATTAACCCTTTTAGCTTATTTAGTTTGGGTTATTTTAACTTTCTCTCTTGGATTTGGTGGAAGCGGAAAAGTTCCAGTTTGGATGTTCCCATTATTTGCAATTAAAGGATTTGGCATGTCATTAGTTCATATTAATTCATTCCCAATGGTTGTTGAACTTTGCAATAGCAAAAAGATTGGTAAATTCACTGGATTTTACTATGCTTCTTCAATGACAGCTCAAACAATTACTCCAGTTGCATTCGGTTCATTACTTTTAGTTCCAACATTTAACTGGGACTTATTACCAATTTATGCATCAATTTGTATCGGTGCATCTGTAGCAATCTTTATATTTGTTAAAAATGTTCGTTCAACAAAGACAGGATTTAAAGGCGGATTAGAAGGCATTGGTCAAGACGAAGATTAATAATGAAAAAGAAAGAAGTTTTATCAAATATTAATCCTGTATTCCTTAATGGAATAGCGCATCGAGGATTACACAATAAAGAATTCACCGAAAACGGAATGAAAGCTTTTAAGAATGCGATTGATCATGGGGTTGCTTTTGAATTTGATATTCATTTAACAAGCGATGGAGAACTTGTTGTTTGTCATGATGAAAACTTAAAAAGAACCACAGGAAAAGAAGGTATTATCGAACACCTCACTTTAAAAGAGATTAAAGAAAACTATCGTTTATTGGACGGTGGAGAAATTCCAACCCTCCAAGAAGTCTTTGATTTAAACAAAGAAAAAGTTCCTATGGTTATTGAACTCAAAGTATTTGAGAAAAACTATAAAGCATTAGCAGATAAGGCTAAAGAAGCATTCAAAAACATTAAAGATAAAAAGAATGCAATGATTATATCATTTGATCCAAGGAGTCTTTGGCCTTTAAAAAAAGAAGGATTTATTCGTTCCTTACTTGTCGTTAAGTCTGATGAATATACTTGGTTCTTTAGACATACAGTTGAATCAGTAGATTTAGATATGACTCTTTTTAAAGAAAGAAGAGTCCGTCGATATGCTAAGAATCATTTCACTAATGCATGGACAATTGAGTCTGAGGAACACATAAATAATGTGCTACCTTACGTTGATACAGTAACCTTCCAACACATTGATCCAAAAGTGGTGGAAGAAAAACTTACAAACAAATAAAAAATGAAAACAATATATTTTGCAGGAGGCTGCTTTTGGGGAGTGGAACGATTCTTTCAACAAGCGAAAGGAGTTATTTCAACTAAGGTTGGCTATGCAAATGGAACAAAAGATAATCCTAAATATGAAGATTTAAAATTCGGATTTGACAATGCTTCCGAAACTGTTGAAATTAAATATGATGAATTAGTTATTTCTTTAATAAAGTTACTTGAATTATATTTAAGAGTTATAGATCCATATTCACTTAATAAACAAGGTGAAGATGAAGGAATTCAATATCGTACTGGTGTTTATTATCTAAATAACGAAGATAAAGTTGTTATTGAAAAGTATTTCGTTAGTAATCTTAAAGATAATTACAAAATAGAGGTTCTCCCACTTAATAAGTTCTTTTTAGCAGAAGAATATCATCAAAATTATTTAATTAAAAACCCAACTGGTTATTGTCATGTTAATATGGCTAAACTAAAACCAGAAGAGCGAAAATAACATAAGAAGCCTCAAAGAGGCTTTTTAATTTTTTAAAATTGGGAATCACATTTTATAAAAAGTGTTAATATTTATTGGGGCTCATAATTAGAGCAAAATAACGCTTATATTTCGATTGCAAAATATAATGCAATCTGCTTTACAACTGCATTACACTTTTTTATAATGAAGTTGAGGTATTTATTATGGCAACAATTAATGTTCGAATCGATCAAGAAATTAAAGAAGAATCTGAAAAAGTTTTGAAAGAACTTGGTTTTGGAATGACTACTGCTATTAATTTGTTTTTAAGAGCAGTTATTTGGCATAACGGAATACCTTTTTCTTTAGAAATACCTAATAAAAAAACAATGAAAGCATTTAAAGAAGTTGATGAAGAAATCGCATCTGGGCAGATTAAAGGCAAAAGATATAAAAGTGTTGATGAGCTCAGAAAGGATTTAGACGTTTGAAATACGATGTAATTGTCAAAAATAGTTGCAAAAGAGACATTAAAAAAGCTCAAAAACAAGGGAAAAATCTTAAATTATTATTTGAAATAGTTGACCAATTAAGCGAAGGGAAACCGCTTGATCCGAAATATAAGGATCATAAATTATCCGGTAAATATGACGGCAAAAGGGAATGCCATATAGAACCTGATTTCCTATTGGTTTATCAAATAGCTGAAAGTGTTGTTATTCTCTATTTAATCAGAGCTGGCAGCCATTCAGATATATTCAAATAAAAAAGGAAGCATTAATGCTTCCTTTTTGTTCTCAAATTAATTAGTGTCTATTTAATGCTTGGATTGCAACAGCTTTTGTTAACTCTCTAATGTCAGCTTCGACTTTATCTACATTAACATCAACGTTGTTTTCTGGTGTTAATTTGAAGATAGCTTGAACCATTCCTTCAACAAGTTCTGTGGAGACGTTACTAACTGTCATTTTATTCTCTTTCGCGTATTCAAGAACAATTGACATAACTGGAACGTCTTTAGCACATGTAACCAAGAAGAATGGGCTATTCTTGTTAACTTTTTGTTCAATTTTTCTAAAGAATGTAAGAACAACCATAACAACAACGGTAACTAGAACTGCAATGATGAAGTTGAATGATCCACAAGCAAGTCCGATAGCCATAACGAGCCAAATTGTGCCTGCGGTGGTAAGTCCTTTAATGCTTCCGTGATCATGAATGATTGCGCCTGCACCTAAGAAACCAACACCTGTAAGGACACCGGCTGCGAGACGTGCGATATCACGACCGCCTGATCCGCCAGGGAATCCATAAATGGATATAATCATAATTACTGCAGAGCCAACGCCAACGAGAAGGTGAGTTCTTAAGCCAGCACTTCTACCACGTTTTTCTCTTTCGTAACCGACGAGTCCACAAAGTAAGACTGCAAGCAAGATGGCAAATGTGGAAAGAATTAAATTTCCCCATGGCCAACCATTTATATTGAGTTTTTCTTGTATTAGTTCAATGATTTTTTGATCTAATGTGGTCATATTTTAACCTCCATGTGCATTATATTATAATACTTTTGGAAGATTTTTTAAATCTTTATTTGTTATTGGGTATCCCAAAAAAGCTTAAAAATTTAAAATATTCAGGAATTCCTATAGATTTTCAAACTTTATAAAATAAAGATTTAGAGATTTTAAAGTTTTGGTTTATAATATTGCCGATGAAAAAATACATGAACAACATCCTAATTTATATCGCAGCGCTATTTGGGCTTGTTGCTTTTATTGGGTTGTTTGCTTCTCCTTTACAATCATTTAACTCAATTAAAGGAACTTGGTCAGCTTATAGCGTTAAAGCATACTTAGGTGAAATCTCTAAGAATGCCGCTGGAGAGACTACTGTTATTTATAAAGGTACAATTGCTCCAATTTTTGGTTTCATTTTTCCATTTTTAATGGCAATTGTTTTAATTATTGAATCGTTTAGACCTGCCTGGAACGCAAAACTTGCAGCCATTAATACAATTCTTGCATTATTATTCTTTGCATGTGCTGTGTTAGTTTTACTAACAAAAGAGTTGTTTTTAGGAGCAAATGGTTTAGGGGATACAACTTTAATCCGGAATGGTGGCGGGCCTGTATCGTCTGCGGTTTGTTCGACGACTGCCGGTGTAATTTTATTGGTTGTCACATGGATGCCACGTAAGAAAAAAGAAATTGACTTCATTGAAAAATAGGGCCATCGGAAAAGATGGCTTTTTTCTTGGCTAGTTTGCCAAAATTCTTTGATTTTGGTAAAATATAAGCCATGACAAGAGAAGAAAAACTCGAAAAACGAGCAAAAAGACAAGAAATTAGAGAACAAAATAAGGAGTTTATTGAGCGCCTTAAACCTTTAATTGCAAAGAAGTATCGTACATCTATGCACTTTGAAGATTCACTCATGGATGATAATGGTACTGTCTATGTTGATGTTGATTTAACAAAGATTGAAACTCCGTTCTCAATTTATTCATACAATCGTCGTATGGATCCAGAAATTTTTGCCTATATTGACCAACAAGTTTTCTTTTTAAGAGCTTCTATTCCAATTGTCATCAACTTCGATGATGGTGGAAAGTATAACGACGAACTAAAAGATAAAATAAGAAAATATGTCAAGCGACATTACTCCCTAGAGTATGAAGACAAGAGATTAGAGCATAGAAAATCGATGAGATTTGCTTTATTACTAATGGGTGTTGGTCTAATTATGCTATTATTACATTTCATCTTTACTTTAGTTATTCCGGTATGGACAGATGTTTTAGATGAACTAAGCCTAATTATGTCTTGGATGTTTATTTGGCAAAGCATGGATTTATTCTTTGTTTCAGGGCATATTAAACGTGTTGATATTTATAATTCTGGTCAATTAGCATTAGCGGATGTTACATTTGGCCCACCTCATTTATATAAATAACTAGTTTTACTAGTTTACTTATAAACACTTCAATAGGAGGAAAAACTATGGACTTAAAAGGAAGTCAAACCGAAAAGAATCTTGCAATCGCATTTGCAGGAGAATCCCAAGCTAGAAACAAATACACCTATTTTGCTTCTAAAGCTAAAAAAGAAGGTTACGAACAAATCGCTGCCATCTTCACTGAAACTGCTGATAACGAAAAAGAGCACGCTAAAATGTGGTTCAAATACCTTGAAGGCGGAAAGATTAGATCAACAATCGAAAACCTTGAAGCTGCTGCTAATGGTGAAAACTATGAATGGACAGAAATGTATAAAGAATTCGCTGAAGTAGCAAGAAAAGAAGGTTTTGAAGAAATTGCAAAGCAATTTGAAGGTGTCGCAGCAATCGAAAAAGAACACGAAGAAAGATATAGACATCTTTTAGAAAAAGTTAAAGGTAATAAAGTATTTATTGCCGAAGATGTGGTGGTGTGGAAATGCCGAAACTGTGGTCACATCCACGTTGGTAAGGAAGCTCCAGAAGTTTGTCCAGTTTGCGCTCACGAAAGAGCATACTTTGAACTTAGAGCAAAGAATTATTAATTCTAATTAATATCAAAACATAAAAGCCGATAAAGATTATTCTTGATTTTTAGCATCATTTTTAAGATAATATAACTCGGCTATTCGGAATCATGGTCTAACGGTTATGATACCACACTGTCACTGTGGTGATCGGAGTTCGACTCTCCGTGGTTCCGCCAGTCTAAAAAGTACAGGGTCCGGTAGCTCAGTTGGTAGAGCAGTGGACTGAAAATCCACGTGTCGCCGGATCATCCCCGGCCTGGACCACCACGTAATATGCAACGGTTGTGCAAATAGACATAACTGTGTATAGAAAAGTGATTAGCAAAGTTGAGGTTAATGACCCCTGACTGCTTCGACTTATGTCGATGTGCTAATCACTTTTTTTGTAGATAATTTAAGCTAAAAGATTAGTTATTAATTTAACAATAATTTCCATTTCGTCCGGATTACTTTCTGCCGTCAAAATTGTTAATGCTACAAGTGCTTCGTTTGAGATAATTTGTCTGTTATTCTTATAAAGAATCTTATTTTTAAATAGGAAATTAATAAATAATGTTGCAGCAATTCTTTTACATCCATCAACAAATGGATGGTCTTTTACTAAAAAGTAAAGTAAATACGCAGCCTTTTCTTCTGCTGTTGGATAAAGTTCCTGCCCAAAAACATTTTGATAAACTTGAGCTATTATTCCGTTTAGTTTACCTTGTACTTTTTCAACTCCAAAAATATCTGATTTTTCGTTAAACTTCATGGAATTAATGATTTCTCTAGCTTCCTCATAGGTTAAAACATAATCACTGGTGGTCCCTTTTGGTTTTGTTAATGTTTGATGGTCGTAATCATCTAGAAGATTTAATGCTTTTGTATAGCCATCAATAACTTTGAATAGTTCTTCCTTATCAATGTCTAAGGCATAAGAAAGCATTCTAGTTTGGATGTCTATTGTCTTATTAAGAGCTTCTAATCGCTTTTGATTGTAAGCATAACCTTTCACTAAATATTCTTTAAGAATATTATTAGCCCATCGTCTAAAAACAATTCCTCTTTGTGATTTAACTCTATATCCAACAGAGATAACCATGTCTAAGTTATATAACTTAGTTTTGTACTTTTTACCATCAAGTGCAGTTATCGAGGATTCCTCGACTACTGATTCATCAAGTTCTTTCTCTTTTAAGATGTTTTTTATGTGAAG
>JAEEGK010003796.1_pt1 | contig 37406 bp, 22 predicted proteins | sample 8958771 | NCBI WGS metagenome assembly JAEEGK01 (sample SAMN16246547, study PRJNA631951) | gut metagenome | biome: gut microbiome; feature: rumen; material: SC-attached | host: Bos | place: Iran: Karaj | collected 2018-10
TTCCAGAACACAAGCACGGCTTTTTATTTGATTATTTATTTCAGCACGAAAGCCGTGAAGATACGGCCGGAACTGATACCGAGCCGACGGGCTGAGAAAAAATCGTCACAATGCTGAAAAGTACAGATGCCCGCCACTTGTATATGTTCTGCGGACAGACCACAGTCCAGCAATTGCTGGCGGTTACACTCCCAAAGGTCAATATGGTACTTTTGTTTGGTGACTGGAGACCGTTGAGTGGTAAGCGGAGGAAAGCGGCGTGCCATACGCTGCATGTCAAATCCCGCATCAGCAAAGGCCTCGTACACCTCATCGCCCACTTCGAAGGACTCCAGGGAGATTCCAGGACCAATTACGGCACATAGTTTCTGAGGGTTGGAACCGTAGGCAGCAGTCATCGCCTCCACGCCAGCTTGAACGATGCCCTGCACCGTACCCCTCCACCCTGCATGAACGGCACAGGCAGCATGATGCTCAGCGTCATATATTATAATAGGTATGCAGTCAGCCGTAGAAACGCCCAGACAGGCATTCGTCACATTAGTCATACCAGCATCCACGCCCTCCAACATTTCCAGACGTTCGGCTTCAGGCAACAGGAAGAATTCCTCCGTAATGGTCCTCACCACCTTGCCATGCACCTGATGGGGCAGTACCAACCTTGACGGTTCGACGCATAAGGTGTCACAAAGCCAGCGGCGGTTCTCCCGAATAGCCCCTGGAGAATCGCCGCAGTACTTATTGATGTTAAATTCGCCGTAATTTCCCTGGCTCACACCACCATGACGAGTTGTGCTGAATGCCGTGATGCGTTTGCCGAGGTCATAGGACAAGAGGACTGGCGTGCTACTCATCCTCCTCTTCGTATTCAAAGTCGTCCAACTCCTCGTAGTCCTCTATCTCGTCATCGTCCAGGAACTCAATGTCGTCCTCGCCCTCATCGGCCATTTCTGCGGCAAAGGCACTCATGTCCTTGTCGCGGTGTACGATGGATTCCGACGTCGTGACAGCCGCCAGTTTGTTGCTCTCGGCATTCAGTTCCCGCCACAGCACATCCTTCAGTTCGTCCAGGTGCTGCTGAGCCACAGCCGAAATAAACACAATGGGAACATTCTCGCCATCTGCCTTCAAATGTTCTTCCAGTTCGGAGCGCAACATGTCGATTAACTCATCGTCCAGCAGGTCACATTTCGTCACGGCCAGCACACGGTGCTTGTCCAGCAGTTCGGGGTTAAACTGTCGTAGCTCATTGAGCAGGATACCATACTCCTTATAGATATTCTCCGTATCACCCGGCACCATAAACAGCAACAGCGAGTTACGCTCAATGTGCCGCAGGAAACGCAATCCAAGCCCCTTGCCCTCGCTGGCGCCCTCGATGATGCCCGGTATGTCAGCCATGACAAACGACTTATTATCGCGGTAGCCCACAATGCCCAATGAGGGTTCCATCGTGGTAAACGGATAGTTGGCAATCTTCGGCCGTGCATTGGAGAGCGCCGACACCAAGGTCGATTTTCCGGCATTGGGGAATCCAACCAATCCCACGTCAGCCAGCAGCTTCAGTTCCAGGATGATGGTCATCTCCTGCATGGGTTCTCCAGGCTGTGCATAGCGCGGAGCCTGGTTGGTAGCCGTCCGGAACTGAAAGTTACCCAGTCCGCCACGGCCGCCCTTCAGTAGCAACACTTCCTGACCGTCGTAAGTCACGTCGCAGACATACTTGCCGGTTTCAGCGTTATAGACCACTGTACCGCAGGGCACGTCGATATACACGTCCTTACCATCTGTACCATGACACTTGTCCTTTCCGCCGTTGCCACCATGTTCAGCAAAGATATGGCGTTCGTACTTCAGATGCAGCAGCGTCCAGTAGTTATGGTTGCCACGCAGGATGATGCTACCGCCCTTGCCGCCATCGCCGCCGTCAGGTCCCCCGTTAGGGTTGTACTTCACGTGACGCAGATGCATGGAGCCACGACCGCCCTTACCCGAACGACAGTAAATCTTTACGTAGTCAACGAAATTACTCTCCATATCGTAGTTGTTACTATAGTTGCTATAGCTTCTATAGGCACTATAGACTGTCTATTACCTCCTGAATATCCTTGAAGATGCGCTCCAGCGTGCCACTACCATTGATGTGGTGGTGCAGTCCCTCCTGCTTATACCACTCAATGAGAGGCTGCGTCTGTGAGTGATACACCACCAGGCGCTTCTTGATGGTTTCCTCGTTGTCGTCGGCACGACCGCTCTGCTGTCCGCGCAGTATCAGGCGCTGCATCAGTTCGTCCTCGGGCACGTCAAGTTCTATCATGGCAGCCACCTTGTCGCCACGCTCATTGAGCATCTGTTTCAAAGCCTCAGCCTGCGGAATGGTGCGGGGGAATCCGTCGAAGATGACTCCCTTATGACCACGGCCGAAGCCGTCATATACCTTGGCAAGGATGGAGACCATCAGGTCGTCGGGAATCAGCTGACCGTTGTCAATGAACCCCTGTGCCGTCTTGCCCAGTTCTGTACCATTCTTGATTTCCCCACGGAGCACGTCGCCCGTAGAGATGTGACCCAGTCCGTAGTGCTGGATCATCAGGTCGCTCTGTGTTCCCTTGCCGGAACCAGGTGCGCCGAAAATAACAATGTTCTTCATTACTACTCTTTGTTCTTGTTTATCTTGATTAATTTTCGTTTCCTTTCCCTTTCCGAATTTATACCACAGGTCCGTCATCAGGTCCTTCTGTCCCTTACCCTGCTCCACGTCGCTGGGCAAATGCGGTAGCTTCACTTCCCTCATAACTTATTACTATTATTTGACAAGCGTATAAATCTCCTTCAGGTTACGTCCCTGCTGGTCGTAATCCAGTCCATAGCCCACGATGAAGTCGTTGGGAATGGAGAAACACGGATACTTGATATCGATGTCCTCCTCCAGTTTGTCGGGTTTGACGAAGAGCGAGCAGATGCTGACCGATGCAGGATTACGGGTACCCAGTGACTCTATCATCTGTTTCATCGTACGTCCTGTATCCACGATATCCTCGACCACGATGATGTGGCGACCCGTCAAGTCCTCGTTAATGCCTAACACCTCATGCACCTTTCCCGTAGAGGTAATACCCTGATAAGAAGCCAGTTTCACAAAAGATATCTCACAGGGAATGGTCACTTCGCGCATCAGGTCTGCCGCAAAGATAAACGCGCCGTTCAGCACACCCAAGAAGAGCGGGTTCTTGTCTGCCATGTCCTTGTTGATGCGTGCTGCCACTTCCTTGATTCTGGTCTTGATATCCGCCTCCGAAATAGATGTTTCAAAGGTCTTGTCCTTGATTTTTACAATGCTCATAACCTGCTTTTTAATAATTTGGCACAAAGTTACGAAATTATGTTGACGTGGCAAAGAATTTTTGGATGATTAACGTAGTTCGACCCATAAATAAAGGCAGAACGAAGCCTGCGAAACCTAAAATCACTTATTACACCATTTTTTTGGAGATACGAATAAAAAGCGGCAGTTTCTCCCAGAGAGACGGAACCTGTTCTCCCGCGTTGGTGTGCATATTAAAAATATGAGGTGATATTATTTGCATAATAAATATTTATTGATTACTTTTGCACACGATTCATAACTAACAACACAACATATGAAAAAATACTTTTTACTGCTACTACTGACCACATGTATGGCAGTACAAGCACAGGACATCGAACCTAACCTAAAATGGGGAAAACCCACAGATGAAGAACTGAAAATGACAGAATATGCGGCTGACAAGGATGCCGATGCCGTTGTACTCTATCGCAAGACCGATGTATATTACCTGTTCATCAATGGTGATTTCCGTGTATTTTACAATATCAAAGCCCGCTACAAGGTGCTGAAACCTGAGGGCAAGCGAGTAGCCGACCAAGAGTTTTACTACCGTCTTGGCGACCAGCGCGCTAAAGAGATCGTGTCGGGGCTGAAAGCCACAGCCTACAACCTGGAGAACGGAAAGGTAGTGAAAACCAAGATGGACCGCAAGATGGTCAACGAGGAACAGATAGACAAACACCACAAGATGATGAAATTCAGCGTGCCACAAGTATCGGTAGGCACCGTTCTGGAATTCGAATACTGCATAGAGAGCGACTACTATGGTGACATTCGTGACTGGCATGCTCAGGAGGACGTGCCAGTGCTCTATACCACCTATATATTATCGATTCCGGATTGGTTCTCGTTTAACATTGAGGAGACAGGCATGAACAGGCTGGAGTCGAACGAGACACCTGAGTCTATGTCACTTCAGCTTGGCAACGATGTAGAGCATCTTGCAGTGACAGTGCATACGTTCACGGGACGAAACCTGCCAGCAGTAAAAGGTGACGACTATGTATGGTATGCCTACGACTACAGTAATAAGGTGACCGCAGAACTGCGTGGTATCTATGTGCCAGGAGCCGTTCACAAGAACTATAGCACAGAGTGGGAAGACATCGACCAACAGTTGATGGCGGACGACGACTTTGGTGGAAGACTGAAGAGCAGCAGTCCGTTGAAGGCTGAGATTCAGGCTGCCGGCATACCAGGAATAGCAGACAAGAAGGAGCGCATAGCTGCTGTCTGGAATCTGCTGAAGAGCAAGGTGCGCTGGAATAACGGCTACGCTTTGTGGGGAAAGTCGGCATCCAAAATACTGAAAGAGGGTACGGGCACGAATGCGGACATCAACTTTCTACTCATCAACATGCTGCACGACGCCGGTATCGAATCGACACCTATTGTGATGCGTCTGCGAAGTAGTGGAAAACTGCCGCTGACCCACGCAAGTATAAAATATCTGAACACCTTTGTGGTGGGTATCCATATGACAGGCTCCACCATGTCTTATATAGACGGCTCGTCTGTTGACGGATACCTGGACGTGCTGCCCGCCAATCTGCTGGTAGATAGAGCGCGTGCAGTACAGAAGGATGCGCCGGGATACTGGGTCAACCTGCAACAGCAGGCCAGGGGACGCATCGTCACAACGATACGGGGCAATTTGCGTGCTGACGGACTGCTGGAGGGTCAGATGAACAGTCAGCGGAGCGAAGAAGCTGCTGCCTCACTGCGCCGTTCGTGGCGACAGGCCAAGGACAGCGTGGAACAGATACAGAAATTGCAGGAGCGCAACGGCATCACCATACTGTCGTACCGTGCGGATGGACGCCAGGACTTCTCGCCTCTTGTGAAGGAGGAAATGACCTTCACCAAGCAGGTTGATGCCACTGACGACATCATCTACCTGAACCCGTTGATATTGGTGCCAGAAAAGGAGTCGCCTTTCACTGCCGACACCCGCACGCTGCCTATAGAGTTCCCTTACAAGCAAGTAGAAGTGCAGAATGTCATCATCACACTGCCTGAAGGCTATATGGTGGAAGAGACGCCCAAACCGTTGCTAATCAGACTAGACGGTGCTACCGCCCGCATCGTCTGCAGCGTTCAGGAAGGACATATCAACGTACAGTACCAGATGACCATCAACAAGACGTTTTTTGGTGCTGAGAGCTATCAGGACCTGAAGATGTTCTTCGACAAAGTTGTCGAAAGCAACAAAGTAATCCTTACTGTCAAGAAAGCACAATGAAACAAATACTGATACTTCTCCTCTTGTCGTCAGTTCTCTGTGCCACTGCCCAGAAAGCTGTGATAGAAGAGTCGGTGACAGACGTGGTCTGCACCAGTTCCACACAGGCCATCAAACACTTCAAGGAATCGACAACCATCCTCAACGAGCAGGGTTCATTGCTGGCCCGTTTCGTCTGCTCGTGCAGCAAGAATGACAAGCTGACGAAGTTCAAGGGACAAGTGACAGACGCCACGGGACGTGTCATCAGAAAAATCAAGGAAAGCGAACTGAGGCGCACGGAGTATTCGCCCTATCTGGCTATAGATGACTACCAGATGTATTTTGAATATACGCCTCCAGTATTCCCCGTGACCATCACCTACGAGTGGACCATCGAGAGCAACGACAACCTGATAGAGTTTCCTGCTTTTTGCCCGGTGGGCGACTATGATGTCAGTCTGAAGAAGGCAACCTACCGGCTGACGGCACCTGCGGAGATGCACGTACGCTGTGCCAGGCAGAACATCAGTCAGAACGTCAGCATCAGTGGCACGTCAAAAGACACGCAGGTATTAACACTGGAGCTGAACGACCTGCCTGCCATGAAACGGGAATCCTATAGTCGTACGCTCAGGGAACGACTGCCACTGGCTTATTTCGCACCCACGGAATTCGAGTATTACAAGACGCGGGGCAGTCTGCAGGACTGGACAAAGTACGGGCTCTGGGAGTACAGCCTGATAAAAGGCAGCGAAGCGCTGCCACCAGCACTCTGTCAGGAATTGCACCAGATAACAGACCAGTTACCGACAAATCGCGAGAAGGTGAGGGCACTCTACAACCTATTGGGGAAAAGGACACGCTACGTAGCCATACTGCTGGGCATAGGAGGACAGAAACCTGCACCTGCTGCCAGCGTCAGCAAGAGTGGCTTTGGCGACTGTAAGGGCTTGTCGAACTTCATGCGCGCCATGTTGAAAGAGGCGGGCATTGCTTCAAACTACGTCACCATCAGCACTACCAACCGCAGACTGCTGAAAGACTTTGCCAGCGTGGGACAGACGAACCACGCCATTCTGCAAGTGCCACTGGCTAACGACACACTATGGCTGGAGTGTACAAATCCGCAATTGCCCATGGGTTTTCTACACGAGGACATTACCGGCCACGATGCCATAGAAATCAACGAGAATGGCGGACGAATGGTGCAGCTACCTGTCTATGCAGACAGTGTGAACCTGATGCATAGCAACATCACCATCAACTTGGATGAAAATGGAGCTGCTGACGTACGAATCGCCCAGGAGTCGCTGTATGGACAATACGAAGACCGCATTCCACTGCTGAAGATGGACGAGAAGGACAGGCAGAAGGCGTTGTTACGCATGCTACGCGTTCCACAGGCTACCATCAGCCAGATGAATGTCGGCGAGGACGAGGCGAAGATAACAGTATCTGCTGAGGTCAAGAGCCAATGCTATGCCACCAAGACGGGCCAGCGACTCTTTGTACCGATTTGTCCTATACATAATGGCTATACAACACCCTATCAATCGGACAATCGTCAGGAGGACATCTTCTTGAAGAACGGCTATCTGGACGAGGACGAAATCACGATTGTCATTCCTCAGGGGTACGACATTGAAGCACGCCCCAAGGACCAGACGCTGGATCATCCCTTTGCAACTTTCTCGTTCAGTGTGGTACGCAAAGGCGACGAGGTCCACGTCCGCAACCGACTGCTCATGAAGTCCGGAACCTATGACAAAGCCCTCTATCCGCAGCTGGTAGATTTCATCAGGTCCATCGGCAGTGTCTATGGTCAGAAAATAGTACTCAAGAAACAATAATGAAACTTACACGGGGCTCCTCTGGCTCCTACATTGTTACTTATTCGTACCCCTGACCTGCGGTCGAAAGGAACTCCCGTTCGAAAGTAAAAATAAATCAATTTATTTTGTACTTTGCTCACTTATTCGTACCTTTGTCGCCGTATGAAGATATTTACTAATGCTCAGAGCCGTGAGCTCGACCAATATACAATAGAACATGAACCCATCCAGTCCGTCGATTTGATGGAGCGAGCCGCCAAGGCCATCGCCCATACCATCAGCGAACAATGGTCCACCGCCACCCCCGTCGTTGTGTTTGCCGGTCCAGGAAACAACGGCGGCGACGCACTGGCCGTAGCACGACTGTTGGCTGAGTCTGGCTACAACGTCTCCACCTTCCTCTTCAACATCTCCAGCCACCTGTCAGCCGACTGTGCCGCCAATCGCCAGCGCCTCAGAAGCTGCAAGCAGGTAAAGTCATTTGTCGAGGTGACGCAGGAGTTCGACCCCCCACAGCTGGAGTCCGAGACGCTGGTTGTCGATGGGCTGTTCGGTTCCGGCCTCAACAAACCCCTGGCAGGCGGTTTCGCCTCGCTGGTAAAGTACATCAACGCCTCGCCCTCCCAGGTAGTCAGCATCGACCTGCCTTCCGGACTGATGGGCGAAGACAATACCTACAACGTCCACTCCAACATCATCCGGGCCGACCTCACCCTGACGCTCCAACAACCCAAGCTCGCCTTTTTCTTTCCCGAGAATCAGGCATACATCGGACGGTTACGGGTGCTTGACATCCGACTGAGCCCGGAAGGCATCGAGAAGATTGATGCCCAGTACAACCTTGTTGAAGAGATAGAGATACGTCCCCTGCTCTTAGGCCGCGACCGCTTTGCCCACAAGGGAAGCATGGGCAGCGCCCTGCTCATTGCCGGCAGTTATGGCATGGGGGGTGCCGCCGTACTGGCCGCCAAGGCCTGTCTGCGTTCAGGTGCCGGGAAGGTGACCGTCCACGCACCCAAGCGAAACAATATGATATTGCAAATCTCCGTACCTGAGGCCGTTGTGCACCTCGATCAAGAAGAGACTATCTTCTCAGAGACTATCGACACCGATGACTACCAGGCATTGGGCATAGGGCCAGGACTCGGACAGAGCGAGACCACCGCCATCGCCCTCATATCCCAGCTTCGGCGCACACAGTGCCCCGTCGTGGTAGATGCGGACGCCCTCAACATGCTGGCCAACCATCGTGCATGGCTCATGCAACTTCCCAAGGGGCTCATCCTTACCCCCCACCCCAAAGAATTCGACCGACTGGAGGGGCACTCCGCTGACAGCTACGAGCGACTGACCAAGGCCCGCGAACTGGCAGAACGCCTGCAGGGCTACGTCATCCTCAAGGGTCACCACTCTGCCCTCTGCTGTCCAGACGGCCACGTCACCTTCAACAGTACCGGCAATGCCGGCATGGCCACCGCAGGCAGCGGCGACGTGCTGACAGGCATCATTACCGGTCTGCTGGCACGGGGCTATCATCAGCGCGAGGCCTGCCTTCTCGGCATGTACCTCCACGGACTGGCTGGCGACATCGCCGCCCGCAAGCTTGGCATGGAGAGCCTTGTGGCCAGCGACATCATCAGCAACCTGTCGGAAGCCTTCAAACGGCTGAATGACTGAGGTTAATAAAAAAGAGAGAACTTTAAGAAGGAAGAATAAGCGAAGCAATAAATATAAAGATAAAAAACGATGAAACAAGAGAACAACATGATGAAGAGCGGAAGCATAGCATTCTCTTTTCACTACTCCCTTTTACTGTTATTGTTCATAGCCCTGTCACCCTTGACAATGGTTGCTCAAGTGAGTAGCTACCAGCCGGGACTGACCACCGAGGGAGCCATCTACTACCTCCCCAAGACAGCCCTGCGCTTCACCGTACAGGTTGCCCGCACTCAATACACCCCCGGTGAATTTGCAGCGTATGCCGAACGTTACCTGGCACTCCACGATGTCAGGACCGAGGCCACATCAGCCTACCGCCTCACCCATGTTGACATGATGCCAGTCGGACAGGCTGACACCGCGAAATGCTATGCCATCAAGGTCAACCCCAAGACCACGGCAGCCAACATCGAAATATCTAAGGACGGTACCCTGCTCGCCATCAATAGCGACGCCCCGCGCACAATCTTCCCCGAGGCTTTCCGTCCCGCTCGTAAGCCCGCCGCCGTGAATCCCCGTCAGTTTCTCAACGAGGAAATCCTCTCTGCAGGTAGCACCGCTAAACGTGCCGAGCTCATTGCACAGGAGATATACAACATCCGCGAGAGCAAGAACCAGCTGACCCGTGGCGAAGCCGACTACATGCCCAAGGACGGCGAACAGCTGCGCATCATGCTTGCCCAGTTAGACCAACAGGACCAGGCACTCAGCCAGCTCTTCACAGGAACAACGACGTCAGACACCATAGAATATGTCCTTACCGTCTGCCCCATGGAGGAAACAAAACAACAGGTATTTTTCCGGTTGTCTCAGAAGTTAGGCGTCGTCGATGCTGACGACCTCTCTGGCGCACCCCTCTACCTTACCGTCGAGGACCTGCACACCGTACCTGCCCCCATAGAGACAGGAAAGAAGAAAAAGAAAAGCGAAGAGGGCATCTACGTTAACGTCCCGGGCCGAATCCGCGTCACCGTCAGTCAGGCTGGCGAGACACTCCTCACTCAGGAACTACCCGCTGGTCAGTTCGGCAACGTTGAATTACTTGGCGAGGAACTTTTCAACAGGAAATTCATCACCCACATTACTCTGAACCCCACCCATGGTGGCGTAGAGAAGCTGGAGTCGGAACAGACGAAGTAATTTATTTCACCACGTACTTCTTTCCGTTCCGGATATAGATGCCCGGAGACATTTGACCGATGGCCGTTGAACATTGTGAATTGGCAATGTAACGGCCATCAAGAGTGTACCATGCCCCCTCTCCCTGGGAGAAACTTGAAGTAAGGTTCTTGATGCCCGTGGCGGTGATGACTTGCGTCGGGGTTGTCTGACCCTCCACGTAGTAGCCATGGTTCACGAAGTCAACACCATCGTATATTTTAGTATTGCCGCCGCTTTTCGAGATGATCAGATACTGCGGAGCTTCGCTGGGTCTTGTGAGTGTGCACTTATAGACGTAGCGGCCTGCAGCGGTCTGCCCCATCAAGGTCATGGCATCACCAGGCCAGGAGGTGTTGGTACAGTAGGCTTCGCCACCGCCCAAAGTACCCCACGCCCAGACAGCATAGTCTGTCTGGGTGGGAGTCTCGAAAAAACAGGATATTTCGTCGGCACTGTCCAAAGCGGGAGTGTAGGTCTCGGGAGCAGGCAGGTCTTCTTCAGGGAAGGTGCCACGGACATAGACGCGGTACCCCTTGGCATCGAGGCTGACGCTCTGCGTGGCAGAGAAATACTGCGTCTTACGGCTAACGCCCTGGGCGACGGTCTCGCTGTTGAGCCACAGGCTCCATGGGCCAGCAGTCAGTCCGGTGAGCGTGGCGCTGACGGCACTCGTTGACATGTTGAGAACTACGAGTACCTCGCTGTCGCCTGACTTACGGGTGAAGGCCAGCACATTGGCACTACCTGTAGATACAGTAACCCAGTTGACGGAAGCCTTGTCTGCAAGTGCAGGAATGGCATGCTTGAGGGCCGTCAGCGTACGGATGGTGTTGCGCATCTTCTCGTCCTTGGCGTTCCAGTTGATTTTGGTGTCGTTGAAGTAGTCAAGGGCTTGGTTTCCTCCTACCTCCTGACCATTGTAGATGAGCGGCATACCATAAAGCGTATAGGCCAACACCGTGAGCGGATAGCGATTGTTGCCGTACTTCTCGGTCAGCGTCTTCTTGCTCTCGTTGTAATTCTGGTCATGGTTAGTAACGTAGAGCATACGTCCGAACGACACGCCGGCAGAGGCATTGAGCATTTTGTCGGCATTGGCCTTCAGGGTAGAGGCATTTACACCATCACTACCGTATTTGGCAAGGCTGCTCTGGAATGCCCAGGCATAGTCATAGTCGAATCCGACATTCTTCAGACGCGTCACATCCTGGGCAATGTCTGTCTCGCCGAGGAAAGTGATGGTCTTGCCACTCTTGTAGCCCTTGATAAGAGGAATGGCCGACTGCCAGTAAGAAGTAGGAATCTTGGGGCTGCTGATGTAGTCGCAGCGGTAGCCGTCTATGTCGGCCTGGTCAATCCAGAACTTCAGACAGTCGTTCATAGCATTGACAAGGGCGGCATTGCCATAGTTCAGTTGATAGACATCGCCGTAGTTGTTGGGATGGACAAAGCTATCGCCACTCTTCTCGTAGTATTCGGGATGGGTGGTTACCCAGGTGGCATCGGTTGCCGTGTGGTTGGGAACCCAGTCGAGCCACACCTCCATGCCCTGTGCATGGGCGGCGGCAACAAAGGCCTTCAGGTCGGCTATGGTACCATAGGCAGGATTGGTCTTCTGGAAGTCGGTAGCAGCGTAGGGGCTGTTAATGCCTCCGCCACGCGGATAGATGGGCATGAGCCAGACAACATCAACACCCAACGTCTTGAGTTCGCCGAGCTGCTGCTGGGCAGCCGCGAAGGTTCCGGCAGGGGTGAACGAGCCGACGTTCATTTCGTAAATCACCTGACGACCTGCTTCTCGCTTTCCTGCGGCACTGTTGATGTCATCGACATAGTCGGTGGCCAGCACCTGCAAAGGTAAAAAGGTAAAAAGGCAAAGAGACAAAAAGGTTATTGTCCATTCTTTCACCAGCTTATTGATCATGTTCATTTTCATCTTATTCTGTTATTTTTTAATCTTTAATCTAAAAAGGGCGGCCGTTCTTCACAGAGCAGCCAGCCCTGACGTTGTTAAATATTTAACGCTATTAACAGTATGCCTTTTGGATGAAGCAGGTCATAACTGTTTTCTGAGAGTTAGTCTGCGGTAAAACTATAGCTCTGGTTGCCAATGACAGTGGCAATGTCCTGTTGACTGCCATCGGCGCTATTCAGGATGAGGTTGTACTCACCGCCATCATTGGGCAACGGGAACACCAGTGTGCCATTCTCATTGCTGGTGGGCTTGATGCCGCGCCAGCCACCATACACCTCGCCTGAGCCCCAGGCATAGAGTCGGGGGTCAGAGTAGCCGACGGTGTTCTGGATGGTCACCGTGTAGGGAGACTCTACCCAACTGCCATTGACATCGAAGAAGTGGCTGCCAGAAGTAAAGACTGCCGGACCATCAATCTGCGAGCTGCCGTTGTCGTTGAGAATGAGGTTGAAAGTGCCGTTGGCAGGCAGTTCGAAGAGGCACCATCCATTGTCGGTCACCTTTACCGGAGTTGCGCCGGGCCATCCGCCGCAAGCCTCAGTGTCGCCCCAAACATAGAGACAGGGTGCTTCAAAGCCTACACTATTCTTCACGGCAATGAGCACTTTCTCGTCCGTGGGTTGAGGGTCGGGCGTGGGCTCTGGTGTGTCGCCACCACCCTGGTAGTCCTTGCTGATAACCTCATAGCCGCCGTCGAAGATGCGGAGGTAGATGTCGTGGTCGAGGGTGAAGTTGAGGTCGCCGCCTTCCCACTGCACACCGCCGTTATTGTTATTAGGAATGAGGTTGAGGTTCAGTCCCGTGTTAGCTTCGCCGAGGTCGAAGTAGATATACTCCAGTCCGTTGATGGTCTGTGTTCCCGTAGGAGCCATGCCGGGCCATCCGCCAAAGGCTTCTGCGTCGCCCCAGGCATAGAGTGCAAGGTCTGTCTGGCTCGACTCGTTCAGGATGAACAGTACGTAGCCGTCGTGCTTCACCGAGGGTTCTAACTCGATTTCCTCCACACCCTCGACAGTGACACGCAGATAAACGTCGTGGTCAAGTGTGAGGTTGAAGTCGGCCAGCTGGGAACCTCCGCCATTGTTGTTGAAGATGAGGTTCTCGTTCAGTCCGGTATTTTCTTCACCCATGTCGAAGTAGGTCCAAAGAACGCCATCCTTCTCCCAGGTTCCTGAGGGCTGCATGCCGGGCCAGTCGCCATTGAGGCTGTTTACGTCGCCCCACATATAAAGGGTCAGGACGTCCCAGCCGGTCTGATCATCGACATAGACTCTGACGCCATCGTGGTCAGGCTCGGGGCGGCCGTCGGAACTCCAGTAATAGCTCTCCCAGCGCAGTCCCCAGACGTTGGTGAAAGTACCCACGGCGGGGTTGTCATTATGCACAGCATAGATGGCATCGGTGCCCAACAGTGCTTCGTGGCCTTGCTTGATAGAATAGAAGCGGAAACCGTCTGCCAGTGTTTTGCCATCCTGGAAAGTGGCAGGGTCAAGATAGATGCCCCACTTGGCATTGCCACTGGGAGCCTTCGTCAGCTTGTAGGCATCGGCAAGTGTGGGATTCTCGTATTTTCCCTCCGCATTGGGTTCCAGGGAGTTGCCGTTGAACGGACCAATGATGTAGATCTCCTCATCGGGCGTGGTGCCGAAGGGAGCAATGAATTCTAACAGGATACGGTCGGCACGCGTCTCAAACTGCTGACGCTCATGGTCGAACACGATGTCGTCGTTGCTCTTACAGCCTGTCATGGAAAGTAAAAGGGTGAAAAGGTAAAAAGGCAACAGACCCATTACCATCCTTTTTGTCGTTTTGGCTATGTTCTTATTCATAATTCTCATTTTAAATTTTCTTTTTAAGTGCGGTAGCAAATTCTAAACTCTAAACTTTACACTTAATAATTGGGGTTCTGCACCAGTCCGGGGTTCACGGCAATGGCGCTGGCAGGAAGCGGATACCACTCGTACTTACGGTCGCGCTTGGCTGCCATCTGCCCGTAGCCATCCTCTGAGGTACGTCCCCAGAACCACCACTGACCCTGTGTGAACTTGTCGTAACGGCGCAGGTCGGTGCGACGGCGGTTGCCTTCGCAAAGGTACTCCTTGCCCCACTCAGAGAGCATCCAGTCCATGTCGAAGTTGGTGAAGCCGGGACCGGGAACGCTCAGCGCTGCCGTGCGGTCGCTGCTCTTGAAGTAGCGCTGACGTACTGCATCGACGTATTTCTTGGCCTCGGCGCTGTTACCCTTGCGCATCTCACACTCGGCAACATTATAGTAAGCCTCAGCCAGACGGAACTGCACGTCGTCAATGTCCTTGAAGCCACGGCCGGTCTCAGCAGGATAGAGCGGGTACTTCATCATACGGACACCGGAGTTGGTCTCGCCCCAGCGGGGACTCATGACGGGTTCCAGGTCGTGACCCATGTTCTGGAATGTGCCTACCTGATCGACATAGACCAGTTCCTGACCGTCGCGGTCGGCATCAGCCAGCAGTGGACTGCCGGTACCGTAGTTGGCCTTCATGGCACCCTTCAGGAACATACCCTGTCCGTGGGTTCCCGTCGTAGCGTCAAAGACGTAGTTCTGTTTGCGCACGTCACGGTCGTCGAAACGCTCGTAAGGAGCACCCAGTTTATCACCGTAGTCAGCCAGAAAACTCTTGGCACCAATCGTTCCGCCAGTAGGCAGAATTGTTCCGGTGTTATCGTATGAGGGCACGAGGCATACGCAGTTCCAGGCACCAATGCCTCCGTAGTTTTCCATGCCGTTGCAGTACTCGCCATAGTTGTAGGGCATCATGGCCATGGTACGGATATTGCTGATGGCGTTAGTGGCACCCTTGCCGTCTTCGGCAGCCAGAGCGAAGATGACCTCCGGACATTTCACGTTATCCACACTGAAGATGTCGCGCCAATTCTCGGCCAGCTGGTAGCTGCCGTAGGTGCCGTTGATAATCTCCTTCGACAGTGCCTCGCACTCGTCATAGTGCTGTTCACCGATAAATATCTCGGCATTGAGTAGCAGACGGGCCTTCAGCAGACGGTTCATGCCTTGGTTGGCACGGTTGACCAGTGCGTGCTGGGCATCGTCCTTGCCGAGAGCAGCCCATGTCTCGTCGAGCTCGGTCGCGATAAAGTCATAGATTTTCTTGCAGGAGGTGCCCCAGTCGGGATCTGCCGTACCGGGCACATCGCTGCTGGCAGAGGTATTCAGCGGTAGTGCACCGCCCCAGAGTTCAAACAGGCAGTAGTAATTCCAGGCACGCAGCGTGCGTACCTCAGCCACATACTGCTGCAGAGCCGCATCGGTCATGCCGAGGCTGCTGGCACTCAGGGTCTCCAAGTCGGTCAACAGCAGGTTGGCCAGTCCGATACCCGTCCAGGCATCTCTCCAGGCATTCTCAATGATGGGGGTCTCTGTGCCCCAGTTCTGCCAGGACAACACAGTCTTTGCGGCCTCGTCCCAGCCCCACAGTCCGCCATTCCACACACGCCAGGTAATCTGGTCGGCGGGGTATTCCGACAGGTGGAAGAAGTTTTCACCAGCCAAGGTCGATGACGTCTGGTTGTATATGGCTGCCACGGCACCCTGTACGCTGGCCTCGTTCTGATAGTAGGCCGAGGCGTCGATGCGGTCGTAAGTCTTCTCGTCCAAGTCTGTGCACGAGGTAATGAAGAGTGAAGAGTGGAGAGTGAAGAATGCTGCACCGAGCAACATCATCGCCTTTCTTATGCCTCTTTTCTCAAAATGATATTTGATTGACTTCATATTATTTGTTTATTTAAAAATTATTTTGTGGAAGAGCGGTAGCAAATTCTTCACTATTCACTCTTCACTTAAATAAATTAGTGGAATCTTACCGTTACGCCCAGCGTGAGGTTGGTAGCCTGGGGGTAGGCACTGTTGGTATCCACACCCGGGGTGATGCCGTTGCTATTGACTACCGAAGGATCATTACCCTCATACTTGGTCAGCGTAAAGAGGTTCTTGGCCGAGAGATAGACGCGCAGGCTCTCCAGGATGGTACGGTTCTTCGGTGAGAAGGTGTAGCCCAGTGTGACGTTGTCGAGCTTGAAGTAGTTACCATTCTCCAGGAAATAGCTACTGATGATGCTTCCGCCTGACTTGACGTCAGCATAGTCGGTATAGGCTGTACGCAGCACGTTATCGGTACCGCAGCCCTGCAGACCCATGCCATACTTACGCATATTGAAAATCTTGTAGCCGAGGGCAGAACGGAAGAGCATGCTCAGATCCCAGTTCTTATAGCGGAAAGAGTTGCTCCACGACAGGAAGTGTTTGGGGGCACCATTGCCGATGTTGCGTTTCCAGGCAGGGTCGGCCTGTGCGGCAGGCTGTGCGTTGCCATCGTTGTCATAAACCATCAGCAGACCGTTCTCGTCGATTCCGGCATGCTCGTAACCATAGAACTGGCCCATCTTTCCACCTTCCTCAATGCGGAAGAAGTATTCGCTGGTACCCAAACCTGGCTTCTGGTAGAGGTCAAGCCAAGACATCTGGTAGGAATCGTCAGAGAGTTTCGACAGCTTCGTCGTGCCGCTGCTCCAGTTCACACCGGTGGTCCACTGGAAGTCTCTGGTCTTCACGGCATCATATTCCAGACTTGCCTCAAGACCTGTATTCTTCGTCGTACCGACATTCACCAGGATGGTACTGTAAATGAACGGGGGCTGCGGAGCACGGTAGTTATAGAGCAGATCCTTGGAACGGCGGTCGAAGTACTCGATGCTACCACGCAGACGGCTGTTCAGCGTCACAAAGTCAACACCGACGTTGAAGGCAGTTGACTTCTCCCATGCCAGGTCGGGGTTGGCATTCAGCGTGGGGGCATAGCCGTTAATCCACTGGCCGTTCAAATAGTACTGGCCATAGCTGCCGTAGGTAGGCATGGACTGATAGGGTGAGAAGTCCGAGCGGCCGGTCACACCGTAGCTGACACGGGGTTTCAGGCTCTGGAAGGTTCCGGCAAGACTCTCCTTGAGTCCGGGAGTCTGGGTGACTTCCCAGGCAGCAGAGACAGAGGGGAAGTTACCCCACTTCTTGTTGGCACCAAACTTGGTGCTGCCCTCATGGCGCAGAGAGGCCGAGAGGTAGAGCATGTCATTGTAATTATAGTTCAGACGACCGAAGAAACCGATGAGGGTACTCTCCGTTGTTCCGGCATACATATTGGCCTTACCGTCCTTCAGGTAGGTACCATTGCCGATGCCCCAGTAGCTCAGCGCATCATAGACGAAGCCAGAATTCTCCAGGTAGTTCACCTCGTAGCGGGAGCGCTCCCAACTGTAGCCCAGCACAGCTTTCAGCTGATGCTGGCTCAGCGTCAGCGTATAGTTGACGAGCCACTCCAGGCGGTTGGTCCACCAGCGCTCGTTCTTGATATTGGCAGAACCTGCATAGCCGTTCCAGTAGCTGGCACTCGACGTGGTCGGAGTATAGTAGTTACCCTTCAGGTCATTATACTGCAGGGCATAGCTCAGCGAGGTATTCAGGTAGTGCCGTTCGGTCTGTAGCAGGTTCAGCTTCACGTCGGCATTGCCCAGCACATAGTTGCGGTCACCGTTGCTTACGTTGTTCAGCAGGTCGTTCACAGGGTTGTGGATGCCAGAGGGTGACGTGGGCTGGTAATAGGTTCCGTCAGGATTACGAACGGGAATAGTGGGGTTCATGGTCAGTGCCGTGTCAAACAGTCCGTCGTTGCCCCAATCCTCCTTCACCTTGCGATAGGAAAGCGAAGTATTAAACTGTACTAATCCGTTGAGTACACGCTGCTCGCCTACAAAGCGGGCACCATACTCCTCACGCTTCGACACAATGTCCAGGCCGTTGCCACTCTTATAGTTCACAGAGGCACCGAAGTAGCCGTTTTTCGTCGAGCTGTCAATGCTCAGGTACTGGTTCAGCGTGTAGCTGGACTTACGGGTTATCTCATCCCACCAGTTGGTGTCGCCGCCATAGTTCTGGCCACGGCGTGAACGGATGAACTCCTCGGTAGAGAGTATCTCGGGCTTACCCTTGGCAAAGTTCAGACCCACATAGCTGTCATAGGTCACGTTGGTCACGCCCTGCGTACCAGAGCCCTTTTTGGTGGTCACGAGAATGACACCATTGGCGCCACGCGTACCATAGATGGCTGCCGAGCCGGCATCCTTCAGTACGGTGATAGACTCCACATCCTGGGTAGCAATGTTGCGCAGGTCACCACCGGCAATACCGTCAATGACGACCAACGGACCATTGCTGGCTGTCAGCGAACCGGCACCACGAATCTGGATGTTAGTCATGCCGTTGGGGTTGGCATCGTTGGTAGCTGCTACGTTCAGACCGGTCACCTTACCGGCAATCAGCGCCATGGGGTCGCTGGCAGCTCCTTGGTTGAACTGCTCCTTGCTCACCTGGACCACGGAACTGGAAATCTCTTTCTTGGCCATGGAACCGTAGCCTACTACAACGACCTCGTTCAGCTGGGCCACGTCTTCAGATAGGATAATCTCCATGCCATCCTTGGCCTTGACTTCCTGCGGGGTGTAGCCAATGTAGCTGACCACCAGCGTTGCACCAGGTTTACACTGTAACTTGAAGTTACCATCGAAATCGGTTGCCACGCCATTGGACGTTCCTTTCTCCACGACACTGGCTCCGATAATGTCCTCACCCGTGTCGTCCTTCACATGGCCACTGATAGTAGTCTGTGCCGAGACATTCCAGGCGAAACATGCTACCGCCAGAAACATCATCAAGCGGAAACATTGGTTCTTAGTTCTTTTCATTGTCATCATATATTAAAAATTAAAATTGTTTATATTCCATCTTTAATCCTTAATCTCCCATCACTACTTTTTTCCCGTTAACGATATAGATACCCTTAGGCAATTTACAATTTGACAAATTTCCATTTACTATTTTACGTCCGTCAAACGTGTAGATGGCATCGGCAAGCGGTAAGCCGTAAGCGGTAAGCGGTGTAATGCCTGTCACCGTTACCTGCTCAACACCTGAGCTGGTCAGGCGGAAATAGTAGTCGCGGTCGGCGGTGATGTTATAGTCATCCAACTGCGAACCATTGTTCCAGTTGTTGAAGATGAGGTTATAGCTGCCACTCTCGGCATCGAGCAGGAACACCTTGTACGTATTGCCATCAATAACCTTCTCATCGACCCATGTCTCACCAGGCCATGCTCCGAAGAGCTCTCCGTCGCCCCAGGCATAGAGTCCGAGGGCATCGTAGCCTGTCTCATCGATGGCATAGATGTAATGTTTGGCGGTGGGTACGGCTGGCAGTTCACCCGTCAGCTGGAAGTTGTCGATGGCTAATGCCATGGCACTGGCGGCATTGTCGCCAGAGCTGACAGTAATGTTCCATGCCAGGTAGAAATCCACACCTGGCTGCATGGTGGCATTGAGCACAGCACTGACGTTTCTTACATCGCCGGGTACGGTAGCATAGCCCTCTGTAACAGCGTCGGCAGCGAAGGTGGTCTTGAACGCATCGCCTGCCGATGTCCAGTTACGGCCGTCCATGCTATAATACATCTGTACGGTAAAACCGGCGGCGTTATTACCCTTACGGTATTTCTCCACGTCATAGCTGATGGTGAGGTTCTCAATATTCTTACGCCCTGTATTCAGGAAGTGGGCATAGAGGTTGACGCAGCGCGTACCATCGGTCACACCTGTGCTGATGCCGCCTACGGCACGGTCGTCGCTGTCGTCCTGACCAAAGTTCCACAGTCCGTTCTTGGCGTTGGAGGGCAAGCTCACGCCGCCGGCATACATTGTCTTGTCCTGAGCCACGGCGTAGGAGCCCAGCGTACGGGGGCCAACGGTCTGGCGGTCAATGCGCCATGCTGTTGGCAGCGTAGCATCGGCTGCTGTGCCCATGGTATTGAAATTCTCTGCTGCTGTCAGATTATCGGCATCCAGTTCAATGGCAGGGAACGTCAGAACCACCGTCTCGGCTTGCGTCACCTTGACGATAGCGGTCAGGTCATATTTGTCATTCTTGGCAGAAACGCTATAGGTGCCCTCGGTACCATTACTTTTGAACACCTGATTGGCATCAAGCGTGCCACCGTCGGTCAACGAATAGACAAGGTCGGCTGGAGCATCCATTTCCTTCTCGTATTGGTCAAAGCCTACGGCCTGGTAGCGCACGGTAGCTGCTGTATGATCTACAATATTAACAAAACCCTGCAGGGCTTTCGAAGCATAGGAACGCATCTCGACAGCATCGGCATCGCTGACGCTTGCAGGATGATAGGCAATAGTGGCAGGGTCTTCACCAAACATCAGACCGTACTCCATGCAGGCAGCCATATAGGTGGACATGTCCGTCGGGTGACGGTCGTCCTGGAACCAAGGTTCGATGCCCTCAGTGCCCTTCTCATCATACACTTGCTGGTAAGCCACACCTACGGGACAGATGGTAACACCTGTCTCACGGGCTACGTTCATATAATTGTCATAAAACTTCTTGTTGAAGGCTGTAAAGTTTGCCCAGTCACCGCTGTAGGCCCAGTTCATGGGTACGATGATGATGGCGTTGGGGTTAGGACAATTCTCGCGGATATAAGCTACCCATTTCTTGATGTTCGTACGGAACGCCTCGATGTTGGTGCGTGGCAGACCGCTCTGCTCCTGCAGGATGATGTGGCTCCAGGCCTCAGAACGAATAAGCATCTTGGCACCCGGCGTACCATCAGCTGCCAGTCCGTCACCCTCGTCCCAGTGGGTACTGAGGGGTTTGCCGAGCAGCGTGTGCTTGGTCCAATGGGCATCCTTTCCCATGGCAATAGCGATGTCATTGAACATGGCTGCCTGATCGTTGTAGTGGATAAGACTATTGTTCAACGAAAGCACTTTCACTTTCTCAGGCAACTGCGGAACCAACGTCACATCGGCAGGCATCAAGACGACCTGCTTGAGTACCGAGGGTTCCCCAGGCTCTACCGTCTTACTTTCCAACAGCAGGGTAGCTCCCTCGCTGGCAAGTGTCAGCACGATGCGCTGGCAGTCGAATGTCTCACCACAGCTGATATTACCGGGATTTTCGCCCAGTACCAGCGAATACGGAATATCCGTCATGATGGCAGAACCGTTGCTGCCGTAGTTGCAGGTGGCACTCCAGCTGGCATCGGCCACCTTGAAACTGCCTGACAGTTCCTTGTCGTAGAGGACGTAGGTACCCTCACCCTCGTCAGAGAATTCCCAGTCGGCAGTGGCACTCCAGCCGTTCACCTCGCCACGGAGGTAGATGCCAGAAGCCACGAAGGGAGGCTGGTTGGGGTCTTCGGGGATAACTTGCGGCTCCCCAAACGAAGCTTCGATGCTAATATTGTCCAAGGCAAGACCCATGGCCTTGTTGGGAGACGTACCGCTGCTGACGGAGATGTTCCACGCCAGATAGATGCTGTTGCCTACAGCGACAGCCGTCGGCAGCTGCTTGCCGCTGACCGTAGTAGTAGTAATAGGCACCACCTCGGCACCCTGTGTTTCATTATCTTTCGTAAAGTCGGTCTTGAAGTCATCGCCGGCTTTCTTCCATGAGGTGCCGTCAGCAGAGTAGTAGAGCTGCACGGTAAAACCTTCGGCATTGTCACCCTTGCGGTACTTCTCGATGTCGTAGCTGATGGTCAGCTGGTTGATGGGTTCCGTACCGCCATTGGTCAGCTGTGTCATGACGCTGACACAGCGGGTTCCACCGTCAACAGTAGTTGAAAGACCACCAATGGCACGGTCTGAAGGGTCGGTGCTGGAACCGAAGTTCCAGGTGCCGTTCTTGGCATTTGATGGCATACTGACACCGCCACCATACATGACCTCAGCGGCACCACTTGAGTAGGCACCAACCATGCGTGGGGCACTCATCTGTCGGTCCACGCGCCAGCCGGCAGGCATGACAAGGGTTGCCTCCTGTTTCGTGGCATCCCACATTCCGTCAAAATCCTCAGTCACCGTTTTCTGGTCGGCAGTCAGGGTAAATCCTGCTACGTCATCAGCCTTAACGACGCTGAAAAATCCTGTCATTAGAACAAGTAGTAACAATAGTTTTTTCATTTCTTTTGTTTTTTAGATATAAATTTGAGTTATTGAGTTCGTCTTCGTTTTTCGTCTTTCGTTATTTCGTTATATCGTTATTCCGGTATTTCGGTATTATTACAATTCCTTTTCCAATCTCACAGCAGCCCCTCCGCTTCGGGCAAGCTTGAGATGTAACCGGTCATGACTGGTAACCATGAGCTGACGGATGGTCATGGCGTAAGGATTGTTCTCGTAGTCGGCATCGGGACCGTCCTCGTAGATGATGGCACGGTAGTGCGCTCCTTCGTCCAGGAAACAGAGGTCGATGTCCAATTCACGGGCCTCCTCATTGGTGATGCTGCCAATGAACCAGCGGTCGCCATCGCGCTCCTGACGGGCTACGGTGACGTATCTCCCGATTTCTCCATTGGGAACCAGCGTCTTGTTCCACGTCGTAGGACAGCTCTCGATAAACGTCAGGGCTGGCTGACCCTCGTAGTTTTCTATGGCATCGGCAGCCATCTGCAACGGACTGTAAATGACCACGAATTCACCCAGTTGCTTGGCCAAAGTGCTATGGGGATGAGTACCCGGCACCACCTCCGAGAAGTTGAAAATGGCAGGTGTGAAGTCTGTAGGTCCTGCCAGACAACGGGTAAAAGGCAGCGTGACGGTGTGACTGGGCGGATTGCCGCCTCTCCTATCCCATGCATTGTATTCCTGTCCGCGCACCCCCTCCTGAGTCATCAGATTGGGCCACGTACGCTGAATGCCAGTAGGCATGGCGGGTTCGTGGTTATCAATCATGATGCGGTATTTGGCAGCCGTTTCAATGACCTTGCGGTAGTGGCGGATGCCATACTGCGACTTAGCCAGTTCCTTGCCGTCGAAGAGATGTCCCACGTAGCCGGTTTTCACAACCCGGATGCCCAGACGTTCAAACCATGCGAAGGCGGAGTCCATCTGCTGCTCTAACAGCCGGCTGTTGCCCCAAGTCTCTGTATGACCAATAAAGCGCACGTCTTTGGCAAGCGCATAGGCACACACCGACTCGATGTCGAAGTCAAGATAGGCTTGCAAGTACGAAATTTTCTCACCAGTGCCCCACCCTGGGTTCCAACCCTCAGCCAGCACGCCACTGAAACCATGACGGGCAGCAAAGTCTATGTAACGCTTGACGTTTTCCGTCGTTGCGCCATGCGCGGGTCCCATCTCCCAGGTATTCTGCTTCTTGTGGATACTCCACCAGATACCGATATAGCGTCCTGGTTCTATCCATGAGGTGTCTTCTATCCTGGAAGGCTCATTCAGGTTCAGCATCAGGCGTGACGTCATCAGGTCGCCTGCCGTTTTACCAATTATTATAGTACGCCATGGCGATTTCGTTTCCCCCTCGCAATACACCTTCACACTGCTCTGCCAGGGAGTCAGGGCAGTGCGCAAACAGACAGCCCCCTCGGGGGCAGGCTGAGGGGCTATGTTCAGGCTCGCGTAATCCTCCAGCGCCGCCTCATGGATGGCGAGGAACAATGAGTCCTCATACTCTATGGTAAGCGGTGTGCATACGGTATCTTTCTGGCTCAGCAGCTCTTGTGTATAGATTCCCTCGAAGTATTCCGTGCGGTTGGCAGGAATTGACCAAGCCTTGGCATCATGAGCCAAGGTGATCTCGGTTAATTCATCCAGAACACAATACTTTTCACCTTGATGGCTACTTGGCAGAATATATCGGAACCCGACACCATCGTTGAATACGCGGAACACAACATCCATGCTCCGGCCTGTCCTCTCCTTGAAATTCACCGTTAATTCATTATAGTGGTTGCGCACCTGAAGGTCTTCACCCCAGGGCTGTGTCCAGGTCTCGTCCTTCGTTGCATAGTGCTTGCCCGTCATCCTGGCATGGTTGCCCAGCACGCCACCGTCGAGTTGGAAGCCGAGGTGCGAGGGAGCTACAAGTATTTTGCCCTCATACCGCACAGTATAATAAGGTTTGTTGGCCTTCACACCGACGGCCACCGTCACGGCGCCATCGGGTGAAGATACCAGGACATCCTTTGCCTGCGCTGAGGCAAAGGCAAAAATACTTAAACTACTAACTATAAAAAAACTAACAAAACTATTCATTATTAACCATGTTTTTAGTCATTGATTTCGTTTTCGGCTGCAAAGATATACCCTTCCTAAACCACCAGCAAGCGGTTCAAGCAAATATCTAAATTAGTAAAAATGCAACATGGTGAATATCAAGTATTTTGCATATAGTTTGCAAGAAAAAAATCTAAAGGTTTTCAACTCAAAAACACCCCTCTTTTACCTTTTTAGGGACAGGAGAGTTTGGTCATATCAGAAATAATATATATCTTTGTGGCAAGAATAATAACTAAAAACAAACCACAATGAAGAAATTACTTGCCACCGCACTCACCGCCCTGTTGATCATGGCATGCGGTAGTCATGCTGACGACAAGCAGACTGTGCTACTCTATCAGACACTCGATAGCCTGATAGAGCATCACGATGAGATTGTAGCATCCAGAGGGACGCAAATCATATCTATTGCCCAAGGACTGCAGAGCATGACGCTGACTCCCGAACAGCAGTATGACATGAATCTGCGGCTCTACGACGAGTACCTGGCCTATCGTTTCGACTCTGCCTACTATTATATTAACCGCAACATGCAGAGCCCGCTGGCCAAGGCCGACACCGACCGTCATGCAGAGAGTGCCATCCGACTGGCACATATTCTCAGCGTGTCGGGTATCTTCAACAATGCCCGACTGCTGCTTGACAGCATATCGCCCGAACAGCTTTCTGTAGCAACACGTGTGGCCTATTACAACCAACGGGCCGAACTGAACCTCTACCGCTCGGAGATGGCACAATACACACCATATTTTAAAGACTACATCGACAGCGCCCAGTACTATCGGCAGCTGCTGCTACAGATAGCGCCGAAGGAATCGTTCGAGTATATGACCAACCAAGCCAGCTACACCGCCGAACAGGGAAACGTGGCAGAGGCCATCCGACAATTTGAACAGTACCTGCCAACTCTGCAACAGGCCGACCGCCAGTACAGCATCGTAACCAGCACGCTGGCCTTCTTCTACTGGAAGAACGGACAAACCCGGCAACAAGAACACTACCTGCTGCTCTCGGCCATCAGTGACTTGCGCTGTGCCACCCTTGAAAACAACTCCCTGCGCGAACTGGCTGCCATCCTCATGGAACGGGGAGAGTATGAACGGGCTTATCGTTACCTCTCACTGGCCACAAACGACGCACAACTGTACGGCAGTCGGTTGCGCAGCATGCAGGTGGCCAGACTAACACCATTCATTGCCAAAGCCTACGATACCGAGCGAGAGCGTACCCAGCATCGCACCAACCTGTTACTCATCGTCATTTCGCTCATTGCCCTCCTGCTGGCGGCCTCCATCCTCTTTACCATCTGGCTGCTCAAGAAGCGACGAATAGCTCACCAGAAAATCAACCAAATGAACGCGGTACTCTCGACACATAACGAAGAGATGCAGACGCTCAACACACAACTCTCAACCCTCAACGGCCAAATGAAGGAGGCCAACCGCATCAAGGACGAGTACATCGGCCGCTTCCTCGAGCTTTGCAGCACCCTGATACATCATGGCGAGGAACGCGCCAAGCATCTGAACCGACTGGCACGCGACCGCAAACTGGAGGAGCTCTACGCCAACCTGAAGAGTACGGCAGCGGTTAATGAGGGGGTACGCATCTTCCACCAGAACTTCGATACAGCCTTCCTGAACATCTACCCCAACTTCATCAGTGAGGTGAACAAGCTCATGCTGCCTGGCAACGAGTTCGAGGTGGCCGAAGACTCCACGAAGCTCACCACTGAATTGCGTGTGCTAGCACTTATCCGCCTGGGCATCACCGACAACCAGAAGATTGCCGACATCCTGCGCTCCAGCATCACCACCATCTATACCTACCGTTCGAAAATCAAGGGAAGGGCGCAGCAGAAGGAATCCTTCGAGGATGACATCAAAAGGATTGCTACGTATTAAGAGAGGAAACAAGAGGATATAAGAGGATGTCCGAGAAAAAAAAGCGGCAAGGGATGATGACTCTTGCCGCTTGATGTATGGAAAATGGTGAGATTACTCTGCCAGTTTGCCGTCAGAACCCAGTACGTTCACAATCTTGTGGATGTACATCTTCTTCATGTTCTCACGAGCGGGCTTCAGATACTGACGAGGATCGAAGTGATCGGGATGCTCAGCCAGATACTGGCGGATAGCAGCAGTCATGGCCAGACGAGAATCAGAGTCGATGTTGATCTTGCAGACTGCGCTCTGAGAAGCCTTGCGGAGCTGCTCTTCGGGAATACCTACTGCGTCGGGCAGGTTACCACCGAACTTATTGATGGTGTCCACCTCGTCCTGAGGAACAGAAGAAGAACCGTGGAGTACGATGGGGAATCCGGGGAGCTTCTGCTCAATCTCTGCCAACACGTCGAATGCCAATGGAGGAGGAACGAGCTTGCCAGTCTTCGGGTCGCGTGTGCACTGCTCGGGCTTGAACTTGTAAGCACCATGAGAGGTACCGATAGAGATAGCCAGCGAGTCGCAGCCGGTACGGGTAGCGAAGTCAATTACTTCCTCAGGCTTGGTGTAGTGAGACTCCTCAGCTACTACCTCGTCCTCAACACCAGCCAGCACGCCGAGCTCGCACTCTACGGTAACGTCGTACTTGTGAGCATACTCTACAACCTGGCGGGAAATGCGGATGTTCTCCTCGTAAGGCAGCGAGCTACCATCGTACATCACACTTGAGAAGCCCATGTCAATACAATCCTTGCAGAGCTCGAAGCTGTCGCCGTGGTCCAGGTGCAGCACAATCTCGGGGTGTTCGCAACCCAGCTCCTTAGCGTAGGCTACAGCACCCTCGGCCATGTAGCGCAGGATAGTGGCATTAGCATAGTTGCGGGCACCCTTGGAAACCTGCATGATGACGGGAGACTTAGTCTCTACAGCAGCCTGCACGATAGCCTGCATCTGCTCCATGGTGTTGAAGTTAAAAGCGGGAATAGCATAACCGCCGTCAACTGCTCTCTTGAACATCTCGCGAGTATTCACGAGACCTAAATCCTTGTAGTTTACCATTTTAATTTACAATTTTACAATTTACAAATTACAATTTATTTTTCAATCCTTCAATTATTTACGATTTACTGATTTATTTTCGATTTACGAATTTCAAGTGCGATAGCAAATTTTACACTCTTCACTCCTTCAATCCGACGGATGCAAAGGTACGAAAAAGTTAAGAGTTGAGCGTTCAGAGTTTAGAGTTTTTCTGCCTCTGCTTTACTTTTTTTTGATTATTTCACACGAAAAGCAGCCGAAAAGGGCTCAATTGCAAACTGCATTTTGCAATCTTCACTCCACGCTGCCCAGTTCCTTCACCTGCCGTTCGAAAGCCTCACGGTTACCTAAGGCACCATTCTTGATACGGGCCCGATAGTTGTAGATGGTGTTCACAGAGTAGTGCAGGAACTCGGCAATCTTCGATGAATCGTCAATGCCCAGACGTATGAGTGCAAAGATGCGCAAGTCAGTGGTCAGGTGGTTTTCTTCCTTGGGGTGCACCTGCATCTCAGGCATCAACAGTGCGTTGAAGTCGTCAATGAAATTGGGGAAGAGGTGCAGGAAGACGGAGTCGAAGTTCTGGAAGAGTTCTTCAATCTCCTTCTCCTTCAGCTCGGTCGATTTGGTGATGCGGAACAGCTCATCCAACTCCTTGTTTTTCATTTTGCGGTTGACCATCTTGCGGTAGTCGTCCAGCTTGTCAATGTATTGTGAGCAGAGCGATAGGAAGCGTCCTATGTATTCCTCCTTCACGCGGTTGGTTTCCGTCAGTTGTGCGTTGACCGTCGAGAGCTGCGTATTGAGGGTTGAGAGCTGGGCATTGAGCGTTGACAACTGGGCGTTCGACTCCGACAGCTGACCATTGGCCTCGTGCAGTCCGTTACGGGCCACGTCCAGCTGTTTGTTACGCCGATGCAGGAAGTACAGCACGCCCAACAGCAGCAGAGCCAGCACACTTAGAATGCCCAACAGCACACGCAGCTGTGTGGTAGTGCGCTCACTCTTCGACTTGTAGTCGTCGGCAATGCGCGTTATCAGCGGTGCTATCTGCCAGTTACGCTGACGGGAGCCGAAACGTATGGCACAATTGCTGGTGTAACTGATGTATTCGTTGGCATGCTCCACGTCGCCTAACAACAGCAACTGGTTGGCCAACTCCCACATGGAGCCCTGGTCCATCACGCCATTACGGATGTCGGCCAGCACCGACTCCACCAGCCAGTACATCATCTGCTGTTGGTCTTTGCGCTCCATGAATTCCAGATAGCGGTAGAGTGCTACCATGGCATAGGGATGCGTACCAGGCTCCACCATTTTCAGCCAGTTGTCGTTCACGCGCATGGACTCCGTTGTCCTCCCGCTATTCATCAGCGTCATTTCACGCCGCAGGATGACCCTCGGGTCGTCAGCCGGCAGCGTCTCATACATCATGTTCTGATAGTAGTCTGCCTTCTGTGCATACACTTCCTTCATTTCGGGCATCTGGGTGTAGTATGCCATTTCGTTATATACATTATTATAGGCATGGGCGTACTCTCCCAATGCAGCCTTGTCAATGCCATCGGTACGGATGGAGTCCAGGATATTGAGTGCCTCCTCATACATACCCGTACTGGAGCAGCGCCATGCGAGCAGCGCCTGGCAACGTGCCACGTCCGACACATTCCCTTCCTTGCGTGCAATGCTGATACACTCCTTGAGGAAGAAGATGGCTGAGTCGTTCACAAAGGGCTTGTAGAGGTCGTATAGCGCAAAAGACACTTCAAAGCGATGACGGTCGGTCGCCGCGCCGCTCAATCTGTTCCGGGCATCGATAATCCTTGCCTCATGCTGCTCCACATACTGTGGCGACTGTTCTATGGCCTCATCCACCTCGCTGAGCAGCTGTTTCAGGCTCTTTTCCTGTCCCCACGCCGTCGCAGCCACTGCCAGTACCACCAGCAGCGCAAATATCCTGTTAGTAAAAGTTGTCATAAAACCATTTATTGTATTAGTAATTTGCCCACAAAGGTAATTGAAATTCTGCAAAGAACAAAGAAAATAAAATACAAATAACCAAAAAAGGCACAAAAAAACCCTGCTATTTTCACAAATTGCAGGGTTCACACCAAAAATATGAATCAAAACTACTAACTAATAAATGATATAAAACTACTAACTAACAATTTCTATTATTAATCTATCCATACGGCACCTGTAATAATGGGATTATTTTCATCTTCATCACCAGCTATGAAGTCAACCGACTCATAGGTCCCGTCGTTCTTCTCTGTATAAATTGAAGCATGGCAGATGGTATCTGTTCCAAGAAGTTCCGTAACTTCCATTTCGGGCTTTACATATATCTTTTTCATTGCTTGTTCCTCCCCTTCTTATTTGATTACAACCTTCTTACCATTCACGATGTAGATGCCATTCGTGGGGTTCTCCACGCGACGGCCGTCCAGCGAATAATAGGTTTTAGCCGCTGTTTCTGCTTCTGGGCCGAACACCTCAGCAGCATTAATGGCCGTTACCTCACCATTCTCTTCTAATTCCAGAGCGATGGTTGCCAACATGCTGGGAGCACTGCCAACACCTGTAGGCTCAAGCCATGCACGGAATGCTTTGGAATAGTTTTTCCAATTACCGCCATACACGAACTTATTATCCTTAACAAAATAGCTATTCTCTGGTACATTAGGTGTACCTTGTACAGCAGACTCATAGGTACCGTTAAACGTGTAGCCGTCAGCACCATAGGTATCGACTTCGGGATTCACGATATCCACATTCACGAAAGTGTAAGTATTCTCCCCACTGACAGTGGCAGGTCTAACAAGCACAGGCTTGTTTTCCGACACATCGCCAGGAACAGTGTGGAAGCGGAACACTTTATTGTCCGTTGCTGCTCCCGACTGACGATAAGAAACAAACTCTGCAGCGAGAGAATTATTACCGAAAGTTCCCTCCAACTGAGCGTGTGTATAGCGGAAAGGCAGCACGACTGAGTTCCAAGTGCTCCCAAAGGTGCGCACGAACTTAACATTAGCACCTCTCTGGTTCACCCAGTTTACCATCGTAGTTGACTCATCCAGCGTCTTGGTCAGCAGACGCATGAACTCAGGATTTGCACGGTAAGAATCAATAGCCGTAGAATTATCTGCTTCTCCTGTGAAGTTGATCATACACTGGTTCGGTATGGTATTCTCACCAAAAGGATAGGTTACTACTTCTATAGTTTCTTCCAAATGAGTATCAGGATTAGTCCATGTTCTAGTTCCTGTCGTCACGGTTTCAGGAGCTGTAGATCTTGAAACAGTAATCATTTTAAGGCTGATAGTACCTCCAAAGGCATCTTTGTCAATCTTCGTAACACCAGAAGGTATCACGATATCAGTCAATGATTCACAATTAAAGAATATTGCTTCCTTTATCTCCGTCAGGTCTTGCATCAAACGGTTAGCCACTGCATTCGGCAACGTGAGACAACCTGCAAAGCCTGCACGGTCAATATCGATAACTTTTGCACCTTCGCCTAGATCGACCAGAGCGAGTTTGTCATTCTCGACAAAGCTCTCTACGCCAACCATCACATTAGCACCTGCTGGTATGACGACCTTATTTGTTTTTTTATTATAGGAGAATGCATGGTATTTGAGAGTGATATTTTGCAAACCATCTCCAAAGACCACCTCCTCAAGGTTTGCAAGATTATTGAAAGCCCATTCATCAACAAAAAGGTCTCTATTTGAGCCGTTCGCAATGACCACTTTTGTAATACCAGGATTGTTTGCAAAGGCCCCAACACCGATATTTGTCACACTTGCTGGTATTTGCAGGACCTTATTCGATTCTACAAAAGTTGTATTTTCAAAGGCATGTGCTTCAATCGTAGTAATACCATCAGGAATGTTCACCCCTGTAACACCAGTGCGCCAAAATACCCCATGGTGAATAGTGTTATCATCCTGTGAAGGGTAATTAATGGGGCCAACAAATTTTGTGCAATCAACAAAAGCCAAATTTGCAATAGTTGTCAGCGAGCTTGGTAATAATGTACCACCAGCCTGAGGCACAAATTCCAGATTCTGACAATTAGCAAAGGCTTCGTATCCCACATACCTCAGATTCTCACTCAAAGTGATGGTACTATTCAGTTTCGTACAATTGATAAATGCATAGCCACCTACTGCACCTATATTGTTCGGGAATGTTATCGTTTCAAGATTGACACAATTCTTAAACAAGTAGGAGGGAATGGCCTGTGTGACAGTTGCAAACTGATGATTATCCAATTCTACTTGTGTCTCACCTAAATTTATTTTATCAAAATTTACCACCTCCGTCAAACTGGAACAATAGTCGAAGGCAAAACCGCCAAGACTCGTCAGACCAGCTTCTGGCAACACGATTTTAGTCAAGCTCTCACACTTGAAGAAAGCATAGTCGCCAATAGTTCTTACCGTGGAGGGTATTGCACCATTAATCAAATTAAAGTTTATGCAACGTGCAAAAGCACCTGCAATGGTTGTCAGATTTGCGGGGAAGGTGACAGACGTCAATGCAGTACAGCCCATAAATGTGCTGTGCAATTCTGTTACATCATTGGGTATTTCGAAACTCTGCAACGAAGTACACCAAAGAAAAGTATGACCGCCAAGGTCTGTCACCAGATCTATATTATTGACAGTAGTCAATGCCTCGCAATCCATAAAACAGTAGTCACCAAAAGTAGTCACTGTTGTAGGGATGGTCACACTCTGAAGATTTTCCATGCCGTCAAAGATATGTGACGGCAACTTGGTTGCACTTGTTATTCCATGAGGAACCGGGGCATTCTGACCTATTGGACCGAGCTCTGTCGTCCATACGCTGTCAACGGCTTCAATGAAAGGACTTTTAGGGTCTCCTACATTTTTACCTACAGGTCGTTCATCACCTTCTTTATATAAGTCCGGCACCAGCGTCACATCCGTCATATCAAGGGTTGTCATGTTGGTCAATGTACGAAGGGTAGCAATGTCTACATCCTTCATGGGGCCAGAAACGGTTAATGAGGTCACAGCGGTTACATCAGTTACGCCTGCTGTAGTTAACGCAGAGGCTAAACTTATTTCCGAAGTTAAGGTAACGGTAACGGTTGTTGGCGTCTGTGCAAACATCGCGTTTGCCACAAACGCCATCATGAAAGAGGTCAATAATGCTTTTACTTTTTTCATTTTTGCAACAACTAAAATAATAGTTAGCGTCGAACGTTTTAAAATTTCTGGTGCAAAAGTAGCAAAAATAAGAGCACAAAAAAACGCCGTCAAGTCCAAAAGTGGATTTTTGACGGCGTTAATAATTATAATTTCCTGATACTCGGAGAGTTACATATTCACCAATACTCTCTCAAAGTGGACTGCATATAAATGTGTAAAATGCACATTTATAGCAATTTTATGCTTTTTAGTCCTTCAGCGAGTAGGTGATTGTGGAGACCACACGCACCTTTTTCTGGTAGGGAATGTCGGCATCGTCAATGCTGAACTCACCCTGTCCAGCCTCCACAATCTTGTTGATGGTGGAGTGGCTGTTCTCGGCAAACTGCTGTGCCGTCTTCTCGGCAGCGGCAATGGCCTCGCTCATCATCTCGGGCTTCAGCTCCTGGAATTTGGTGTACTCGTAGTTGGCATAGTTGTTGTCGAGCATCACGCCCTTCTCCAGCAAGTCGTCGGCAGCCTTCTCCTTCAGTTCACTGATGAGCTTCGTATCGTTAGAGGCCACGTTCAGGCTTCGGGTTACAGAGTAGCGGTAGGTCGGTCTGCGCTCGCTCCACACGTTGGCATTGTTGTCGGTAATAGAGAACGAGTTGACGGTGATTTTTGCCTTGTCGCTCACCTTGTTGTCCTTCAGATACTGCTGGATAACGTCCACCTTGCTGTTCAGCAGTTTGAACAGGCCGTCCAAATCGTCACCCACATAGGTCACCGAGAGGTTCCATGTCACCTTGTCGGCATCAACCACCTTCTCCGCCAGTCCCTTCACGGTGACGCGACGGTCCTTGTTGGTAAAGTTGTCAATACCACTCTTGATGCACAGTCCGAGCAGCAAGAGTCCCACGGCCAGTATTGCGGCCTGAATCAGTTTTCCGTACTTTTCCATACTTTTCTGCTTTTAGGGTTGTTAGTGAGGGCAAAGATACGCTATCTTTTCCAATCCGCCAAATATTTCAGCGAAAAAAAGGCGTATGCTCACGCACGCGCCTTTCTCCTTGAAAATGTGAAACTAACTCTACTACTAACTACAATAAATTTAACTTAAAACTACTATTAGTATTTGATGATGTACCAATGTATGCGCGGTAGGTGCCGGGGATGAAGGTCCACTGACCGGCAGCCTCGTCCCAAACGGAAAGCGACTGGCGGCTGGCTGTCAGCGTAATGGTCTTGCTCTCGCCTGGCTCCAGCCAGACCTTCTGGAAGGCTTTCAGTTCCTTCACAGGACGAGAATTATCGGGTTTGTTAGGACCGACATACAGCTGCACGGTCTCTGCACCAGCCACCTTGCCTGTATTCTTTACGGTAACGGTAACGCTCACGTTTGCGCCACCCTCATGTCCGTTGACGGTAACGTCAAAGGTAGTATAGGAAAGACCATACCCGAAGGGGAAGAGGGGAGTTGAGCGGTAAGCGGTGAGCGATGAGCGGTGAGCGGTAAGCATTTCTTTCTTGCGCTTGGCAGAGAGGTCCGCCCAGCGGTAGCCCACGAAGATGTCTTCTTTGTATTCCTCGTCGATGACATCGTGACCCTCGCGCCAGGTTCCGGGATAGGTATTCAGGCTGTGAGCTCCTACGTCGCTGAGCTGGCGGAACCATGTAAAGGGCAGCTTGCCACTGGGGTTCACACGTCCCGTCAGCACATCAGCCAGCGCATTTCCAGCCTCCGAACCGAGGAACCATCCCTGTACGACGGCAGGCACCTTGTCAATCCACGGCATAGCGACAGCATTACCGGAGATGTTGACGAAGACAATGTTCTTATTCACCTTGGCCAATGCCTCCACCAGCTCGTTCTGCTCGTAGGGCAGCTCGTACTGGCGGCGGTCATGACCTTCGCAATCCTGAAAGTCAGATTTATTAAGTCCACCGAAGACGATGACCACATCTGCCTGCTTAGCCTTCTCAACAGCCTCAGCACGCAACTCGGCAGAAGTACGGCTTTCGGCAATACTACGGCCTACGGTCACGCCGTTATAGCTCTGCACGGTATCACCGACATAGCCACGGGCGTAGTCAATGGTGAACTGAGAATTGGGAGCCGACTGCAGTCCGTCCAACGGCAGCACCTCGTGTTGCACCTTGAGCGATGAAGAGCCGCCACCCACGGTCATCATCTTGATGGCGTTCTCACCGACAACAAGGACCTTGGCATTTTGCTGGATCGGCAGCACATGCTGCTCATTCTTCAGAAGCACGATGCCCTCGCCGGCAATCTTGCGGGCAGCATCGTAGTGTGCCTCCGAACAAAGGAAACCGTACGGGCGCTGGCGGTTCATGGTGGTACGGAAGTGCAGACGCAGCACGCGGCGCACCTTCTCGTCAAGCTCCTTGGTGGTATAGCGTCCTTCCTGGATGGCCTTCTTATAAGGCAAGGCCAGATAATAGTTGTCGTAGGCATTGGTAGCACCCATGGTCAGACCATCGGTCCACGTGCCGAACTCCAGGTCGAGTCCATTGCGTACTGCCTCATCGGTGTTGTGCGCACCACCCCAGTCGCTGACTACTACACCATCGAACCCCCACTCCTGCTTCAGGATGCGGTTCAACAGGATTTCGTTGTGACAGTTGTGCTGGTTCTTATAGAGGTTATAAGCACCCATGATGGCCCATGCCCCACCCTCCTTGACGGCTGCTTCGAAGGCAGGCAGGTAGATTTCGCGCAGGGCACGGTCGGAGACGATGACATTCACCTGATGGCGATACTCCTCGTCATTGTTCAGCGCATAGTGCTTCACACAGGCGGCAACGCCCTTCGACTGCAAACCCTGCACATAGGGCACTACCATACGGGAAGCCAGCCAGGGGTCCTCGCCCATGTACTCAAAGTTACGGCCGTTAAGCGGTGTGCGGTTGATATTGACACCAGGGCCTAAAATCATGGCCTTGCCACGATAGAGCGCCTCCTCACCAAGGCTCTCACCATAGATACGAGCCATCTGCGGGTTCCACGTAGCAGCCAGACAGGTCAGCGCAGGGAATGCCACGCACGAGTCGTTCGTCTGGCCAGCCTGCTCCCACTCGTCCCACAGCACGTCGGGACGCACGCCGTGAGGGCCGTCGTCGGTCCACATATCGGGAATACCGAGACGCTTCACGCCAGGAGCGCTGAACTTCGACTGTGCATGAATGATGGCTATCTTCTCATCGAGCGTCATGCGACGGAGTGCATCCTCCACGCGCTGCTCCAGAGGTTGCGTCTCGTCCAGATAGACCTGTGCGGTTAAAGGTAAGAAGGTGAAAGGGTTAAAAAGTGAAAGAGTTAAAAGCAACCCCCGCACCCACTTTCCTACCATGTTGTTCTTTGACTGTTTCATATTATAACGTTTTTATTATATCACTTTCTCACCTTTCACTTTTTCACTTTTTCACTTTTTCACTTTTTCACTTTTCCAAGTCCTAAAGACCGGATATAGCTGTCCTGCGGTATGCAGCGGTCGAAACGGCTGTTCTCCGCATACTCCATCAGCAGACGGCAAGCCTCTGCCTGAGAGGGACGAGCCTCACGCCACTCCTGATAGGAGTTACGACTGGTCTCCGAGAACTTCACAATGACGCTGTCCCACGCTGCCGGGCGCTGGATACCCATCATGCAGGAGTTGTCAATCTTCTTGTAGGGCCAGAAGGTATAGCCGATGTTGTTTTGTTTCATCACTTCGACAAACTTAGCCTGCCATTCGTCGGTGTTATGGCCTATCTCACCCATATACATGGGCAGACGGGTCTTGTCACGAAAGTCAATGTAGTCCTTGATGGCTTCGCTGGTGGCAGGTCCGCCATAGCGATGACAGGTAAACATGATGTTATTGTCAAACGTCCAGTCGTCAAACATAAAGAAGAAGCTGTTCCAGTGGGCACCGCCTAAGAGAATGACATGATTCTCATCGACCGTGCGGATAGCCTTGACGGCACGCTTGTAGAGCGGCTGCAACAGCGTATAGAGCGTATCTTTATTTTCAAAGTAGTGGGCAATGGGCTCATTCATCAGCTCATAGCCAAGGATGGTCGGCTCTTCACTATAGTGGCGTGCTATCTGTTGCCAGATGTCGCAGAACAGCTGCTGCGAGCGTTCACTCTCGAAGAGCCAGGGGTAGCCGTAGCCATCGTCAATATTGTCGCCTGTCTGACTTCCCGGACAGTCGTGCATGTCGAGGATGAGGTAGAGACCGTCGGCCTTGCACCACTCCACCACGCGGTCTATCAGCTGGAAAGCCTGCTTCTGCCCCGTTTGTCCCATGTAGTCCTCGTCGGTGAATAGCTTATAGTTGAAGGGCAGTCGGATGGTGTTGGCACCCTGTGCGGCAATGAAGTCGATGTCGGCCTTGGTAATGTAGTTGGTACGGAACGCCTGCCAGAAGTCTGCAGCGGCATCAGGGCCTATCAGTTGCTTGACCATGAGGTCAATCATCCAGGCAGAGTTGGTTTTCTGCAGTCCGAACATGTAGCCCTCCGGATTCAGCCAGTTGCCCAGGTTAGTACCCTGAATGAACAAGCGTTCGCCATTTGGCTTCACCAGGTTCGGGCCATCCACCTTCACAAAGCGGTTTTTGGCGGGCAGCGCGAGTACCAGGAACAGTACCACAAGTATAGTCAAGTGTCGTTTCATTTTTGTATTATTTTTATCAGTTTTGGGGAATGTCATTTGTTTACATCAGCCAAGATACCCTCTTCCGAAGGGACATACCCCCTCGGCTGGCTGTTAGTGGGA
>JAEEGK010003797.1_pt1 | contig 37401 bp, 36 predicted proteins | sample 8958771 | NCBI WGS metagenome assembly JAEEGK01 (sample SAMN16246547, study PRJNA631951) | gut metagenome | biome: gut microbiome; feature: rumen; material: SC-attached | host: Bos | place: Iran: Karaj | collected 2018-10
ATTTTTATATGTGAACCATTTTTTTAAGTTTTTTTGAAAATTTATTTTATGACCCTAAAACCCTTGATTTTACTGCATTTGTTGGTTGACTCAGAGAGAGAATTTTGTCTATTGTATATACAACTCCGCGCTCCTGCCATAGTTGCTTATATAGCTCGGAATTTTCGGTTTATTCTGACACTGTATCTTCTCCCGTTTTCAGCCGGATCACCTCCGTGAACCCGTCCTCAACGGCAGTATACTCGGCATCCGCTCCCGAAGGAATGACCAGCGCTATAGTGCCGCCGAGTCTCGACCTGAACTTCTCTTTGCCGTTCTTTCTGTAGATGACGCAGGAATCTCCTCCGGTGAGTATCAGCTCACCGTTCTCGACATTCATGGTATCGTATACGAGCCCGGTCTCCACCGAAGCCGTCTCGCCGCCGTTGTTATTATATACGGTAATATTGCAGATACCGTCGTTAAGCTTCTTCGCGATGGCGAAATATCCGCCGCGCCCGGTGACGGATGCTGTAACTCCGTCGCCCCCGTATCGCTTGATCTCTTCGGGAACCTCCCTGAACTTATAGAGAACGCTCTGCTTATCATCCGAGATCAGCACCCTGTCATTGCCGAGGAACCTCACATCGGGGATCAGACTGTCCTCAAAAGAATAACTGCCGACTATCTTGTCCGCATAGCTCTGTCCGACATCGCCGAAATTGTAGAAAGTGATCCATGCAGCCTGGGTCTGTCCCGCCTGCAGATAAGATGTGACCAGTTTTCTGCCGTCGTTCGACAGGGCCATGGTCACGGGAAATCCCGACTTGCGTACCTCGGTCTTGATATCCAGCAGCATATTGCCGGAATAATCATATATATAAATATGATCGTAGTCCCCGCCGTCCGTCCTTATCGCCGTGACTCCCTGCGAAGCGACGCAGAGCCCCGCGATCTTTTCCGACACGTTGATCACATTGTTCGAGCCGCTCCCGTCGGTAACATGCACGGTATTCGCTCCCCTGTCGGCGAATGCGGCATAGTCACCGCCCGCCGCGGCGATCGGAGATGTCAGGTCATAGCTGATCTTCCAGATTACATGACCGCCCGCATCATGACCTTCGGCGCCGTCATTATTATAAAGAATGTATCCCTTATCGGTTTCCATGCAGACGGCATTCGGGATATTTTCGTTCCTGCCGAGCGACTCCCATGAGGTATAGGTCGACTTCCTCATGATCACCGTCCAGATAATAAGCGCGATTATTCCGATCGCAAGTACCGCCATCACAACGATAGCGCCCCTGCTTCGGGGGCGCCTCGTCGTCTCATATTCACTTTCGTAGTTCTCGTCTGTTTCTCTCATACTGTTCCGGTCAGATTATTCTTATAATAGGTTATTGCTTCGGCAACATTCTTTGCGTTGCCCTTGTCGATGATATCCGTGAGGCTGTCGAGCATCGGAACGCTTAAGTTCTCCTTGCCCAGATATGTCTCATACTTTGATGAAATGTCAACGGAGAGTGATTTGATCTTTGACTCGGCCTCCGCCTGCTGCTTATAAGCGGCCGCGTTTTCACTCTTCATGCGCTCCAGCTCCTCTGAGAAGCGGGCCTTGATCTCTTCGGTTATATCCTTCTTCGCGGTGTTCTCAAACTCCGAGAGCGCCTGCTTTTTGCGGTTGATGACATCATCGAGCTCATGCTCGAGTCCGCTCAGCTCCTCATCGTACTCCTCGAGTCCATACTGGCTCTCGTCCTTATCCTTGCGGATGCTCTTTTCCATCTTGCGGATGCGCTTCTTCAGACGCTCGATCTTGTCGCGGAGGAGCTTCGCCTGCTTGAGGGCCTCGGCGTGCTTTTCCTTAACAAACTTGAAGATAAGCGTGAAGATAAGGAGCGCGAGAACGATCACGCCAGCATAGATCGCAACCAGCACGATAGGCTTCTTGGCCGCCTCGGGCAGGAATCTGTAAACTCCGAACGGGAGCGCCAGCAGGATCACAACCGACAGAAGGATGATGAGGAAATCACCCAGACCGTCCGGCATGTACATCGTAAAGAAATAATTATTATTGAAGATCCTCGAGATATGCTCGCGTGAGAATATCCCGCGCACATCCTGCTTCAGGCCGCGTATCTGCTCGTTAAGCTCGGCAGTCTCGGCCGAAACTCTCTCGTCAACTTTTGTGCCTTTGAACTTGTCACGCTTTGCCTTGACGTTTTTAAGGCGTCCGCGGGTCTGCTCGATGGTCTCGTCAAAGCTCTTTTCAACCTCGGCACGGCGCTTTGTAACTACCGATGAGATTTCGGAATCCATGGCCTTCTGCTTTGCGCCGATCTCCTTATCCAGCTGCTGCTGTTTTTCGGACAGATCCCCGACCCTGACCTTCAGTTCGTCAAGCTCGAGCACTCTGGCCTTGATCTCGCGAAGCACCTCGGCACCCGCGTTCAGGATATTGCCTGTCTCAACGGGAGCGGACGGGAACTCCGGAACGACCGGAGCCTCATATGCAGGAGCCTCATAAGCGGGCGCCGCCGCGGTCTCCTCCGTAAAAGGCTGTGCCGGCATATCCGCGGGAACCCCATAATTCCCAGTCACTTCAACAACCTCATCGGCCGCAGTGGCTGCAGCCTCCGTGATCTCTGTAATCTCTGCCGCATTCTGATCAAATAATTCGTCACCCATATACATTATCTCCTTACGTACCAGTCTGCTTTTCAGGGCCGGCCCTCAGCCGGTCCCGATCCTGCCGGACAAATGACTTACGTCCGGTGCACCTCCGTTAAAGTTCCACTCTGCCGTCCAGAGCCCGCAGCAATGTTACCTCGTCAATATTCTCCAGATCGCCGCCGACCGGAATGCCGGTCGCTATCCTGCTGATCTTGATCCCGGTGGGCTTGATGAGCTTTGAGATGTACATGGCCGTTGCCTCGCCTTCGAGGCTCGAGTTCGTGGAAATGATGACCTCATCCACGTCCTTCTGCAGCCTGACCATCAGCTCCTTCAGCCTGATGTCAGCAGGCCCGATCCCGAGCATCGGAGAGATCGCTCCGTGCAGTACATGATATACTCCGTCGTATTTGCCGGTCTTTTCATATGCCGCCAGGTCACGGGAATTCTCAACGACCATTATCACCCGCTTGTTTCTGCCGGGGCTCGCGCATATCGGACAGATATCGCTGTCCGTCAGCGTGCAGCACTCCTTGCAGTAACGGATATTCTCCTTTGCCTCAGTGATCGCCCCCGTCAGCGCCTGCACCTGCTCCTTAGGCATGTTCAGTATATGAAATGCCAGCCGCTGTGCCGATTTGCGCCCGACGCCGGGAAGCCTCCCGAGTTCTTCGATCAGTTTGTTTATCTTATCGCTGTAATACTCCATGTTCGCTTAGAAAGGGAATCCTCCGCCAAGTCCTCCGAGTCCGCCGAGTCCGCCCGCAAGTGAACCGTACGCCTCGGACTGCTCATCCTCCATCTTGCGGAAAGCCTCATTGGCCGCCGCCATGATCAGATCCTGCAGCATCTCGATATCGTCGGGATCGACAACCTCGGGCGCAAGCTTGATCGCCGTGATCTCCTTTTTGCCCGAAACCTTAACGGTAACGGCTCCGCCGCCCGCTGCGGCCTCCCATTCCTTTGTCTCCAGTTCCTTTTGCTTTTCTTCCATCTGTCTCTGCATGCGCTGAGCCTGTTTCATCAGGTTAGTCATGCTTCCGGGCATTCCGCCTCCGGGGAATCCGCCTTTTTTACCCATTTTAAACCTCCTGTGTTTATTCTTCCGAATCTGTATATTCTACGGACATGTTTTTGATAAGCTGCGTAATGTCGACCACCTTGCCGGCCTTTTTCTTATCCGAGAGCTCCAGCTCGATCTCGACATCCTTGCCGGTGAGGCTCGCAATACTGCGTTTGAGCTCAGCAAAACGCTCCTCTTTTGCCACCGCGCCCATGTCGTAATCGTTCGTGAACACGATCTTTAATTTGTCGCCCTCGCCAACGGTAGGCTTTGCCGTGATGAGAGAGTTCCTGATGAGCGGCGGCTGCTTATTTATCACGCTGTTCCAGTTCTCCGCGATCTTACGGATGTCGTCGGTCAGCGGCTTTGCCAGTATCTGCGGTTCCGGCTCTTCATCCTGCCCCGCCTCATCATCAGCCGCCTCTTCCGCGGTCTTAAATACACCGTGCTCGAGCTTCTCCTCGAGGACCCTGATCCTGTCGGAAAGCGTATCGTCCCTGGTCTCGGTGTCGGGCCTGCACATCTTGATGAGCTCCACCTCAACCATCAGCCTCTTTTGCGAAGCGTATCTGATGCGGTTCGAAAGCTCCGAGAGAATGCGGATATACCTGATGATCGTCGCCTCGTCCATGGCCTCCGCCTCACTCAGCAGCAGCTGCATATTGTCGGCCGAGAACTCAAGTACCTCAGCCGGGTCCTCAGCTGTTTTGGCCACGAGCAGGTTCCTCAGGTACCATGCGAAATCATTGACGAACTGGGTCAGCTCCCTGCCCTGCATGACGATGTCGTCGAGCAGCGAAAGACAGGTATCCACGCTGCCCTTAAGTATATATCTGAGAAGCACCGAGAAAACATCGATGTCTACGGCGCCGAGCACCTCAAGGACCTTTTCGTAGGTAAGTTTCTGTCCCAGGTAAAACGCGATGCACTGATCCAGCAGGCTCTGCGCGTCACGCATCGATCCGTCGGCCGCCTTCGCGATGTAGCGGAGCGCCTTTTCCTCGGTCTCGATCCCCTCCTGCCGCATCAGATCCGCCAGACACGCGCTGATCGTATCTACCGTGATCCGCTTGAAATCGTAGCGCTGGCAGCGCGAGAGAATGGTAACGGGGATCTTGTGGACTTCGGTTGTAGCCAGTATGAAAATGACATATGACGGGGGCTCCTCGAGCGTCTTGAGCAGAGCGTTAAAAGCTCCCGACGACAGCATATGCACCTCGTCAATGATATAGACCTTATATTTGCCTTCGGTCGGGGAATACCTCACCTCATCGATGATGTCGCGGATATTGTCGACGCCGTTGTTCGAAGCGGCATCGATCTCGATGACATTCATCGAGGTCCTCGCGTCTATCGCCCGGCAGACCGCGCATTCGCCGCAGGGACTGCCGTCTGTCGGATGCTCGCAGTTAACGGCCTTTGCGAAAAGCTTGGCAACAGAAGTCTTACCCGTACCTCTGGTTCCGCAGAAAAGATAGGCATGACCGATACGTCCGGCGTTCATCTGGTTTTTGAGCGTCGTAACGATATGGTCCTGTCCCTTGACCTTGTCAAAGGACGAAGGCCTGTATTTCCTGTATAAAGCCAGATAAGACATCCGCCCGCCTCCGTATGCCGAATAATACAGATATTATAAAATATCACGGGCAGGAATGCAATCGTGGTTTCCGCTTTTCTATCCCGAAAACTTGTGATAGAATCTATAAGAAGCCGCCGTCATGACCGGGCGGCAAAACACTTTCGAGGAGGAGTACCGTGAGAATATGGTTCAGGCTTTCCCGTGACAGTCGTACGGTAAAAGAAACGGTCGTCGAGAATAACGAAAACATCTCCCGCACCGCAAAGGTATTCGCGTCTCTCGAAAAGGCCTGTCACGACTGGGATCTGGCAGTCCCCGTCTGGCTCGAGCCCACTATAGAGGAGTTCAAATACCGCGCCCGGGCACGTTTCCCGCGCGACAGCTTCCACGAGGAGGTTGATTTCGATTACATGGAAATAAGGGTCCTGGAAGAATAAAAACGCCGGAGCAGCCGCCCCGGCGTTAATTTATCCCAATATCGGAACCGTATCATTCAAACCTGAAGAACTGGTCGAAGCTCCTGAGCAGCTTAAAGTCGCCCTTGCAGGTCAGCTGGCTCGACATGAACGCGCCCTGGAAGGTCACGCGTCCGCTCACGATCTTATTGACAATGTCTCGAGTGGTCTTGGCCAGAACGTTGGGGGACTGCACGGTCCCGTAGTAAACCTTGAGCTTTCCGTTCTCGACCTCAAGCACCAGATCCCTGTCAACATCCGTCATCATGATCTGGTAAACCGCGGCAAAATCAGGCTCGGGCGTGACGAAAGCCTTTTTGAACTCCGCTATGAACTCCTGCTTGTCCTCGTCTCCGGTCTGATCGAGCTTATCCAGATAGAACTTCGTAAGCTGCGCCACGTCTTCTTTTTGTTTCTTGACAAAGGTCTCATCCGAAACATAGATCGAGAGCTGCTCGCTCTCCTGCGGAGTAAGATCGATCGGCGATCCGCTCACCGCCGCCGTGGCCCCGGCAGCCGTACTCGAAGGATATGCGACAACCTTATGGTTGACGGTCCTGTACATATTCTCGGCGGCCTGCTCGATCATCTTGCCGTAAGCCGCATTGGTCTCAAACTCAACATGGTCCTCCGCGTATGCGCAGATCCCCGGGAAAGCGACGCCTCCGAGGAGCTCCCATGAGCGGATCAGGTGATACTCCGCTTCCCGCTCTCCGAGAGATGTGGAGATAACAACGGGGAACATATAAAGCTTCTTGAGCTTATTCTTATCGGCGTAAAGCCAGCATGCGTCCAGAAACTGCTGCATGAGTCCGCCTATCCCGTACCACTCAACGCTGACTGCCAGAACGGCCGCGTCCGCGTCCTTTAAGGTGTTCGGAAGCATGGCGATGCCGCCTTTCTGCTCGTAGAGATTGAACCTGTTTACATCGACACGGATCTCCTTTAAGACCTCAGTGATCTTATTGAGCACATAGAGGGTCGGATCTTCGATGAGTCCGCGTCCGCCGTAATAGATGTTGATCTTCATGCAAAACCTCCGCGCCTGTCATATAAAATCATCGCACTCAGAATACCGAAAGCCGCGCCCGCGATATGTGCGGTATTATCTATGCCCGTACTCGTAACTCCCGCATATATCGACAGAAACATGAACAAAACGATCTGCCTTAAGCTGATGCCCGCGACTCTTCCGCGGTTGACCAGAACTATCCAGAGCAGCACACCGGTTATGCCGAATACGGCACCCGACGCTCCGAGGCTGTAGGTGTAAAACCCGCCCGCTTCGGATGCGTTGGCGAAGCACCATCTGTTGTACACCGCCGATGCAAGTCCCGCGACCAGTCCGCTGCCGATATAGGCCGCCGCGTATTTAAAACTCCCGAGCATGCGCTCCGCCGTGCTCCCGACAAACCCGAGGACCAGCATATTGTTGAAGATATGTCCGAGGCTCGCGTGCAGGAACATATACGTAAACAGCCTGTAATACTGATGCTCCTCGAATATCAGCCACCACGCCAGGGAAAAGGAATAGGTCCCCGCCTCTTCTCCGACGGCATTGTCCGCTATGATCTGCACGATGAAGCAGACGATCGTGATCACCATGATCGCCGTGTTCACCGGCGTAAGGTATTTCTTTATCTCTCTCAAAAACTCTCTCATCTCAAAGCTCCCAGACTTCGCGCTTTGTGGTCGAAACCGCGACCGCTCCCGCATCCAGTGCCGAGATGACGTCTTCCTTGTCCGAGATCAGGCCTCCGGCGATAACGGGAATATTGATCATCCCGGTGATCCGGGAAATGATCTTCGGCATAACTCCGGGCAGGATCTCTATCAGATCCGTATTGTGAACATCCGTCTGCTTTGAAATATTCTCAAGCGCCAGCGAATCAAGCACGAAAAAGCGCTGTATCGTAAACAACCCAAGCTCCTTCGCGCGCTTAATCAGCATCGGTTTGGTTGAGATGATGCCGTCCGCGCTGGTCATCCGCTTTATATAATCAACCGCTATCTCCTTTGAGCCGAGACCGGTGATCAGATCGATATGGACCATGGCCGTCTTCCCATGCTCCTTCAGAGTGTTCACAATGTCCGAAATGCTGCATATATCGCCAAACAGTACAAAAACGATGCCTATATCCGTATCGAGACAATTCTCGAGCCCCGCCTCGTCTTTGATCGCCGCTATGACCGGACATTCTTCAACCATGTTTCTGAGTGAGTAGTTCATGCGCGCCTCCTTGGACGATATTCCAAGGATTAATTATACACTAACGCAGATTTAATTACAATAAAATGTACAGGCCGCGATGCGTATCTCATCGCCTCTTCTGACCGCCTGAGGCTTGTAAGGGTCGAGTTTTCTGCCGTTTATATAGGTACCGTTCGTGGAGCCGAGATCGGAGATGACATACGCGTCCCCGTTCTTGTCGATCTTTACGTGATACCTGCTGACTCCGGCCTTGTTAAGGACATAATCCGCGGTGTTGGGGTCCTTGCCGACAAAAAACGGCGTTTTTGCGACAGCTATCGCCGGGTACTCGTCGGAGACAAGCGAAAACGGATATCTGGCCATCCCGTCGCTGCACAGCAGCAGTGTCGCCTCGTCCTCCGCTGCGGCCGCGCTCCGGCAGCTCTCCCTGACAGCCGCGGCAAAACGGCTCCACAAGAGTCTCTCCGCGGCAACGCACAGTATAACCCCGATTCCTGCGCAGAGCAGCGTCTTTGCCACATCCGGCCTGCCCGTAACCCGGTTCATGATCGCTCCGGTTTTTATCAGTACAGCCGGGATCAGGATCATCACCGCGGGGATGAGCAGCGAAGTAATGATCAGGCCTTTCGGCGCCGCCCTGAAGATATCCGCCGGCGAAACCCGCACATCTCCGTCATCCGGCTTTATCTCTCTGAATGCCGCGTTTTCGGCCATAGCCGCCGCGCGTTCCTCACCTGACCGGTGCCGCGGCTCCTCTCTGAGAACAACAGGGGGCTGCATTTCAGCCGTTTTATTCTGTGTTTCCCTGCTTCCCCGGTCCTCACGGCTTTCATGCCGTTCCTCTCTGTCACGCGGAGTGCCGTTAACTATACCCATCAGGTCCTCGATCGAGCAGCTCTCCTCCTTCGTTTTCATGTAGAACGTGTAGATCATCAGTACCGCGTCGTCGTCTTTGTAGTCGATATTGTCCATCATATATTCCGACAGCGCGCGCAGCTGCCCCCGCAGCGGCTTCCCATAACCGGAATAATAGGCGACCTCGGTCTTGCCCGCCGCGTCCGTATATACAGTCTCCGGAGTAACGACATAATCGTCTTCGAGCAGCATGAATTCATGGCCGTGATATACGCTTTTCAGCAGCTCGCCGAAAACTGTCTTCAGTTCTTCCGCGCGCAGCTTTTTCCGGGCACAGAGGCTCTTTAAGGTCTCCATTCCCATGACCGAGTATTCGTATATGCGCTGCCCGTTCTCGCTGATGATCTCAAACGGCAGAATACCCTCGACCCGGTTATGTATCAGCATCTGTTCCCTGAAATCGCTGTGTTCTCCCGAATACTCCGTCTCACTTATCCGCATGCTCTGCCGTCCCAGACTCCTGCACTGTTCAATCTGCATCATTCCACCATCCTTCGATAACTTCCCTGCCCGCTCTTATCAGGCGCATTTTTCTTTCCCTGTCCTCAACTACCGTATATGACACGACCTTTGATATCCCCGGTGCCCTTAATCCGGCGATGCCTGCAGGGCTTCTCATCAGTATCACCGCAAAAACCGTTATCTTTTCTCCCTCGACCGTTACCCGCGCGTCTGTCACATCACACAGCAGATACCCGGAAGTCAGCTTTTCCGAGAGCAAGCTTTCAAGCTCATCAGCATCAACCCTTTTCCCCGCACCGGCCTGTGCCCTCCCGTATTCCAGTACGCTCGCGATGTCACCGTGCAGCTTCATCCGGTCATACAGCATAAGGATCAGGACTATCAGCGCAAGCGTGACAAAAAAGACGAACGGCACGATATAAGCGGCCTCAACCGTCGCCGAAGCATTTAATCTTTTCATGTGCGTCACACACCTCCGACCCGCATGAACTGCGTCAGCACATACCCCGCGAAAAGGAACGGCAGAAATGGTACCCTGCTCTTTTTGTTAAGCCGCCCCTTGGCGAGCATGGTGACCGAGTAAGCAAGGAGCAGGAACAGCGACACGGCCGTCATTACCGCCGTCATCCCGAGCCCTGCTGCCGTCCCCGTGATGCAGAATACCGCCGCGTCCCCGTATCCGATCATCTCTTTGCTGAGCTTTGCCGCCAGCAGCAATATCAACCCCACGGACAGCCCGAGCAGCCTGTCTGCCGGCGTCGGCCGCGTTCCGCAAAAAAACGACAGTACCGTCGGTATCATGCCTGCCGCCAGCAGCGCGAGCGGAACGCTCTTTTTAAACATGTCGTCTGCCGCGAGCACCAGCAGATATATCCCCATTATCACCGAAAAACTCAATCTCCCTTTTCTCCGCATCTCTTGCACGGCCTGAGTCCGTCCGCCTCCGACAGTTTTATCTCGGTTATCGTACGTTTCAGTCCGCTGCAGTCTATCCTGTAGTGATATCTGTCTCCGTCCGTCGTGATGTATATTGTGTCCGGCGCCGTCCCCGATGCGCATTTTTCGCACGGATAATACTTTGCCCCGTACTCATTCCTTTTCCCGGACACCTCGGCTGCCGTAGTCATCATGATATTGAGCTTCAGCGCCGGACAGGTCAGCCTGACGTGATATACGGTTCCCGTTTCGGTCTTGTATACCGTTTTTTCCTCTGCCCCGGGTTCGCTCTCCGGCCCGCTCTCTTCAAGCAGGCTTTCCGCCGCCGTTCCCGTAAAATACCTGTATCTGAGCTCACGGCTGCCCTTTATTCCCGGGAGTGCAAAACCGGCGACCGGAGATCTGAACTCGTAAGAGCACACCAGACGGATGCATCCGTCATCGGTGCAAAAGTCCGACCCTTCAAGCGAAATCCCCGAAAGCCCTCCGGCGATCGTTCCCGCAGCCACGGGATGCGCTTTCAGGTGCCGGTGCAGTATCGCGGCGACTGCTGCGCCTTCAAGGATATCTTCCGCAGTCTCCGCCAAAATACCTTCTTCCCCGAGCTTTTCCTCCGCTTCCGCGACAATATCGCCGTAAACGCTCAGCCCTCTGGCCGTTTCCAGCATGGCTTCCCCTATCACCGTTTCCGCTTCCATATACAAAAACAGGCAGCAGAGCGCCATAACGGCAAAAAAGAATACGGGAAACGCAAGCGCGGCCTCAGCTGTAAGTGAGGCCATTAAGTTCTTTCTGTGTCTCAATGTTCTCCCCGTGAGGATAATGACCCATAACTGTCTTGATTTGCAGTACCCCACCGGAGAGAGATGATTTAAGTAGAATTGGGAGACTTGCCTGCAGATCAAGGACAGATATCGATCATTATCCCGTCAATATGATCCGTGAACACTTACCGTGACCGAGTAACCGCCGGGTGCACGGTCTTTGCCGCGTCCCGGAAAATTCGTCAGATATACCGCATCGGAGGTAAAACCGGCCGAGGCCTCAAATCCGACCACGCAGTTTCCTATAAGAAAAGCATCTCCGTAAGCGTATCTGATGTTTTCCTGTATGAGATCCAGCGCTCTTCCCGCAAGTGTTTCGTTATTTCTGATAAGCAGCAGCGCGTAAATGTATTCCTCGTAGGAAAGCGACGGTCCGCCTTCACGGAATCCTCCCGCTTTCCGGCTGACCAGCTCTTTTGAGAACGAGAGCAGTTCGTTCAGTTCCACGCAGAACGATTCCCTGTTCGTGATCACCGGAACCTTTTTCCCGCGGGCGATCGCGGCCGTTTCGACCACCGCCTGCTCAAAGGCCCAGACCGTCAGGATCAGGTATTTCAGGGCCGCAGTCAAAAAAGGCAGTCCTGCAAACCCGACGGCGGCGTTTGCCGCAGTGCCGGCCTTCGCGCTTATTTCCGCATCCGTAAAAACAAAAATGCCCGTCGATACCATTCTCAGCAGCAGTATCTGCGCCATCGCTCCGGCCAGATTCACCCTGTCGTTCGTATTTCCGCAGAGCAGATACTCCTGCTCGTATTTCAGTACGGTTGCCCGCTTCCGGTCCTGCTTTGCGAAGCTGTTGAAGTGATCATGCATATACATGCAAAAAACCGCCTTGTCATATATTTGTGCGATCCCTTCACGCAACACGCCGGAAAGCGCCGCAAGAGCCGATCCGCCGTCATATCCGCTGTCTGATCCGGGCTCGTCCTTACCTTCGATCTGCGGCAGGAGGAAGGTCTTCAGTTCCGCGTCGGACAGCCCCCCGGGATCCTCTGTGATAAACCCGAGCCATATATCCGAGAGCGGTTCGAGCACAAAAGCGTTGAGCCCGTCGAGTGCCATATCCCCGGCATCATATGCTTCAAACGAAGAATAGTCGAACAGCATCCCCTCGTACGAAAAAGCTGTCATGCGCTCCGCAAGGACTTTAAGCTCCCGGCTCCATTTGCTTACCGCTTCGGAAGTCCTTTCGGGGATCTCGAGCCTTTCGACCGCCAGATTGCCGTCAAGGAGCTGCCTGTCCGCGAGCGCCGTTTCCCCGATGGTTTTGAAGTCAACGGCAGGGTCACTGTCAAGCCCGACATATTCCTTCATCGTTAAGACCGATTCTCCGAGCTGCGCCAGCAACTCTTCGTCGATCACTCCCTGCATCGATGAAAGCAATGCCTCGAAGCTCTCTACCTTTGAGCGCAGCCCCTCGGACAGTTCCGCACCCGCGCGGGCCGTCTCCTCGGTCTGCCTCAGGCATGAGACCGTCTCCAGATACAGTGTTTTCAAATCCTCCGCCAGTTCTTCGCATTTACGCCCCGATGCGGATGCTTTCGCCCGAACCTCCGAAATCTCCGTTTCCAGCACCCCTGTCTGTGCGGACAGTTCCGCAGCAGCCGCCTTCAGTGACTTAAGTTCTTCGCTTTCGTCGGAGTTCTCCGCGCTGAATGCCTCCGCGACCGCGATCTGCCCGAGCAGCTCATCGAGAGCCTCTTTAAGCGGCAGCAGCTCTGCCTCCTTCGCCTCGGCTTCGGACAGCAGCTCCGCGTATTCTTCGGCAAGCGCGCCAAGCTCTGCGGTCTTCCCTACCGGATCGTCATAGCGCTCCTTAAGCTTTGCGTACAGCTTCGGACTGTTGATCCCCGTGAAAATGCTGTCCGTCCCGGCCACCATAAAGCGTTTTACGAATGTGTTTCTGATGCGGTACGTGCCCTTTCCTTCAAGGATCAGTCCGGTATCGATCTCCACCCCATCGATCAGGCCCATAAGCTGCGCCGTACAGATATCCACCCCGGCCAGCTCTTCTTCCAGCTCCGCCTTTCTCGTAAGCACGGTGTTCACATCCTCCTGCTCCGCGAGCAGACCGAGCTTTTCGCCGATGCTTTCGATCAGGCCTTCGACCATTGCCGCTTCCTCTGCTTCAACTGCCTGCTGCCTGAAATACCTGCCGCCGGCAGACGCGATCGGATATGTTTCGCCTACCCGGCACGAGGTCACGGCACAGCGCCCCGAATTGATATCCGCGTAACGGGATATCCTGTTTTCAAGTTCCCGCTTATTTGCCCTTTTTTCTCCGTAACCCAGATCGAGCGCGAATAACCCGTATTCGTCAAAAAGAGGCCTGTAATAATCCGCGAGCGCGCTCTCGATCCCCGACGCAAGCGCCGCCCCGGCTTTGCTCCTCAGCGTCGCAGCAGCCGCCGCTTCAAGGCTTACCGCGACCAGCGACAGTATCAGCACAAATACCAGTGCCAGATACACGGTTATGCTGCCGGAGAGCCTCCTGCCCGCCCCGTCAGTCAATGATCGCATCAGTGTTCGCGGTAATGCTTTGGAATGCCTTTTCCACGATCGCGGCGATCTGGTCCTTGAATATCACCACAAGCGCTATGATGACCACGAGAATTAACACGATCTCGATCGATGTTATGCCTCTGCTGTCCGCCCAAAAACCTTTTTTCTCTTTCATGTCTTCTCCCTTTCTGTCTGAATATCGAGCTGTTTATCCTCCGAATGCCGAAAATGCCGGCACCATGATGATCGCGAAGACCAGGCACAGCATCCCGAACATCGGCAAAAGAAGTTTTGTTCCGGCTTCCGCAGCCTGCCTGCGCACATCGGCAGTCCTGCTTTCCAGGGCTTCGACCGCCTCCTGCTCCAGCACCGCCGTCAGATCCCTGCTGCCTCTTTTAAGATTGTTCGCCAGCAGTACGCCGAATTTTCTGTACGCAGGTATGCCGCAGCGTTTGCCGAAATCCTCATACACCTTTGCCTCACTCGCGCCGAATCGCAATTCGTGCGCGCTCCTCAGCATTTCCTCATAGGCGTAACGCATCTTCCCGCCTGCTTTCGAGTAGTCCCCGCATATCTTTTCCCATGCGGCCCGGCAGGTCATCCCTGCGGTAACGAGCAGGACAAATTTGGTTATGATGTCCGGATAGTCCCGGAGCATTTCCTGCTCCCGCTTTTTCTCTCTTGCCGAAAGCTCTGACCTCACGGCAGGCACCACCGCCGCGATCGCGCCGAGCCCGAGCAGCAGTATCCAAATATGCCTATTCCCGGCCTTTTCGCCCCAGTCTATGTTCTCTCCTTCTACAGCTGTAGGAAGAATGAACCACGGACTGCCGGCACTGCTCTTATCCTCTTCGGTCAGCAGCTCGTTCAGCTTTTTCGTAAAGGACGTACCCGCATCCTCTTTCTCGGGAACAAGCCGTACGGGAAACGAATATATCCGCACTTCATCGTAATATTCGAGCCTGGCCGTCAGATACACGATGACCGGTTCGGTGACCGCTTCTCTGACGACCGCTCCGGAGGAATAAAAATATGTGCTGTCGATATCGGGCCATGTCACTTTTATCCGGGTCCCCTCGATCGTTTCGACAAAGTTCAGCTTCCCGCTGACTTCCTCCGCCGAGCGGCTGCCGGCCAGAACAACCTCCTCCAGTTTTGCATATGCGGTTTCAAAGAACTGCTCAAGTGCCGCTCCCTCATACCTCTGCTCACTGACATTCACCGTGATCTGTGCCGGATCCTGCCCTTCCCTCGCATACTCCAGCTCATAGCCGCTGCTGCCTTCTCCTGCTTTGTTCCTGGCCAGCCGGCCCCTGTCGATGACAGCGCTCCGCCCGGCCAGCACTCCTGCCGCGATCACGACCGCCGCAAACGCGATGACAAGCATATACGCTATGCATCTGCAGGCCTGCTCCTCCTGCTCCCCGTCAGCGTCCCCGCCGGCGCACAGCCGCTCAAAGACCTCTCTTTTTTCGGGGAAATCGCGAACACCCAGCCTTTTGAACAGCTTCAGTATCCGCCTGCACAGCGGCAAAAGGAACGGCAGCGGAAAACCCTTTTTCTTCAATGCTCTATCTTCACCAGCCTTTCCGAAAGCTCCGAGAGGAATACATACAGCACAAGTATGACAGTCATGAATACGGCTCCCGAAACACTGCCGTACAGCGGGGCTGTCATCCCCGGAGAAAATATCCGCAGATAGAGCAGCACTCCGAACGGAACGAGCTTCATGATGTCGGATTCGTATTTCGCGGCAGACATCGCCGTCCTGATATCCCTCTTGAGCTCGATCCCTTTCCTGATCATGTCGGTCGTGGAGCGTATGATCGCGATGATATTTCCTCCGGTACGCTTCGCAGTGGCAAACACGTCGGCAAAACCCGCGATATCGTCCACCCCGCTCCTTGCCGCAAACCCGGCCAGGGCATCCTCTACCGGCACGTTGTTCCTTATCTCACCCATAAGCGCCCGCAGCTCCGTCATTATCAGATCGTCTTTGTCATAGGTGACCGACAGATCCCTGTATGCCTCGGCCAGTCCGTTTTCCACCGAATACCCCGCTTCGAGCGCCGCGCTGAGGCTCCTGATCGCATCCGCAAACTGCAGATCGAGCTGCCATTTCCGGGCCTCTTTTTTCCCGGCGGTCTTCTTTTTGAGATAGAACAGCATGTAGGGAGAAAGCAGGATCATCGCGAAGAGGCTGTTATAGCACAGAACCGCCGCCGCTGCCAGGATCAGTGCGCAGATCGCGGCCGAAAATATGGTCTCACGCGTGCTCATGCGATAGTTTTCATAATCCGGCAGCCCTGAATTTACCGGGTCTTGCGAGCGGATTTCCGGTCGGAACAAGCCTGCCTTCGACGCGTCCTTCTTTTTCGCCCGTTTCTTCAAATCTGTAAAGCGTATTAAGAATGATCTCGTCATGCTCAAATCCGGCCACCTCCGTAATCTCCGCAACCTTTCTCGTTTTATCTCTGAACCTGCCCAGATGGATCATGAGGTCAACGGCCGAGGCGATCTGTCTCCTGACCGCCATGATCGGTATATCCGCCCCGAGCAGACACATCGTCTCCATCCTCGAGAGCATATCCGCCGTCGAATTCGCGTGTCCCGTAGACATCCCCGAATGGCCTGTATTCAGCGCCTGCAGCATGTCTATGCACGCCCCGTCGCGGACCTCCCCGACCACGATCCTGTCCGGCCTCATCCTCAGCGAAGTTTTGATCAGGTCCCTGATGGAAACCTCGTTTTTCCCGTCCACATTGGAATTGCGCGCTTCAAGCGTTACGAGATTCGCTATCCCGTTCAGCTGCAGTTCCGCCGAATCCTCGATCGTTATGACTCTCTCATCCGGCGGAATACAGCCCGAGAGCGCATTAAGGAATGTCGTCTTGCCTGTGCCGGTGCCGCCGGAGATCATGATATTCATTTTGGCCGCGATCGCTTTTCTCAAAAAGTCCGCAGCCTCCGCGTCTAAGGAGCCCAGCTCGATCAGGCGGTCCAAGGTCATGATCTCCTGCGGGAACTTCCTGATCGTGACGATCGGTCCGTTAAGCGCGACCGGCGGTATAACCAGGCTGACGCGTGACCCGTCGCCAAGCCTCGCATCGGCGATAGGGCTCGCCTCGTTTATCACTCTGTTCGCTCCCGCCGCTATTTTCTGCGTAATATCGTTCAGCTGTCCGATGTCCTCGAATTCGCCGTCAAAGCGGCTTATCCTGCCGTCTTTTTCATAAAATATATTCTCCGGCCCGTTTATCATGATCTCCGTAATGTCGCGGTCCTCGAGCAGCTCCTGTATCGTTCCGAAACCGCGGATCGAGGCATAGACCTGCTTTCGGGCCCTGATCCTCTGCGTGAGCGTCAGATGGGCGGTCCTTGCGTATTCGCATATCACCTCATCTATGAGCGCGCAAAGGCGGTCATCATCACCGCTCCCCGCCGCGCGCAGGTCGCTCCGCTCCATCACACGTCTGCGCAGTTCGGCATACAGCTCTTTATCCGAAATATCCAAAGTCAACCACTTCCTTCACAAAACCGCCCAGGCTCCCAGTAAGCAGCATGCCGCGTTCGGGCACTCCGTCGGCAAACAGCCTGTCGGTCGGCACCGTCCGCTCGATCATCCGCTCCGCAATTTCCGCCATGCCCGAAGCCTTAAGCTGCCTCTTCCACTCGGCGATCACAGCCTCGTCATGCTTTGTTTTCCCCCGGGTCACATAAATGTCCGTGCAGATTCGGAGCAGCTCCGTCGCGGCAGTCTGGGGTCTTCCGAGGTCGAACACCGCGCACTCATAGCCTGCGTTCCCGATCAGACGTGCGAGTCTGCAGAGGGCGTCCCTGTCCAGGTTCTCCAGATCGAGCCAGTGCGACGGGCCTTTGATGTAATCCGCGCCTCCGTCCGCGCGGACATAGTCCGCCAGTTCCGGAGCGCCCTCTGCCCCATGGGTCTCTAAAAAGTAGATCAGCTCTGACAGGTCACGCGCTTCGGGTTCTCTGCTCCCATTCAATGAAAAAAACGGGTCCATACTCACGAACAGCGTCGCACCTTTCCCGGCCAGATGATCCGCGAGCGCGAGCGAAAGAGTCGAGCACCTGCTGCCCCCGATCGGCGAGCACACCCCGATCAGCCTGAAACGGCTGGCAGGCTCTGCCGCCGGAACCGCAAAGCCGAGGCACTCCGCTGGGTCCGAAAGCTTCGGACGCCTAGGTATCTGCCTTGCCTTATCCTCCGTACCCAGGCATGAAAGAATGTCCTGCATCAGTCTCTCGCTCGACTGATACTTAAAGATGCTGCCGCGCCCGCCCTCATCCTCGCCGACGGTGCTGTATTCGCTCAGGATACAGATCTTTTTCGGTGCTTCCGGCCGCTCGCCGGGTTCCATCCCCCGGTCGCAAAGCAGCAGATCGACGCTGTTTTCCCGCTCAAATCTCAGATATGCCTGAACATCCGTAAACGTTACGGGCTTATACAAAAACTCCTCCTTAGAAGACAGGAAAGCGGCCAGCTCGCGGGCATACGCGGCCTCCCCCGTCAGAATTGCCATAATTTTTTCCAAACACATCCTCCTATTCAGGTTATTCGATAAAGGAATCAAAAATGAAATAAAAGAATACGGCAGAACCGATGAATTGATTTAAGAACAAAAAAAGAATACGACGGATCCGATAAATTGTCAATACAATTAAGTGCAATTCAATCAAATTCGTCGTATTGTATATAATATTTAAAAATAATGTACAAGTTGCACAAAATCAGTTCCGGCAACCGTGCCGCCGCACGGGACGGCTATTTTCAGCAGATTTCGCTGCCGCCCGCAAAAGGCTTCTCGGGAACCATGATCGCGAGGTCGCCTTCTTCGTTCTCTGCGCAGAGGATCATGCCTTCGGAAATCAGGCCGGCCAGAGTCGCAGGCTTAAGGTTAACGACAACCATTACACGCTTTCCGACCATCTGCTCGGGTGTGTAATGCGACTTGATGCCCGAAACGATCTGCTTAATGTCGCTGCCGATCTTAACCTGGCTGCAGAGAAGCTTTTTCGACTTCGGAACCTCCTCGCATTTGATGATCTCGCCCACGCGGAACTCGAGCTTCGCGAAGTCATCGTAAGTGATCTCGGGCTTGGTGGGAACATGCAGTTCCTTTTCTTCTACTGCTGTAGAAGAATTGTCCGCTGCAGGCTTTTCTTCTTCCTTCGGAGCATCCTTTAACAGGATCGCGTTGAGCTCCTCGATCTCCTTATCCACATCGATGCGGGGGAACAGGATCTCACCCTTATGAACGGTCACATCAAGAGGCAGCACATTGAATTTCTGCGCGTTCTCATAGGTCGTATCCGCAGCGGTCGCACCAATCTGCTCCCATACCTTGGGCATGGTCGTGGGCATAAATGACGAGAGCAGCGTCGATGTGATGCGGATGGTTTCGAGCAGGTTGTACAGTACGGTCGCGAGACGTGCCTTTTTGCTCTCGTCTTTGCCGAGTACCCACGGCGTTGTCTCATCGATGTATTTGTTTGCCCTGTCAACAAGCGTGAAAATGGTCTCGAGTGCCTGCTTTATTTGGGTATTGTCGATAAACTCATCCACCTTCGGGCAGATTGAGAGCGCAAGATCGATCAGTTCCTTATCGACCGGAGCCTCTTCTCTCTCCTTCGGCAGAGTGCCGCCAAAGTACTTATCCGCCATCGCAACGGTACGTGAAACCAGATTGCCGAAACCGTTTGCGAGGTCGGAATTGATGCGGTTGATCAGGATCTCGTTCGAGAAATCCGAATCCGCGCCGAGCGCCATCTCTCTGAGGATATGATAGCGGATGGCATCGCAGCCGTAGCGCTCACCGAGGATGAACGGATCTACGACATTGCCCTTCGACTTGGACATCTTGTCACCGTTAAAGGTGATCCAGCCGTGCACCGCGAGATGCTGCGGCAGCGGCTCTTCGAGCGCCATCAGCATAGCGGGCCAGATGAGAGCATGGAATCTCATGATATCCTTTGCGACCATGTGCACATCCGCGGGCCAGAAGGTTTTGTAATCGTCATACCTCTCATTGTCGAATCCGAGCGCGGTGATATAGTTGGAGAGCGCGTCTATCCATACATACACAACATGTTTGGTATCAAATGAAACAGGAACTCCCCATGTAAATGAAGTACGCGAAACGCACAGATCCTCAAGTCCCGGTTTGATAAAGTTATTTACAAGCTCGATCGCTCTGGTCTTGGGTCTTAAATAATCGGTATTTAAGAGAAGATCTTCAAGGCGGTCAGCAAACAGGGACATTTTGAAGAAATATGCCTCCTCCTCGGCATCGATAACGGGTCTGCCGCAGTCAGGGCATTTGCCGTTCTTAAGCTGCGAAGGGGTCCAGAAGCTCTCGCAGGGAGTGCAGTATTTTCCGACATATTTGCCCTTGTAGATATAGCCCTTGTCGTAAAGTGTCTTAAATATCTTCTGAACGCTCTCTACGTGATAATCGTCTGTTGTGCGGATATATCTGTCGTAGCTGATGTTCATGTAGCTCCAGAGCTTTTTGAATATCTCAACGATATTGTCAACATACTGCTTGGGCGTAATGCCTGCTTCCTTCGCCTTCTGCTCGATCTTGAGGCCGTGCTCGTCGGTACCGGTCAGGAACATTACATTATGTCCCTGCATTCTCTTATAACGCGCGATCGAATCGCATGCCACCGTCGTATAACAGTGTCCGATGTGCGGATTCCCCGAAGGATAGTATATCGGGGTAGTGATGTAAAAGGGTTTCTTCTCCATTTTCTGCTCCTCCTGAAAAAAATAGCTCCCGTCTTATTAAAGACGAGAGCATAAACTCACGTGGTTCCACTTTAATTCAGCCGTACCTCACGATACGACCCTTTGCGGCTGTCAATCAACAGTCTGTCCTGTAACGGGGACACCCGTCGGATACTAAGGCTGCGCGTTCGTACCCGCGGCTCCGGGACCATCTTCAAACGTTTCGGCTCCGCCCGCTCTCAGCAAAATACGGGCTCTCTGTGGGAGTTTCCGCGATCTACTCTTCCCTTCATCGCTTTTAACTGCGGTAAAGTATATCATGCGGAGCGCTTATTTGTCAAATGATATTCTGATGCCGCCGCTGGTGGTGCTTACGTCGAGGGTCTTTTCGCCGTCCCTGCTCGCCGCCAGATTGCACGAACCTGAGGTGGTTGAGGTGATGACCGAGTAATCCGACTCTTTTCCGTTGATATTGCCGTTGATGCTGCCGCTGCGGCTCATGAACTTAAGCGCGTCGCCCGCAACATCGTCGAGTCTGATGCCGCCCGAAGTGTTCTCCGCCTCAATGCTCTTTGAGGATACGTTTGTGAGCTTGATCGAACCCGAAGTGTTCCTTGCAAAAAGCTCATCGCAGGCGATCTTCGTTAAGCCCATCCCGCCCGAACTGTTCTGCGCGCTGATATTGCCGCAGCTCACATCCGTAGCCCTGATATATCCGGAAGTGTTCTTTAAGAAAACCTCTCCGCCGGCCGCCAGCCGCTCAACCGTGATATAGCCGGAAGTATTCTCTATTTCTGCCCTGCCCGCGCACTCCGTGTCGTTGAGCTTGATCGAGCCGGACGTAGCCTTCATGGTAAGATTGTCCGCCTTGAGATTCTCAGCAACCACATAGCCCGAGTTTGCCTTGAGGGTCATATCCTTACCGGTTGTGACTCCGGTCGCCATTACCCTGCCGCTGGTAGCTGTTGCCGTGATCGGTCCGTTATAATCTTCGGGCAGTGTAACGACAGTGGAAGTGTCCTCAAAATTCATGCTGAAGAATACGACCTTCACCGAGTGCTTGTCTTCTCTCTTAAAGGTCAGCTTACCGTCCTTTTCGGTAATGACGATCTCATCCTTCTCGCCCTCTCTGTACCAGTACTCGATAACGGGCTTGTCCACGCTTCCGATCCTGATCTCGATGTTTTCGGAACGCTCTCCGATCTCGATCTCATCGATCTTTCCGCTGCATCTGTATTCATCCTTTTCATATCTGGACGCGGCATTTCTGCCGTTGAATTTGGTAAAATCACCTCTGACAAGCAGGAATCCGAGGCCGATCAGCAGCAGTCCCGCTATTAATCCGAGAATCGCAACAATTATACTTTTATTCATGATGTCCCCCTTTTATACGAACTTACGCTTGATAGATCTGACAATGTCGGCAAAGAACCTGCCGGCGGCCTTGCTGAAGCTGATCATGGGTCTCCACAGGAGTACGACTATACTGGTGAGCGCCAAAGCCCCGCCGAGCGCGACTAAGAGCGACGGACCGCTTATCCACCCGAAGGGGAATGTGATCGCTGCCGCAAGGCACGCAGCCGCCGAAAGCGCAAGACTGGCCATAACGATGAAAACGGTTCCGACCAGGATCCAGAAAACCAGGAACAGTACAAACCCGATTATCGCAACGGAGAGCAGCACCGGGAACCATACCGGGAATCCCAGTACCACAAGCGTGATCCAGAGAGCTCCGTGACCCTTCTTTTCCGCCTTGTCCTTACTCTTTTTAACCCGATCCCTTACTATGGTGGACATGGGCCTGTCGACCAGTGCCTCACGAACGATATCCTCTATGCTTCCCAGCGAAGCAACGGCCTCTTCCTCGCTCATGCCGTCTTCCATGCGGTCGCAGATCATCTCGTCATAATACTCGGTCATATTATCCGCGCCGCTGATATACTGTCTTTCAAGCTCCGCTCTCAGTGCCGAAAGAAATTCCGCTTTGTTCATGACTTTCTCCTCTCTCCGTAACGATAAACTGATAAACCTTAACTATCTCTTCCCACTCATTAAGTAATTCCGTAATGCGGTCACGTCCCGCAGGAGTGATCCTGTAATATTTCCGGAGCCTTCCGTTATGTTCCTGCGTGAAGACTTCCAGCATGGCAGTCTGTTCAAGCCTCTTCAGTATCGGATAAAGCGTGGACTCGGTTATCGTGATAAACTGACTGATATCCTTGACCAGTTGGTATCCGTAGGATTCGCCCTTCTCGAGAACTGCCAGCACACATGCGTCAAGTATGCCGCGTCTGAATTGAGAATCCATTCGATTCCTCCTTTTGTATATTTTAAAACAACTTAATCCTGTTTAGGGTACATACTTCGCGACGTGTAATACCCCTCAACACGTCATACTATACAACGCATAGTATAATGTGTCAAGGGGTATTTTTAAAAATTTTCTTTTTTCGATCAGACTGACTCCTGCCCGATCTGAATAGTCATCTCACGCGAAAACCCGCCGCCGATCACTTAAGACCGGCGGCGGGTCTTGCATCAATGCAGTCTCAAATCAGCCCGAAATGACGCATCGCGTTCATTAACCCGTCATCATGTATATCCGTTGTTATCCAGTCCGCGGCCTGTTTCGCTGGCTCGGTCGCATTGCCCATCGCGATCGCCGTACCCGCCGCCTCGAACATCTCGAGATCGTTGACGCTGTCTCCGACCGCGATCGTATCCTCGGGAGCGATCCCGAGTCTTTCGCAGATCTTCTTCAGCCCGACGCCTTTTGAAAGTCCCTTCGGCACCGCCTCTATGACTCCGATTATCTCGAGCGGCTTGCCCTTGTGCGCGGCCTCCTGCAGCACATCGGGCGTCACGCCGTGTTCGATGAAATTATAATAGTCGCCAAGCTCCGCCCTGATGCTGCGGTAATCGGTCTGCCCGAGTATGTCCGCCGAGAATTTGTTGATCTCGATCCCGTCGTCGTAGCCCTTAAAGACTATCGCGTCGTCCTTTAACAGTTCGAAAAGGTTCGCGACATAGTCGTCCCTGTCGAACCCCCAGTCCGATACCCAGTGCTTTACGGGTCCCTCGAGTACGAAGGGCATCCTGCATCTGTCGAGGACTTCGACGGTTTTCTTAACCTGCTCATGCTCGATGAGACGGTTGTATATTATCTCGCCCTCATGCTCGATATAGGCTCCGCAGGCCGCGATCATCCCGTCAAAACCGATGTCGAGAAGCCACGGCGCCCTGATGTTTCCCTTTGCCCTGCCGCTGCAGATATACGCCATGTGTCCATTTTCACGCATACGGCGTATCGCTTCGCGCGCGGAATCGGGGACAACTCTCTGCCAGTCCCATATCGTGCCGTCTATATCAAAGAATACCAGTTTCTTTTCCATAAGATCCTTATCATTCCATAAATACGCGTATCAGTTTTTCCAGCTCGTCCTGATCGGCCGCTCCCATAAGCTCCCTCGCGGAATGCATCGCGAGGATCGGAACTCCGATATCTACCGTATACATCGGCAGCCACGACGAGATGATCGGGCCGAGTGTCCCGCCTCCGGGCATATCCGAATGGTTGACGAACTTTTTATATTTTATCTTGTTTTTGTCGCAAAGCTGCTGCAGCGAAGCCACGGCTACGGCGTCGTAGGAATAGCGCTGGTTCGCGCTGAGCTTAAAGGTGACGCCTTCTCCCATCAGCATGCAGTTATGCCTGTCGAACTTCTCGGTCTTGGCGGGATGGAGCGCATGAGCCACATCGACCGAGAGCAGGAAGCCCTTCTGTATATCGTTCTCGAGCTCTGTTTCGCTCTTTCCGAACGCAGTGTAGATGCGCTTCAGTATGCCGTTGAGCAGCGCCGAGTCCGCGCCCTGCTTGGTACCCGAACCGATCTCCTCGTTGTCAAAGAGAGCAATGAGGTTAACGCCTGCCGCCTTCGTTTCGTTTCCGATCCCCTCGACCAGGGCAAAGCACGAAGTGATGTTGTCCAGTCTCGGGCACGAGAGCATATCCGCGTTCATTCCGACAAAAACGGGCGCCTCGGGATTATATACGATCAGGTCGAAATCAAGGATATCCGATGCCTTCTCGCCGATCTCCTTTGCCAGCATTTCGACAAAGTAATTGTCCTTATCGAGGTCTTCGCTCATCATCCCGAGCAGGGGGAGCATATCATTCTGCTTTGTGAGCTCCACGCCCTTATTGACCTCACGGTTGTAGTGGATCGCCAGATTCGGGATCGTGACTACCGGTCTTTCGAAATCAACCAGCACCTCGCGGGGCTCGTAGACCTTTTTGCTCTTTAATAGCACGCGGCCGGCCAGCGAGAGCGGACGGTCCATCCACGTATTCAGTATCGGGCCGCCGTAAACCTCGGTGTTCAGGCGCATGTAGCCCGCGCTTTCCTGCTCAGCCTTAGGCTTTAAATGCAGGCAGGGAAAATCCGTGTGCGCTGCCGCGATGTGCAGTCCGCGTGATGTCCTGCCCGCAGGCAGCGTAAACGCGAATATGGCTGTCTTAAACGGGATAACGTAGTATTTGCCGCCTTTTGCGAGCTTCCAGTCTTCTCCGGCCTCCAGCCTCTTAAAGCCCTTTTTCTCAAGTATCTTTCGCGACTCCTCGACCGTATGATATGGGGAAACCGCCTTTTTAATGAATTCCGCCAGTTTTTTTGCCGACATATATCCTCCATCTCTTCCCTGCGCTAACGTCCCTGCCTTTTAGCCGGACGATCGCCGCACGGGCATTTTTATCGTTGGCCGCCGCGACGCAAAGCCGTAAGCCTTCCGACCATATCCTCAAAGCTTTGTACCGCCTCGCGGTTATACTGCTCGTAATCTACCTTCAGCGTCCTTGTGACTTTGCCTGCCAGACAGTCCCTGATGCCTCCCTCGATGCCTTCTGTCGAATCGTCTACCAGCATGCCGCCGTACTTTTCCATAAAAAGCGTCGGTCCGACGATGCGCGGCGAAAAGCACGGAATACCGAGAATGTCCGCCTCGCAGAGCACCAGTCCGAAGCCCTCGTAGATCGACGAGAGTACGAAGTAATCGCATCTTTTCAGCAGCGGGAACGGGTTCGACATGAATTTGATCACGGTGATCCGGTCTCCGATCGGCGATGCCTTTACGCGCTCGCAGATATTCGGGTATTCGGGGCCGTATGAGCCGAGGATTATCAGCCTCGCGTCACTGTCATCGGCCGCCGCGCGCTCGAACGCCTCGATCAGCCGCATCTGTCCCTTCTCATAGGAAAATCTGCCGATATTTATGAAAACCTTATAGCGTCCGTCGGTCAGGTCTTTGAGCCTCTCAAGCGTAATACCGGTCTCGGTGGTCTCGTCAAAACGCAGCTCTTTTCCGGCTTTTTCGAGCACCGACTTATAGTCTATGATATTCGGGACAACGGTAAAATCGTGTCGCTCCCACCCGGCGGACTTAATAAAATGCTCCATCCGGGGCTTCAGCTCATCGGTAACAGGCACCACCTCATCATACGCGCAGTAGGCGTCAGCGAGGAGTTTCTTGGGGACCGCGAAGCTCTTGCGGTTCTCACCGTTCATGTCATTGTGGACAAATATCGCGCGCCCGCAGTCCATGAGCTTGAACATCTCGATAATGTCCGGGAAATACCCGTTGAACTGCACCGCGGCATCGATCCTTGCCATACCGAAGGTCTTTATGACTTCGCGCCTCGCGATGCGCTCGTACGCGCGTTTTGAAAGCTTAAACGGCAGGTTCGGGAATATCCTCTGCAGGCGCTTCCAGCCCTTTGACCAGATCAGCTCCCACCAGGTCCCGCAATGGGGATTCGTGATGCCGAGAGTCGCTATGCCCTCAGGGATATCGTCGAGCGCCGGCTCATGATATCCGGGCGTGTTGTTCGTCTTCGGGCTCAGCTTGTACAGCACCAGATAATTGTATTTTCCGGGGTCAACGTTCTGCATCAGACTGCCGAGCGCTGTCGCGATACCGTTCCTGATAAAGTCGCCTCCGTAGACGGCCACGTTTTTCTTTCCGTTTGACGGCATCTGCGGGTATTTTTCGAGCTTTCCGCCGATAAAATCGCGCATCAGCTCTTTGGTCACGCCCACTCCCTCGTACGGGCAGAATCGCGTGATAAAGGCGCTGTCATCGTATGCTGAGGGGTGCGTCAGCTCCCTCGCCAGTCCCGCGATATCGGCCACGCGCGGGAACGGCAGCTCATCGAGGGAAAACGTCAGACCGCGGTCCCTAACATATTCCGCCTCATCGTATGTATACAGGATTATAGGCCTGTGAGTGACCGCATAGTCGAACATTATGCTGGAATAATCCGTGATGAGTCCGTCGGTCGCCTGCAGGAAATCATAGGAAAACACATCCTCCGGGAAGGTCCTGATATGCTTAAAGCCGTCCGTAGGCATGCTCCCGCGAAGCATCGGGTGGAGCTTGATATATACCAGGATGTCATCGGGCAGGCGCCCGTCGAGGTCCTTAAGGGACGCGGCCAGATCGTGTTTCTGGCTCTCTTTGTCCACCTTTCCGACTATGCCTCTCCAGGTCGGCAGATACGCGTAAACGCGCTTATCCGCCATGCCGAAGCGCCCGCGCACCGCTCTGCGGGTCTCATCGGAGAAAAATACCTCATTGCGCGGATAACCGGTCATCGCCATCCTGCCGGTGCCGAAATTTTCTATCATGTAATCGCGCATCAGCACATCGCGCGTGTGCTCATTCGGGAACAGCATCAGGTCCGCCGTGAGGAAATTACGCTGCGCGTTGCCGATCGCGAAACGCTCGCCCTTGATGCCCTTTCCGAGAGTCTTGAGAGGCGTCCCGTGCCAGGTATTGAGATAGAGCTGTCCGGGTTTTTTCATGAACATCGGCATGAATGTATTGTCGTTGATCAGCCTGCCCGCGCTCGCGAGCACGCGGAAATACGCGCGTGAATCGAACCTGACCGTTTTTACCCGCTCCGATGCTCCGGGAAATCCCGCCCACTGGGCCTTTAGCTTCTCCTCGGTATCCTTGCGGACCGTAACGTATATCTTAAGGTTTGAAAACTCGTCTTCCTCGCAGAGCGTCTTTAAGATCGCCGCGATATTGCCGCCGAGAGCGGTGCCGTGCTGCGATTCGAGCAGCACCGTATCCTGCTGCACCGGAAGCCTGTCGTACATGCCTATATAAGCCCTGTGCGAATAAAAGTCTGCAGAAAACAGACGCTTTATAAATGTTAATCTCCTGTCCAATCTCCTGCCCATCTCAAGGCTCCCTCCCATGACAAACTCACTGCGCCGCCGGCTGCGACTCCCATTATAACACAAGAAGAAGGAGGGCGAAACACCCTCCTTCTTCTATTTCGCAAACGACAGGGGAGACACGGGGACGGTTCTTCCGTCTCTGTATCCGACTACTACCGGCACGGGCGGCAACGAGTAAAACTTCCGGAGACACGCTCCCGCGTCTGCAGCATCTCAGCTCGCGAGATCCCTGCGGTCGTAATACCAGAAAGCGAAGAATACGGCACACAGGGTTACCGCCGCGGCCACGATGAACGCGGGCGCGGATGCGGTCCTGCCCGAGAATATCTCTGACGCGTTGACATACGAGTAAGGTCCTATGAACAGGTAATCCTTCATGTCGGGGACCGCCCTGCCGATGAGGTCGTATGCGTAAAACAGCAGCGCCATGCCGAGTCCCGCGCCCATCCTGTTTTTCCCGGAGATCGACGAGATCGCGAAGCACACCGCCGCAACCTCGATATTCATCAGGAACTGCCCGCACATGAATTTCATGAACTCACCGCCCGGCAGCGACTCACCCATCGAAGCAAACCCGAGCGCGTACAGACATCCGCAGATGACCGTAAATGCCGCGAGCATGCAGATCACGCAGAGCCCCTTTGCCGCCACGACCTTTTTCCGTGACACCGGCATCGAGAGCAGGAATTCTCCGCTGTGCCGCTCCTCTTCCTTCGAGATTATCCCGATAGCGGTAAGCGCCGCGAACATGCCTCCGCCCAGGCCGTGCACCGTTCCGACCTCCACAGCGAAATACCCGGCAAGCGTTGCCATGCTGAGCGTGCTCATGCCGAACGCGTCCGAGAAAAATCCCATATCGGAAAATGCGTCCCCAAGTTCGGCGATCTCGCCCTGCATGCTCCGATACAGCAGTATGCACGCAAGTCCCACTCCGCCTACTGCCAGGCTCCAGATCAGCAGGTTTTTGAAATTAAGCTTTATCTCTTTCAGAAATATCGTTTTCATCCGTCAGCCCTCCTCATCCTCGTAAAAGCTCAGGAACGTATCGTCGTCGATCCTGGGCGAATCGAGCATCATAAGCCGGCCCTCCCTCATGATCGCAGCGTTCCTGCAGTACTTGTTCACCTCGGAGAGTACATGCGTCGAGAGCAGGCAGGTGGCTCCCTTGTCCACGTATTCGTTTATCAGCTCAAAGAAATGCTTCTGCATCAGCGGGTCGAGTCCGCCCGTGGGCTCATCGAAAATGAACAGCTTCGGCTTATGCTGCATCGCGCACACAATACTGACCTTTTTGCGGTTTCCCAGAGAGAGCTCCCTGATCCGTTTTTCGGTATCGACTTTGAGCCTGGCGCATATCTTTGCCGCCTCCTCAGAGCAGTCGAGGCCTCTGACATCGGCCGCGTATCTTATCACGTCCGAAACCTTCATCGCATCGTAAAACCAGGCCTCCGAAGGCATATAGCCCACGTTTTTCATTATTTCCACATGATCCTTTACGCTGTCCATACCGAGCAGCTTTATGCTGCCCTCCCTGAATTTCAGAAAGCCCAGCATCGATCTGATCGTTGTCGATTTGCCGGCGCCGTTCGGTCCGATAAATCCGAATATGTCGCCTTCCTTAACCTTGAGCGAGACATCGATCACGCCGCGGTTCTTTCCGTAGCTTTTCGTCAGATGCTCTATCTCTATCGCATTAGCCATTGAGTACCTCCCTGCAGTCTGCTTTTTCCGTGATATGGGTGTTCCCACCCTTTTCTGCCTCAATATTACGCGCAGGCCGGTTCGCCTGCCCTTGCCCTATTCATAACAGAAAAAACAAACGGGAGCAATATCCGCTCCCGTAAGATGCACAAAAACACCCTTATCATTCACTTTTCCGGTGCTCGGTCTGGAACATACGCAGCTCCTCGTTGAGTTTTTTATCATCGATCCTGCGCTTCGATCTGTAGATCAGGAAGACACACAGATACGTGATCAGGATGTACCCCGCAAGTATCAGCGTGACCGCGATCCTCTTTTCAAACCAGCCCCCGAAATACGAGACCAGGCAGTAGAGCACCGTGCAGACCACTATCCCGGTGCATTCCCTGAGCCCGAGCGAATCGGACTCGTCGAAATTGCCGAACAGGTAAACCTGCAGATAACCGATGATATAGCAGGTAAAGATCATCTCCGCCATATGAGATATCTCTGCGGAAAACGAGCCCTGCAGCATCCTGTAGACGCAGTAGAAGAACAGGATCGCGAAGAAATACAGGCAGGCCTTGAACTCGATCCCGATCTCTTTTGTCAGATATCTTTCCCAAAGGGATAGCTTGTTATCATTCTTCATTTATCTGTCCCCCTTCAAAAATCTCCGAAACTCCGAGGCGTATCTCCTGGAGATGATTATGTGCTCGCCGCCTTCCATCGTGGCGTCGATCCGGTTCGACGCGAGACTTTTCAGCGACATCACGCGGTTCACGTTTATCACGATCGATTTGCTGCATCTGAAAAAAATGTCTTCGCCGTTCTCCGACATAAATGAATTCAGCGTCCCGTCGATCCTGACGACCTTATCAGCGGTGTACGCAAACAGCCTGTCGTCCACCGACTCCAGATACAGCACGTCTTCAAGACCGATACAGACATTGCCTTCATCGGTCCTTCCCCAGAGTTTGTCGCCTTCGCCGCGCAGTATCCCGATGATCCTGCCGACCGTCGGGTTGGGCTCCCGGTAGCGGATATTTATGCTCTCCTCGCCCTCGGTGATCTGTTTTATGTCAATCTTCATATGCCTGTGCCGTCCGTTTACGTTTTATCGTTACCTGAGCGTCTTTAAATATTCCTTGTGTTCATCCGAAACACGGAAGCTCTCGATCGCCTTCTGTATCGCCTTTTTATGGGTCCAGGGCTCGAGCCTGCGCTCCTCGATGAACTTTACGCTCGCGTCGTACTGCTTTGCGAGCGCGGTCGCGAAATACCAGGCGACCATCATTTTGATATAATAGTCCTCTCCGTTTACACCTGCTGCCCATTCGAGGTATTCAGGCTTAAAATCCGCTCCGAGATATTCGTTCATCAGCATCCTGAGACCGAATCTGGCCGTGTAGACATACGCCGACTCCATCCATTTTTTGATGAACGGGAGCAGCTTTTCATGGTTTTTCGAGAAAACCTTGGGGCTGGCCTGATCGCTAACCGGCCAGCAGTCGACATACGGAAGGAAAGTCTCCACCGCTTTTACGCACTCGTCGAAGTCCTTTATCATCGCGATCAGGAAGAAATGCACGAGATTCTCCTCGTAGTACCTGTGAGGCAGTTCGCGCAAAAATTCCTCCGCCTCCTTCGTGCCCTTTATTTCCTTTGCGATATTACGCATGTCGGGAGTCTTGACCCCCAGGATCGTATCCGCCGGAATATTGGGTACGAGCTTACTCTGAAAATCCCTGTATTTTTCGCTGCCGCACGCGGCCAGCCTTTCGTAAACAGCCATTATACTACCCTCCTCTTTGCGCAAAGCGCGGTGTTTTATCCGTATATCATCATGTTTCAAAGCCTGATCCGCAGCCGTATTTCCCGAGATCTACCCGTCCGTCCTTAACCTCTATGCCCTCGGCCTCGAGCAGCTTTGCCTGCGCTCCGGGCCCGCCGAACGCGAATTCTCCGGCCAGCTCACCCTTTGCGTTTACCACACGAAAACACGGGATATGCTCCGGGTCGGGATTCTTATGCAGAGCGTTGCCGACCGCCCGGGCCATATTGCGGTCAACGGCGGCCTCCGCGACCTGTGCGTAGGTCGCGACGTGTCCGTACGGAATACGCTTAACGGCCTCGTAGATCCGCTTTGACGGGCTGTCGCTGATCAGGTCGTAGCTCTCGGCTATCATCTGCCTGACATCCTTATCCGGTATCGTCCCGTCCAGGATCACGGTATTCCAGTGCTCCTTGTTCTGATGATAGCCGGGTACGACGGACTTATATATCTCCCTCCAGAAAAAAGCCTTTTCGGGATCTACCTTAACGTTCAGGTTGACAAAGCCGTCCTTCTCGTAGGTCCAGAGGAATGCCTTTTTATTGCCCGCAAACCTCACGAGCTGCCAGTTTTCATCATGAAACGGCGCGTCCCGGTATGTGTCCGGAAATGTCAGTCCGTATTCCAGTGCCTCTTCTCTGGTCTTCATTTTTTTACTCCCACATGTTTCGCTTATTGCTCTTTTTGTAAGCTTTCGCCCATTTGGATATCTCTTTTTTCATGGCATGGTTATTGGTATTCTCCCTGCCAAGCCTTTTATACAGTTCATAACGCTCAGCGGACAGCTCCCCGCTTGCCAGGGCAGCCTTTACCGCGCAGCCCGGCTCCGTTTCGTGCCTGCAGTTGCCGAATCTGCATCTCGCCTCGAGTTCCACGATATCCGAGAAAGTCTCATCGATCCCATCCTGCACATTCGCCATGCCGACCTCACGCATGCCGGGAGTATCGATGATCGTAACCCCGCCGGGCAGCTCGATCAGTTTTCTGTACGTGGTGGTATGCCTGCCCTTGTCGTCGTCTTCCCTGATCGCGGATGTCTTCATGGTCTCTTCGCCGGTTATTGAATTGATCAGTGTCGATTTCCCCGCGCCCGAAGAACCCATCAGGCAGATGGTGGTTCCGGGAGTCATGTATTCCTTAAGCTCATCCAGTCCGATCCCGCAGAGCGCCGATATGGCATGGACGCGTACATTGTCGGAAATCTGCTCCGCTTCCCTCACATACCTTCCCACATTCGCGCAAAGGTCCGATTTCGTGAGGATCACGACAGGCACTGCCCCGCCCTGCACGGCGATGCTCGCGTACCTTGCTATACGATTATAATTGTAATCCTCATTGAGGGATGTAACAATAAAAAGATAATCCACATTGGCCGCCATATACTGCATGACCCCTGTTTTGGCCTGATCTGGCCGCTGCAGAAAGCTCTTCCTCTCGCAGACCGACAGGATCACGGAATCTCCGTGACGGTTATACAGAAATGTCACATAGTCACCCACGACAGGCAGCTTTTCGGCATCCTCTTCGTAAAAATGCCCCTTCAGCTTCGCCGGCAGCTCCTGCTCCCAGAACCTGATCTTATAACCGTTTTTGTTTACTTCACAAATCCTGCCCAGTTTTTCGACATGAAGCCACTGGCAGGAAAGCTTTAACGGCTTGTAATAGGGAAAGCCCTTCGTAAACTCTTCCGTTTCCTTTTCATCCTCGCATGTCTCAAAGACAGGCGCTTCATAAAAATATCCGTGGATCTCTTCAAACCCCTCATTCAGCGGAAGTGCCATAAAAGCATCGGCATTCCCAAAGGCCGGATGATGAATATCAAAGTGATCACAGGTCACAAAACCGTGTTTCGGATAATACTCCGGCTCACCGCAGATCACGATCCCCTTATATCCGGCTTTTTTTGCCAAAGGCAGCGTTTCTTTCAGAAGAAGCGAGCCTATTCCCATACTGAAGCATGTCGGCTCCACCGCAAGCGGCCCGAATGTTAATACTTCATACTTTTTATCGCCGTCAACCACCGCGGCCTTTGAATAGAAAATAGCCCCTGCTATCTTTCCGTCAAGCTCTGCCACGCGGCTCAGTTCCGGCAAATACTCCCCGGCGCCGCGAAGCTTATGCACGAGCAGATGCTCATTGCATCCGGGATCGTGTATGTTCCAGAAAGCCCGCATCGTCATAAGTTCAGTGGCATAGTAGTCTTCTTCTGTTTCTTTTCTGATGATTATATTATTCAATTTTGCAGTCTCCTTTTGATTCTTTCTTTGTTCAACACGCGATTACTCTTATAGTATGGAGACCCGGTGTAACGGAAAACTGCCCGAAAAGGGCAAAAGAAAACCGTGACAGCCAAGCCACGGTCATAAAGCCATATTAATATATCCCTATAGGATCAAAGGGCAGAAACCGAGGTCATCATACTATATTCACTTACAATCTCAAATCTTGCGACACGCATTATGATTACCTCACTTTCCTCAAAAATTTAATGAACATGTATTTTATACCACAGTTAGGGCATTACGTCAAGCGGCCGGATTACTGTTCGTGCTCTTCAATGATCTGCCTTTTTCTATTCCCTTATTACCGCGCGTCCTGCCTTGCGGACCCGGACCACTCTGTAGCCGCCTTCTTCATATATTCTTTTGGGCGTCTCACCGTCCGGCCATATATAGACATTATCAATACCGTTTTGCCTGCACCATTCCACATAGTAATAAAACAGAGCACGACCGACACCTGCTTTTCTGTGTTTCTTGGAAACAAGAAGATAATCCACCCGGCAGGCTCTTTCTGAAATATGTCCGTACAATAATCCGACTGTCTTACCGTTCATACTTGCTGCAAACATCCATGCTTCCGGGCAGTCCAGCGTTTTCTTCGCAACCTTGATCTCCCATGGTTCTTCCGCTTCAATAAATACATTCTCTATCCCATCGCTCCATTCCGAAACTATTCTGACTGTAATATCAGGGTTGGGAATGATCCTGTTCTTGTCCGCTTGGAGCATATACTCCTGATCTTCGATCCAGCTCCTGAATCCGGCCGCCGTGAGTTCTTCCTGTATTTCGTCGAACCAGTTATCATCCAGCATGGATTGATATATGATCGGTCTGCTTCCCTTTTCCTGATAAAAAGCGATAATATCTGATAGCACCTGCTGAAGATCATGAATCTTATCCTTATAGATCACCGCATGGTTAGAATCATAAGAATCTTTATTATCTGTATTAAAGAAAAGGATTCCGTATTCCCTCTCTTCATGATCGGTAAAGATTTTGGGAAAAAGATCCTCTTCAACGTAGCAATCCTGTAGGTTCATAAATCTGTTACTCCTGTTTTTGTTTCTTTTTCACTTCATCCATTTCCGCAATGAGTTCCTCTATCGGGTGGTATTCACCGCCCCACCATTCAAATACGTGCATCGATGCCATTGATTTACTTTGACTGTATTGAACAAATCCTCATCTTATTGTTTATCGTCAGAACGCCCCACGCCTTCCTGTTTGCGGGAGATGCCGGCGGAATGAATACACCCTCTCTTATAGTGTTGCTCTCTGCTCTTCCAAGGTTCGTGATACAATGGCCGTCGCGCTTTTCATAACCGAACATCTTGCTGCCGACAAATCTGCCGGCCTTGCTCTCAAAACTTCCAAGAGTCGATATAGCTATGGCATCGAGGAGTTCCGGATCCATATTGAAATAACACGAGAGAACGAGCATCTCCCTATCCGGCTTACTTATTATGCTCCTGACTTCATGATCTACAGCCCTGGCGAGTTCCATGATCTCAGAGGTTTTCTTCTTAACCACCACGCTGAATGCTGTAGCATAGTTTCCAAGCGAGCCTTCCTTATAGTTTTTAATCTTATTCCTTATGTCAGAAGCTATGACCACCTTATTTGTTTTCTCATCGATCATCATCTTAGCAACAAGATAGTCATTGAGCGATACCCCGTTTTCTCTGCATAAACCCAGGAGCGTATCAAGCTCTTCTCCGTCAACTCTCTTTATCTCACGCTTTATATCCTGTTTGCGATCATGATCACGCTCAAACTCAAGATACTCGTCGTAGCTGACCCTATGCCCTTCTTTACGCCACTTCTTATTGGCATCTCTGATCAGCGCCCTGCTGATAAACCTAAGGTCGCTGCCATTCGGAAGATCATCAAGGCTTTCCATCAGCTTCTCATCAACCAGGTGCGGCCTGGCACCGCTAGTATAATGATCCGCAAACTCCTGCACCAACTGTAGAAGCCCTCTCCCGTCGCAAAGAAGATGATGCGTTATAAAAAGGACTCTCGTTCCGCTCTCGGATGGATAAGCATAGACCTTGAGCAGCGCTTCCTTCTGAACATTCCATCCAGCTGAAGATACCGCCTCATAATCAGTCTGCCAGTTATCGTCTGCCTCTTTTATCGTTATCGGAATCTCAAGTTCAGGATGCTCCTCATAATATATCATTGAACTTCCCTCCTCCTCGGCTATCAGACTTCTCATAAGCGGATGAGCCGATCTAAGAACACCAATGCTCTCGATGATACCGTCCGCATCGAACTCCGATCCGATTTCCGCCATGATACCGAAGTGCATGTTCGGGGACATATAGTGCGCCCTTTCCGTATATAAGTATTTCCTACCCGGCATAAATCTCTCTTTCCTCTGATTTACTTTATTTATGTGTTTCAGTATGTCGCAGCAGGTTCCGAATCCTGTCAAAACATGCATTCAGCATATCGTAATCCACTTCACCGGTTTCCCTGCAAATAGCAGTCGCTTCCACCGTGAAGTCACCTGCATAGTCATATTGTGCAAGCTTATCAAAAAAGCCTGTAAAATCAATCTTTCCCGCTCCGACGGGAAGTGTTTTCAGATTGCTCCAGTCCATGTACCCGCCATTATAGTCATTAATGTGCATGTGCGATACCAGACACTCGCGAAGCAGCCAGTCCCACTCAGAGGAAAACAGTTCCATGGTCTGATTGTGAAACTCAGACATCTTGGTGTCATAGACAAAAGTGGCGCATCGGTATGCTTCGTGTACTCTTCTTATGTTTTCGAGAGGATTCTTGTGGTTACATACCACATTTTCAATCATCAGTTCTACCCGGGAAGCTCTCGCCAGTTCATTTAACACGCCAAAGCGTTCGATGTTTTTGGAAAGATTCTTATCAGATACAATACCGTTCCAGAGGTGGAGCACCATTTTGTCAGCACCGAAGGCACCTGCAATCTCCAAATTCACTCGAAAGCGTTCTATCCCGTTTTGGAAGGCTGTCCGATCCTCCTCATCCGTCATTCTGTATTCATGATATCCTGTCCCGTCAAACCAAGCTTTCATACCACATAAAGATTCCCCCAGCGATTTCTGACAGTGCACCACCGGAATCCATAACTTCAGTGGCTTAACGATTTGAATTAGCTTGTGCACATTTTCATACATCGTACTGTCCACCATGAACTCAAATCCATCACAGTTCAGTTTATCCGCCATATCACCAAGCGCCGCATATTTTTCGGGGGTTGTCCGCGGAAACAATGCCCCTGTTGAACATAGTATTTTTCTCACAAGATGCTCCTATATTTCATCTCATCCATATCCAGCTTCACACTCACATAATGCTTTGCTTCACGAAGTTTGGACAAAAGACATACCGTCTCGTGCGTTGGAAACTTTTCCAAGGGCAAATCAGCACTGCTTGCGAATATTCTTAACCTGTGCTCTGCACGTGCAACAGATAAAAATCATCCGCATATATGCGCTCTCCCTGCACATACGGTTCCAGGTTTTCCTTATGCCACCGTACCATTCTGGGCACAAACCATTCCTGCTTACCCCACTGTTCATAATGAATTCCGATACAATCTAACAACGAAAGTATAAAACAAGCATCTAGCACGTCATAACGGATTGTTCCGCCTGCATTCCGATAGCCTTCTGCCATTTGTTGTCTGCGTACCAATCCGCTGATATTCCCAAACAGAACTGCAAGATCATACATCGGATGTCCCATTCCGAAAAACGAAAAATCAATAGGCACCAGCCCTCCAGGTGTTTGCAGGATATTTGACACAGACAGATCACCATGGATCATATGAAATTCATCCCGCGCTTTTTCCAATACTGTCCCGGCATGGTCACAGCACTTTTGCATGATCGCCGAATACTCAGTACTCAACTCCAGATTTTCCAACGCCTGTATTCTTTTTTTCGTACATTCACAATGTTCCTTACCGTATGATTTTACCGGAGATGCCCGGAAACCCTTTGCATTCTGATGCAAACATGCGAGCA
>JAEEGK010003798.1_pt1 | contig 37395 bp, 40 predicted proteins | sample 8958771 | NCBI WGS metagenome assembly JAEEGK01 (sample SAMN16246547, study PRJNA631951) | gut metagenome | biome: gut microbiome; feature: rumen; material: SC-attached | host: Bos | place: Iran: Karaj | collected 2018-10
ACTATCACCCCGAACGAGGCCATGATGTCGCTCACCCCCTTCAGAGGGCGGCGCGTGAGGGTTTTTTCGCCGGTGATGGTGACGGGGCAATCGTTGATCGTGGCCATCAGAGGGATCATCAGGCGGGTCAGGAGCCCGGATTCACCGGTGTGAAGGGTTTCCAGATTGGTGTGCGCTCCGCCGATGCCGTCGATGGTCAGCGTGCTGCCGTCCACGCGGACCTTGGCACCAAGGGCACGGGCGACTGCCAGGGCGGATTCGCTGTCGTCGCAGGGGGAATATCCGCGGAGATGACTGCGCCCGTCTGCCAGGGCGGCGGCGATGATGGCCCGCTGCGCAAAGCTCTTGGATGCGGGCATCTGCAGGCTATTGCGGAAGAATCCGCGCCAGTCGCCGTAGACCTCACGGTGCATGGTGAGATAGTCGATCTGCCCGGGGGCAGTGGCTTCTTCGGGGAGGCAGGCGTAGCTGAAAGGTGCGCCGGCTTTCAGGCACTCGATGCGGGTTTCGCGGCCTTCGGGGCCCATTGCAAAGGCCAGCAGGCCTTTGCCTGTCTGTGGGGGCTCTGCCCCCAAAACCCCCGCGGCTCCCGGACTACCGACATCGCTCGCTTTGCGAGCTCCGTCCCGTCCTCCGCCGTGCGCACTGAGGTGCGCATTGAACCCTCCCGCACCATAAAGCGCGAGGACGCGGGAGGCGTCTTCTGCGTTATGTGCCGTAACCACAACTTTCGCGATATCGGCACCATAGCGATAGCAGCGGTCACGCACCTGCTGAAGGTATTCCAAATCGGGAGTGCCCTCAAAGTCATGGAAAGAACGGATTATCTCCGTGCCGCACTCCTCGCACATAGAGCGGAAGCGCTTGCTGAAACCGGCATCGGCCTCAACTTCCAGATCTGCGAAACGGGCGCCCGCACGAACGGCCAGGCCAAGCAGGCGTTCGGCCTTCTTCTCCCCCACCTCCGCGATCCGGCACGTCGCTATAAGCGGCGTATCGGTATTCGCGAACAGGTCTTCTATCTCCTCGTCCGAGAGCTCGCAGCGGTCCAGCCGGATCTCCGCCATCTCTATCCACGGATCGTCCAGAAGGGCGAGGATCTCCTCGTAGCTTTTATGCTGTATGCTGGTGCAGATCATGCCTTAGTATGTAAATTCGTAATCGTAGTCGGCTCCGCCGGCACCGATGCGGAAGGTGTGGACCTCGCGGGTGGCGGGCTTGACGGCGACGACGTCGATGCAGAGGGTTTCCTTATAATCGAAGAATGCGTGACGGTTGGTGGGTAGCATCAGGTCCGGAACCACCCAGCCATATCCCTGGGAGACGAAGTAGTTCACTCCATTATAGTTGATGTAGTCGTTGGTGTGGCTGTCGCCGGTGATCATCGCGACGATAGTGCGCTTCTGCGCATACTCCGACAGCAGATCCATGATAGTCTGGTTCTGGGTCATGGTGGGTTCCACCGGCTTGCTGCTGGTCCAGCGGCCCATCGGGTGAGGCATGTAGTGTGCCATCACTATCACGTTAGTTGCGGGGTCGGTGGCTTCCAGAAGGTCTCCCAGCCAGGCGATCTCCTCGTTTCCGAACAGGTAGTAAGCCTCAGTCAGGGTGCGTGTGGTGCAGCTGTTCAGGAAGATGATGCGGAAGTTCTTCTCCGGGATATCATAGTATCCGTAGGTCCTTTCGGGGGTGAGATGGAGATTGCCTCCGGCGCGCTCAACCCAGGGCTTCTGGAAGAAATCCTGCAGCTCCTGCTCGCTGTGATAGCGGCCCTGACCGGCATCCCAGTCATGGTTGCCGGGGGTGTAGATCCACACGCCGTCGAACTTCTTCATCTGCTCGAGGGTCCTATCCTTGATCCATTTTGCGTAAACGGAATCGGCCGTCGCCTGGTATGCATTGAGGCCGATGTCGCCCAGATTGGCCATGAAATCCGCACCGAACATCTTGGCCGCGGTGGCCCCGTAACCTATATGCTTGTAGCTGAAACGGCCGCATGTGTGAACGTCGGTAAGGATTGGATAGACCAGCACCTCATCATCCCCCTTCCAAGCCGCAAAACGATTGTAGGCCTCCTTGACCTGGGGTTTCACGAAGCGGTGCCGGCTGGTGGCACGGTCTTCCTTGTAAAGATGGGTGTCGTCTATCTCCCGCTCTCGGACGGAAGGAGATGAGTAGCGGAATACTATCGACTGCCCCTTGTCGTAGTCGAACCATTCGACTTTTATGGCGTGTTTCCCCTTTGTAAGCACTTTGACAGCCTTCTCCTCGATGGGGCCGCGGGCGCCGTCGCTCTCGATAAGCATTTCACCGTCGACATAGAGCCTGCTGCCGTCGTCGGTGGTAAGGATGAACGTGTATTCCTCCTCGGTCTTTACCTTGATCTCCGTTTCGAAAACGGCGCAGAAGTGGTTCTTGGTGTCGTCGATACCTTCCAGGTCCAGGTTACTCTTGACGCCCTGAAGGGCCGGTTCGCCTAGGGTGGAGAAATCCGGGAGATGCCTTTCCGGCCAGTCGTACCAGATCTTATAACTGACTTTTGGTGAGCATGTGCAGCCGGCGAGGAGGGCGGCCGCTACGAAAGCGATGGTTAGTTTTTTTAGCATAGTGTCATTCTATTTTCTCAGTCGGGCCACGGCATGTTCGAGGCTCTCCGAGGGTTCTATAATGTTGTAGTCTTTCCAGAAATCAGGATCGAGGAATAGAGGTGCCTTGTCGTCCAGCACGTCGCTGGGCTTGAACTCCTCGTTCCTGGTTATGGGCACGGCGGGCTCGACCACATCCGTGACCACCAGTTCGTTGACCACCGTGTAGTTGGTTGCTATCAGGCGCTTCTTCCAGTCGCAGCGGAAACCCATCGAGGACCGGAAATAATCCATCCGCGCAACCCCATCCTGCTGGCGGTAGGTCAGCACGAATGTCAGTTCCTTCGGGGTAAAACGGAGGGTGAGGGGTTTTCGGACAAGCATCATCCGCGTAGCCTTGCTAATGTCCGACATGTCCAGCGAAAGCTCTATCCTGCTGAATGCCAGGGTCTCCCGGTCTATGTAGAATTTTCCGTAATAGAGCGGGTACTCCGCTTCGTATTCCGGTGAGAAGCTGATTACGAACTGCAGGCGGTCCGCGAGGTATGCGGGGGATTCCATCCGGAACGAATAAAGGGAGAGGTCCGTGCTGTTGAGGATGATATTCCTGTTCTTCACGGCATCGAAGGTCGCCGCCAAGGTAGGACCTCCCATCATTCGGACGCTCAAAGTATCCCCCTTCCGCTGGCTCATGATGACACGGCTTTTTTCGAGGGCGGTACGGTCAAAACTGATCCCGGGGACCAGGTAAGGGCCCTTGTATATCCGCGCAACCGCCTCGTTTATGGAGATATAACGCTGGCGCTTCTGTAGAGTTTCGCGGTAGAAGCAACGGAGAAGTTCCGGCTTGGAAGGATAATTGTCCCGGATGCGGTCGATGGCAGACTGCACTATCTCACGTGGATTGCCGGACACGATGGAAGCCTCCTGAAGGGGATAAGCGATGGGGGTCAATTTCACGGTCATCTCCCCGGCACCCGCCTTCTGGACGGCATCGCGATAGCCGATGCGAGAAAACTGCAGTTCGGAGATGGGCTTGTCGGATTTGATGATGAAGGTGCCGTCCGCATTTGTGACCGTGGCGTAGTTCCGCCCAGGCACAATCACCCCTACCGCTGCCACCGGCCTGCCGCTGGAGGCATCCACGACGGTTCCCCTGGCGAAATGCCCGAGCCCGCCCTGAGCCAGAAGGGCCAGGGGGCTTATCAGCAGGAGTATGGCTGTCAGCAGCCGGCGCATATCAATGCAAATATACCCATTTTCCGGAAAATCCCTATCTTTGCTTTATCGGTTATTTCACTGTTATGAAAAGGCTTGTCATTTTATTTGTCGCAATGCTGACGGGGTTCGGGGTATATGCCCAGACGCCCGGATTCACTTTCGCACTGGACGAGGTGGAAAAGCCGGAAAAAGGGCTGTACGGCCTTCGCTCTGGCGAGGATATCGCAAAGACTCTTCATACTCCCAATGAGTTCGATGCCCATATCCCCGAAATCCTGGCAAACAGTTTCAAAGACGAGCCGGATCTACATGTTATTGGTGAGGATGTGCTTTTCCAGATGCTGGTGAAGGCCTGGTGCCAGCATCGCCCAGTTGTGCTCACACCGGATGCCATATGGATGGTGATTTCGCAGGGATTTAGCCATTATGTGAACAAGAATCCCGAAAAAGTGCGGAATAAACTGGTGTCGCACGAAGGACAGATGGTTCTTAGGGTGCGGACCAACGACCTGTTGAGCAGCCAGGCGGATTGGGAAGGAACGATTGGCAAGTTCGTCTCTGAAATCGAGAAGTATACCAACAACAAGGTAACCGAAACCCTCGTGGCAGACTTTTCCACCACCGGGGTCAACGAACGCATCGCTTCGGAAATCACCCTGATGGACGTGGTGAAGCCGTATTTCAAGTACGAAGCGTTTTACATAGTCTGCGGCATCCCTTACATCACACTGACCGGCACTCCGGAGGATTGGGAAAAGGTACTTGCCAAAACGAAGGCGCTGCGCCGTTTCGGCCTGGACTGGTGGGTGAACGACCTGGAACCTATCCTGGAAGAATTCATCAATGCGGCCAAAGGGCGTCCCGACTATTGGTTCTGGAAAGATATAGTCTGCAAAACACGTCCCCGGACAATCCAGGGGCCTACCTGCGCCAGGCACTCCCCTCCCGTCACCAGGGTGGATGGATGGTTCCTGAAGTTCTTCCCCTTCGATAGTAACGGACGCACTCCGGAAGAAGTGCCCATCACGAAGACCATGCTCTCCGAAACGGTCTGCGTACCGTTTACTTTTATCCGTGTGGATGAGTGCATGGAGCCCATCGACTCCACCAAGATGGAGCTGGTGGCCGGCATCGTCGCCGTGAAGGAGGATCCGGCCACATTTGCACTTACACCCCATATCGGGTGGCTGGTGCGGACGCCTGAGTCGGAGGAAAGCATCGCGAAAAGGAAACACGAGCAGGATTCAATAAGCAGGGCATTCCGCGAGCAGATGTTCGCTAAGAACAACAACCCTCGGAAATATTGGGATGAGGGATGGTTGAAATATGGAGATTTCGCATCTTCCTTCTATTCGGAGACTCAACAATTCCATCTGGAATATGGCATCGAATGGTCGGAGACCCGCACAAGGGCCGGTAATACAACCTTCATTTCTCCGACCTCAAGAGCCTTCATGGTTCCGTCGGGCTCATGGATCGACCCCAAACACAAGACCGGGGCTACGCTGACGCTTGCTCAGAATGCCTTTAATTACGTTGAGTTGGCCCGCCGGAAGGCGCAGCAAGAATTGGTATCAGGGACTCGGGCCAGCAGATCGGCGCTGGTTGCCACCCATTTGGATCTTGCCAAGAAAAACATGGCAAAAATGATCGACAGCACCCAGAACGGCAATAATCTGTTCAGGACTGTCAACTTCCTGAATAGCACCAAGGAAGAACTTGAAAAGACGCCGGAAGCCAAGTTTGAAGATCTTCATCTGATTCCTACCGGCTTTGGATTCGCACTCCACTGTAATGCCGGCTACGAATTGTTTTTCGGGGATATTACCGATTACGTCACACCTCTCGCCGGGGTGGGTTTTGGCTTCGACGTCACCTACAACAGGTTTGCCCTTATGCTTGACGGCCTGCTTGGATGGGGTGGACGATACAAGAAAACCGTCACTCTGGACGGCTATTCCTGGAATGCCGGAGAAAAGATTACCGGCGGGAACCTTTCCGCTTCCCTGGGCTATGCCCTGTATAACACCCAATGGTGGAAAATCACGCCGTTCGCGGGCGTAGGCGTAGGATTCCTGGATTATCCGCATAGTCCCACCGATCCTGCCAAGAAGAGCGATGAAATCGCCGGATTCAGGTTTCAGGGAGGACTGGCTGCCGAATACAAACTGAACCGCATTGTGAGCATCGGAGGAGCCGCCGAGCAGACGGTGCGAGCCAGCGTCTATGTGGCCCGCACATCTCTCCGACACCTACCCCAGCCGTGGTCCCTCAACCTTGGTTTGGGTTTCAATTTCTTTGAGTGGTGAGATGAATCATATGTTGCGTTCTACAACCCCCAGTCCGAAGGCTCGCACTGGGATTTGGCAGCGGCGGGGATATCGGGGAAGAAGACGATACCTGTCTTCTTTTCTATCTCGGCTACGGAAACGGCATAGTCCGTTATCTCTGCCGAAGAGCCGACGGGCAGGACCGAGTCGAACCAGAAACCGATGGTTTTGAGCTCGCTTTCGGTGCATTTCCTGACATCCTTTCCGGTAATACCATTACGCGTCCGGAGAAGTATCTTGTACTGATGAGTTGGGCATGACGCAGGCTTTGGAATTGTCGGAGCGGTTGTTCCAGTTGCACGCGTCGAATTCGATGTTTTCGTCGTTGGCATAATGGCATCCGGCCACGACATAAAGGGTATCGTAGCATATCTCGCTGCCACGCTGCCAGTGCATGTTTTCGGTCTCGCCCCACAAAGTGCCGAATATGCCCGCTCCCGCATAGGAGTTGGACTGCGGCGCGATGTTCACCGGGTAGAATGTCTGCAGGTTGAGTTCCGATCCCGCTCCAGCCCTGCTGGAGGACATGCAGAGGTGTCCCTTGGTCCAGCTGCCACCGGTAATGAGGGGAGAAGATGCCGACCAGTACATGAAACCGTCTCCAGCTATATCCCAGATTATAGACTGTTTGTCGAGGGGGAGGTCCGGATACCGCATCCAGGGATCGCCACCCAGTTCGTTCGTGGAGCGTCCCGAGCCTTCGGCATATATACTGTGCATGGGGAACGCCACCCAGATGGGATTGTGCCTGCGGGTGTCGTAGCAGAAAGAGAAGTTGCGAACCCGTTTCTTGCTCTTTACAGTATTGGCATACAGGGTGTTATAGTAATAATCCGTATTGGTCTTGTCGAATACGGGGAGCTCGGCGTAAGGGTTGGTGAAGCTTGTAACGCCTGAGTCGGGAGGCGTCTGGGACCGCCCCTGCGTAACGATTACCGACGCCGACGCCATGCCGCACGTTATGTTGACAACCGCTATGCGGTCGTCTTCATCCTGATTGACACGGGCAAAGAGCGTAATGGTGTCGTCCGTGGTACCCTGATTCGGGCTCACGCTCAGCCACGAAGATGCCTCGGCATCGGCAGGCGCGGCTGTCCAGAAGCCGCTGGCCGTGAATGAAACCGTTGCCGTTCCGCCTTCTGGAGGAAAGATTATATTGCCATCCGACGTGATGACGATGGAATCCTGCGGAGCCTTTTCGCAGGAAAAGACGACCATCAGGGCCAGTGCGGCGGAAAGGTAACGCAGGAATCTCATAAATTAGAACCTGTAACCGATACCGAGACGGCCGCCGAAATAGTTCATTCCGACACCTGCCTCGACCATACCGAAGAATCTCTGGCCGAACTCGACGCCGATGGGGTTGAGTTGGGCATCGAAGGAGAGACTTGGATCACTGCTGCCTAATGAAAGCAGTATACCGGCCTCTACGGAGCCGTAAAGCTTCACTTTAGGGCGGGAAAGATAGTTGCAGCGACCGACCGCGTCAACCGGAATGAAGGTGCAGAACTGCTGGGAATGGATTGCTCCTGAATCCTTGTCAACAGTCTTGAACACACATCCGGTGTAGCCGGTGCTGAGGCCGGCTGACCAGCGCGAGTTAAAATTGTAGAGAACGTCAAAGCCAAAATACGGAGGAATATCGATTTTGAGCGTCTCGTTGTTTTCTTCGTTGGCGCTGACTGCGATACCGATAGCGATCGCGCCGAAAAGAGAGACCACCACGGGCACCGACGGAAGATATCCGGCAGATGTCCTGACAGTCCATTTCTGTTCCACTGGTTCCTGCGCAAAAACCGGCATTGCCAGCGCGAGCAGGAGAATTGCGGTTATCAGTTTTTTCATCTCTTTATAGTTTTATTTTCTCCAAAGATACAAATTTTGAATATCTTCGCGAAATGAAACGGATTATCGTACTGTTCGCATTCCTGTTGGTGACGGTTTCTGCCATGGGGCGGGACAAGGTTCGTTTTGGCGCAGATGCCACCGCGGACTGCTTCCTTCCGGCAGATAAAATATCTTCTGTAAGTATCGGCATCGGGGCTCGCGCCCGTCTGGGAGAGCGCGACCAATGGCTAAATCTCGTGAGCGGCATCCGGTATATCTACGGACGGCGTCTGTCCGGATTCCAGGTTCCTATCATGCTGAATGCCAACCTGGTGAAGATGGATTGGGGCTCCGCGTATCTTGGAGGCGGATTCGAATTCGACTTTTTCGGCAGATATCTCGGCTGCATGAAATACCAGATCGGCCTTGCATGCGACCATCTGGACTTCCGCATTTTCTACAAGCCCTATCAGGGCGACCTCGGTGCCGGGGTGGGGTATTTTTTTAGGGCCCACACCTTCACCATTGAAAGTGCCTTCCACGGGCTTGAGAGGCCATTTCGGCGGGGAAGGTGTCAGGGGTAAAATTCCACCTTCCCCAAACAAGGCAGTCGAAGACAGGGCACGAAAAAAGGCGTCGCGGGAAAGCGATGCCTTTTTTCGTGCCCAGAGCGGGAATCGAACCCGCACGTCTTTAAGGGACACTGGATTTTGAGTCCAGCGCGTCTACCAATTCCGCCATCCGGGCAGGATGGAGTCGGCACGGAGGCCGGGGGCGGAGCCGGCACAGAGGCCGGGGCTCGCGTTTGGAGTGGCAAAGGTAAGAAAAAAATTCGTAACTTGCAGAGGATATGAAAGAACTGGCAGCTGAACTCAAGAAATACAAGCAGGTCTTCGTGGTCTGCGACCGGAACGTAGAGGACTTCGCCCGGAAGGTCGCCGGCCTTCGGACAGACGCCCGTACCGCGCAACGGGGCACGGACGGCCCCCTTTCCCGGATCGACAACCTTCTACCCATCACGGCCGATGAGGCCCATAAGACCATCGATATAGTAATGGAAATATGCCGCTGGCTGTGCGACTGCGGGGCGGACCGCGATGCGTTGGTGCTGGCCATCGGCGGAGGGGTCACCACGGATATGGCCGGGTTCGCAGCCTGCATCTACAAGCGCGGCATCCGCTACGCCAACATCCCCACTACGCTTCTTTCTATGGTGGATGCCGGTATAGGCGGCAAGACGGGGGTGAACCTGGATGGATACAAGAACCTCCTGGGGGTTATCCGCCAGCCGGAATTCACGGCCATCTTCCCGGAAGTGCTGGAAACTCTGCCGGATCGCGAGTTCCGCAGCGGCCTGGCCGAAATGCTGAAGACTTTTATCATCAAGAATCCGCGCAACGCCTACGAACGCACAGTGGACCTGTTCAATGACGGTGCGAGGGCATCCGTCGCGGATGGCAACTTGGCCGAACTAATCCAACTCGCCGCCGGCATCAAGCAGGAAATCGTGGAGAAGGATGAATTCGAGAGCGGACTCCGGCGCAAACTCAATCTCGGCCACACCTGGGCTCACGCCATCGAGTGGTGGCAGAAAGAGGCCGGTCGCAAAGAGCAATTCACCCACGGCGAGGCGGTGGCGATAGGGATGGTGCAGGCGGCAAGGTTCGCGGAGAAAATCGGCATCGCCGAGGAGCCTGGTCTGGCCGCAAAAATCAAAAAAGACCTCGATGCCTGCGGTCTGCCCACCGAACTCCCCTGCCCGGCGGAAGAACTGCTCCCGGCCATCCTGAAAGATAAAAAAGCATACGGCAGCAAGATCAAACTCGTGCTGCCGTGCAAGATTGGGAAGGTGGTCGTAAAGGCCGTTCCCGTCACTCAACTGTAATCATCTCTGTCAGAGTATTGCTCTCGGCATCCCATGAATCGCGTGCGACCAGGGACACCGTGTACTCGCCGGGGGCGAGTTTCAGATCCAAGCGCCAGGTCTTTTTCATCTGAGAGGTCTGCGGCACCTTGTAGAAATCCGCCAGCACCTTCTTGGTGCAGACCACCGTATCTCCCTGTTTTACAGTAAGATAGTATGTGTGCACGAACTCGTCGTCGGTGCCGGCAGGCCAGGTGGCTATGGCTCCGCCGGATACCGCCTTCACCTTCAACCCCTTGAGCAAAGGGGCCTTGTTGGCGGCGGCCAGTCGCTTGTGGTCGTACTTCCGGAGATGCCCGCCGTCCTCCGCCGGGCGCTTGAATACCCATGGCTCCCCGATGGTGGTCTGGTTGTAGAAGTCCATCCTCATGGCGCGCATGTTGCCCTTGTTGTCGAACTGCAGCAGCAGGCCTTGTGAAAAGTCGTCCTTGTCCTTCATGACGGTGAGGCCGGCCATCTGCTCATAGCCACCGTTATCGATGGCCATGTAGCGGGTTGAGGCCGTGCCCATCACGGTGAAAGCCCCCTGCCAGACGCTGCGCGGATCGTTCAAAGGAAAATGCAGATGCCCGCCGAACACCACCGCCTGGGGGTATTTTGAGAGCGTTTCCGTCAGCACCTTGGTGCTCCAGTAGCCGTTGCCCTTGGGGTAAACGTCGTCCAGGTAGCTGCCGTAGATGGTGCCGTAGATCATGGCGTGGGTGATGACAATCACATACTTGTCCGGATCTTTTTCGGTGAGGGCCTTCAGGTTCTCGTCCAGCCACTTTATGCTCTCTTCAGGATAGATGACCGGGTTGCGGCCGTCCGGGGTAACGGCCAGGATATGGCAGCCGCCGATGACATAATGCCTGCACTCGAACTCTTCCGCCATGCGGGGATCTCCCACCTCTGCCTTGTAGAAATCGGGACCCAGGCGCTGGGGGAACTGCTTGGCTTCCTTGTAGGTTTCGGTCGTCCATTCCTTCCAGATGTCGTGATTGCCAACCGTGTAGGCCAGGGGCACGTCCAGAGGGCTGAACACGCTTTCGTATAAACGTTTCCAATCGTTTATCTCAGTGTACTTCTTGGCGTTCCATGCCGGGCTGTCCACCAGGTCGCCCACCACAACCACGCCGTCCAGGCCGCCGAAACGGGCTGCATAATCGCGTTCCTGAATCAGGGCGCTGCGGAACTTGTAGCCGGGTACACCGTTATAACCGTTCACATGCGTGTCGCTGATGACGGCCAGGTTGACCACGACCTTCTTTTCGTTGAAGTCCTTTGCGGACAGGGCGCTCCCAGCCAGCAGGACGGCTAAAAAAATGCAGAGTCTACGCATTTTTGAACAGGGCTTTTACGAGGGCCGGAACATCGGCCACCTTGACGATCTTTATCTCTTTGGGCAGCTGCTCTCCGAGCGGAGTGAAACTGCTGACATATATGCGCTTGAAGCCCAGGCGGGCGGCCTCGCCGATGCGGCGGTCCGTGTTCGCGACGGGGCGGATCTCCCCGCTGAGCCCGACCTCGCCGGCGAAGCAGGAGTCTCCGGGGAGGGAGTAGTCGAAGTTGGAGGAGAGCACCGCCGCGATCACGGCAAGGTCGGCGGCAGGGTCGCTGACCTTGAGGCCGCCCGCCATGTTCAGGAAGACGTCCTTGGCGCTCAGATGGAAGCCGGCGCGCTTCTCCAGCACGGCCAGCAGCATGTTCAGGCGGCGGGTGTCAAATCCCGTGGCGGAGCGCTGAGCGGTGCCGTAGACGGCGCTGCTCACCAGGGCCTGCACCTCGAAGAGGAGGGGCCTCGTGCCATCGAGCGTAGCGCAGATGGCCGCTCCGCTGAGGCCTGCCTCGTGCATGGGGATCAGCATCTCGGAAGGATTAGCCACCTCTCGCAGACCCGTGCCGGTCATCTCGAAAACAGCTATCTCGGAGGTGGACCCGAAGCGGTTCTTGATGCTGCGGAGTATCCTGTAGGCACCGCGGTTCTCGCCTTCGAACTGCAGCACCACGTCCACTATGTGCTCGAGTATCTTGGGGCCGGCGATGTAGCCGTCCTTGGTGATGTGGCCTATGAGGATGACGGGGATGCCGCTCTCTTTGGCAAATCGCAGCAGCATGGCGGCCACTTCCTTTATCTGGCTGACGCTTCCGGGGGTGGATTCGACGGTCTCGGTGAACATGGTCTGCACCGAATCCACTATCATAAGTTCTGGTTTCAGCTTTTCCGCCTCCTCGATTATCGATTCTATCCGCGTCTCGGTAAAAATGGTGGTGGATTCATCGGATGGTGCCGTTTCGGCAGGTGTGTCCGTTTCTGTAGCATTACCTTCGGTTTCCTCGGCGTCACCTCTGGAATTGGAGCAAGCTCCATTCCCTTCGGTTCCTTCTCGGTTTTCCCGGAACGGCCTGCGAAGCAGCGCGGAAGAAACGGACACACCTGCCGAGAGCAGCCGGTCCGCACGCATTTTCACCTGACGCGCACTTTCTTCTCCCGTGACATAAAGCGTCCGCAACCCCGAAACCAGCGGAATCTGCAGACTCAGCGTAGACTTGCCTATACCCGGCTCGCCGCCGATAAGCACCAGCGAACCAGGCACTATGCCACCGCCGAGAAGACGGTCCAGTTCGGGCATGCCGAGCTGGAGGCGCGGTTCCTTGGTACGGTCTATCTCCTTCAGTTTCAAAGGCTTCCTCTCGCTTCTCCCGCTACCGGCCACCGCCTTCGAACCCTTTCCGGACGACTTCTTCTCCACCGGAGCCTCCACCATCGTGTTCCACTCTCCGCACGCCGGGCAACGCCCCATCCACTTGGGGCTCTCGTTACCGCAGTTGGTGCAATACCATAATGTCTTCGCTGCTGCCATACTCCTTTATTCTTTGTTTACAAATTTAATATTTATTTGTTATCTTTGACAAGAAATAACCACATAACCATGGCACTGAAACAACTTCTACTTGGAGATGAGGCTTTGGCGCTAGGGGCTCTGCATGCAGGTCTCAGCGGAGTATATGCCTACCCCGGAACTCCGTCGACGGAAATCACGGAATTCATCCAGTCTCATCCTTTAACCAAAGAACGCAATATCCACTGCAAGTGGAGCACGAACGAGAAAACCGCGATGGAGGCGGCCCTGGGCATGTCCTTCGCCGGCAAGCGCACCCTCGTGTGCATGAAGCACGTGGGGATGAACGTCTGCGCGGACCCGTTCATGGGCTCAGCCACCACGGGCGCCAACGGCGGACTGGTGGTCGCCGCATGCGACGATCCCTCCATGCACAGCTCGCAGAACGAGCAGGATTCCCGATTCTGGGGCACCTTCGCCCTGGTTCCGGTATTCGAGCCCTCGAACCAGCAGGAGGCGTACGAGATGGCGAAGGAGGCCTTCGACTATTCCGAAAAGAGGGATATCCCCGTGCTGATGCGCATGACCACGCGCCTGTCGCACTCCCGCGCCAACGTCACCAGCACGGACGACAAAGAAGCCCGCATCCCCAACAAGATGCATTTCCCGAAGAACGAGATACAGTGGTGCACCTTGCCGGTGAACGCCCGCAAGCGCTACGCCCAGCTCACCAAAGACTACGCCATCTTCGAAGAGGATGCCGTCCATTCCCGCTTCAACCGCTTCGAGGATGGCCCCGACAAGAGCCTCGGCATCATCGCCTGCGGCATAGCCTACAACTATCTGCAGGAGAACTTCCCGGACGGCTGCCCGTATCCCGTACTCAAGATATCGCAGTATCCATACCCCAAGGAACTTATTCTCAAACTGGCGGCACAGTGCAAGAAGATTCTGGTGCTCGAAGAAGGCCAGCCCCTGCTGGAAGAGCGCCTGAAGGGCATCCTGCCCCACGGCAACGAGATCTGCGGCCGTCTCGACGGTAGTCTCCCCCGCACTGGGGAACTCTCTCCCGATCCCGTCAGGAAAGCCCTCGGGCTGCCCGCCAGGGAAGGTTGCGCCAAATCCGAGATTCCCGCACCCCGTCCGCCGGCACTCTGCATGGGCTGCGGCCACAGGGACCTGTTCACCGCCATCAACGCCGTCATGAAGGACTACCCCACCGGCAAGGCCTTCAGCGACATAGGCTGCTACACCCTCGGCTGGCTGCCCCCGTTCCAGTCCTTCACCACCTGCGTGGAGATGGGCGCGTCCATCACCATGGCCCACGGCTCCGCCTTCAGCGGTGTCTGGCCCGCCGTGGCCGTCATCGGCGACTCCACCTTCACCCATAGCGGAATGACAGGCCTGCTGGACGCCGTCAACGAGAACTCCGACATCCTGGTCTGCATCTCCGACAACCTCACCACCGGCATGACCGGAGGGCAGGATTCCGCCGGCACGGGCCGCCTGGAAGCCATCTGCGAAGGCCTCGGGGTGGATCCGGCACACATCCGCACCATCGTTCCCCTCCCGGCCAACTACCCCGAGATGGAACGCATAATCAAGGAAGAGATTGAATACCACGGGGTATCCGTCATCATCAGCAGGCGCGAATGCCTCCAAACCCTCAAAAGACACTCGAAGAAATGAAAAGGGATATAATACTCGCCGGCGTCGGAGGACAAGGCATCCTCTCCATCGCCACGGTCATCGGGTCCGCCGCGCTTGAACAGGGCCTCAACCTGAAGCAGGCGGAGGTGCACGGAATGAGCCAGAGAGGCGGCGACGTGCAGTCGCACCTGCGCCTCAGCGACGCCCCCGTCCATTCCGACCTCATTCCCCTCGGCGGGGCCGACATAATCATTTCCATGGAACCGATGGAAGCTCTCCGCTACCTGCCCTTCCTGGCCAAGGACGGATGGATCATTACCAACACCGTTCCCCTTAAGAACATCCCCAACTATCCGGAAATGAAGGAGATAGAGGATGCCCTCGGCAAGGTGAAAAACGTGGTGGCGATAGACGCCGAGGCCGCCGCCAGGGCCGTGATGTCCCCGCGCAGCGCAAACATGGTGCTGCTGGGAGCCTGCGCAGGAGTGCTGCAGATACTCGACCCGGAGAAACTGCGCGACGGCATACGCCGCATCTTCGGCCGCAAGGGCGAAGCAATCGTGGAAGCTAACATAAAGGCGTTCGACGCCGGAAGAGAACTGTCAAAGAAGTAGATATGCGAGAGTGGATTTCTGAAGAAATACTGCAGGCGAAACTTCGGGAGATGGGGATAGACGACATCTCCCGCACCACCATACGCCAGTGCTCGATGATAGGGAGCGCCCTGGAGGCGGAGAGCGGGGAGACATTCTCCCACCTGGAATTCGGAGTGCCGGGCATCCCGGCCTGCCCCATAGGCATCGAGGCCCAGAAAAAGGCCCTGGATTCCGGCGTGCCGTCCATCTACCCTTCGGTGCAGGGCATACCGGAACTCAAGACCAACGCAGCCCGCTTCATTAAGGCCTTCATCGACATAGACATCGACCCCAAGGGGATAGTGCCCACGGTGGGTTCGATGCAGGCCAGCATGACCAGCATCCTGGAATGCTCCCAGCTGCAGCCGGGCAAGGATACCATCCTCTACATCTGCCCGGGTTTCTCGGCCCACGGCCGCCAGCCGGACATCCTCGGAATCAAGAACCTGACCTTCGACATATACGAATACCGGGCGGAGAAGCTGCGGGACAAGCTGGAATCCTACTTCAAGCAGGGCAACATCGCCGCCCTCCTCTATTCCAACCCCAACAACCCGGCATGGATATGCCTGACGGAGGAGGAGCTGCAGATAATTGGCGAACTTGCCACCAAATACGACGTGATAGTGCTGGAAGACATCGCCTACCTGTGCATGGACTTCCGGAAGGACCTTTCCGTGCCGTTCCAGCCCCCGTTCCAGAGCACCGTGGCCCGCTATACCGACAACTACGTGATAATGCTATCCGGTTCCAAGATATTCAGTTACGCGGGCGAACGCATCGCGGTGGTCTGCATCTCCGACAAGCTCTACCAGCGCGAGTATCCGGAACTCAAAAAGAAGTGGGGCATCGCCAAGTTCGGGGACAACTTCATCCTCAACTACCTGTATGTCAACACATCCGGAGCTTCACACTCCGCCCAGTATGCCCTTTCTGCGATGTTCGAGGCTTCGGTGGACGGCAGGTACAATTTCGTTAAGGAACTGCGGAACTACGGTCTGCGCGCCCACCGATCCCGCGAGATATTCGATGCCAACGGCTTCCATCTCGTGTACGACAAAGACATGGAGCAGACCATCAGCGACGGTTTCTTCTACACGGTAGGATACAGGGACCTCAACAACCGCGAACTTCTGGAAGCCCTGCTGCGCTGCGGCATCATAGCCATCCCCCTCAACACCACCGGAAGTGGCCAGAGCGGCATCCGGGTATGCGTATCCCGCCTGCTGTCGGATGAAGATTTCCGCCTGCTGGACGAGCACCTGAAACTGTTTGTAAAACTCGTGAACCAATGAAATACGTAACTGCCGACGAAGCCGTCAAGCTTGTGCGCAGCGGCGACACCATCTGCTGCCAGGGAGGCGCGTCCGTGCCCGTACTCCTTCAGGAAGCCCTGGCCAGACGCCACGCCGAACTGCGGGATGTCACCATCACCTCCGGATTCAACGTACACAAGGACCCGGCTCCATTCTGCAAGCCCGAGTACAAGGATTCCTTCCTGGTGAACAGCATATTCATCAGCGCCGACCAGCGCGCCCACGTGGCCGCGGGATACGGCTCCATGACCCCCCTGTTCCTGGGCGAGGTGCCCGGCATGTTCCGCCGCGGGGAATTCCCTGTGGACGTGGCCTTCATCACCTGCTCCATGCCGGACGAGAACGGCTACTGCAGTTTCGGCATCTCCGCCGACATCGCCGTGGCGGCCGCCGAGGTCGCACGGGTGGTCATCGCCGAGGTCAGCCCCAACATCCCCTACCTCTACGGGGACTGCATGATACACGAGAGCAAGATAAGCGCTGCTGTGCTCTGCGACGTGGCCCCCTTCGCCATGACCTTCGGGGAACCCACCCCGATAGAAGCAGCCATCGGCGCCAACGTGGCATCCGAAATCCCTGATGGAGCCTGCCTTCAGATAGGTGTGGGCGGCATCCCCAACGCGGTGCTGAACGGCATCAAGAACCACAAGCACCTCGGCCTGCACACGGAGGCCATGACCGACGGCGTGATACGCCTGATGAAGGAGGGTGTCATCGACAACAGCCTGAAGAAGGTGAAACCGGGAGTCAGCGTCGCGGCCCTGGCCATAGGTTCCAAGGAGATGTACGAGTACATCGACCACAACCACAGCATGGAGTTCTTCGACGTGGCATACACCAACAACCCCTTCCTGATCGCCCAGAACCCGAAGGCCTGCGCCATCAACTCGGCCATAGAGATAGACCTGACCGGCCAGATCTGCGCGGATTCCATCGGCACCACCATCTTCTCCAGCGTGGGCGGACAGCACGACTTCATGTACGGATGCTCTCTCTCAGAGGGCGGCAGGACCTTCATAGCGATGCCTTCCCGCACGGCCAAGGGCAAGGCCAAGATAGTACCCACGCTAACCCCAGGGGCCGGAGTGGTCACCACCCGCTTCCAGACCCAGTTCGTGGCCACCGAATACGGAATCGTCTACCTGCACAACCTCAACCTCGCCCAGAGGGCCAAGGCCCTGATTTCGATTGCGCATCCCGATGACAGAGAAGCGCTCGAAAGGGCGGCTTTCGAGCGCTTCGGATATAGTTTCCAGCGTTTGGGCTAGACCTCCTTTATGATATCCATACCCATCCTGATGGCCTCTTCGTTCATCGGGATGAGGTGATGGTGACGTTCGGGGAGAGTCTTGCGCAAGGCCTTCAGCACGCTTTCAACACTCACGATGGGATGAATCTTGAGCAGGCCGCCCAGGATCATCATGTTGAATACCTTGATCATGTTCATCTCAGCCGCCTTGTCCATCGCGTCTATCCTGTAGACGTGGATGTCCTTGCGGGTGGGAGGCGTGTTGATGCCATAGCCGTCGTAGATGAGGCTGCCGCCGGGCTTCACCTTGCTCTCGAACTTCTCTAGCGAGGGTTGGTTCAGCACGATGGCCGTGTCGTATGAACTCAGGATGGGGGACGAAACGGGCTCGTCGCTCACGATGACGGTCACGTTGGCGGTGCCGCCGCGCTGCTCGGGGCCGTATGCCGGCATCCAGGTCACTTCCTTGTCTTCCATCAGGCCGGAATAGGCCAGGATCTTGCCCATCGAGAGGACTCCCTGTCCTCCGAATCCGGATATGATAATCTCGTGTGTCATAACTCTTTACCTTTATCTTTAAGATCTCCGAGAGGATAGAAGGGAACCATGTTCTCTTCCATCCACTTGTTGGCCTTGTCCGGGCTCATGCGCCAGTTGGTGTTGCAGGTGGAAACTATTTCCACGAGGTTGGAGCCTTTGCCCTGCATGGAGTACTCGAATGCCTTGCGGATGGCCTTCTTCGCCTTGAGGATGGAAGGCACGTTCTGCACGCTCTGGCGGGTCACATAGCAGGTTCCCTCGAGCTGGGCGGCGATATCCGCCATCTTGAGAGGATATCCGTGAAGCTTGGGATCGCGGCCGTAGGGGCAGGTGACGGTCTTCATGCCTATCAGCGTGGTCGGAGCCATCTGGCCTCCGGTCATTCCGTAGATGGCATTGTTGATGAATATGATGGTGATATTCTCGCCGCGGTTGAGAGCATGGATGGTTTCACCCGTGCCTATGCAGGCGAGATCGCCGTCGCCCTGGTAGGTGAACACCAGGCGGTCCGGCCAGAGGCGCTTCACCGCGGAGGCCAGTGCCGGGGCGCGGCCGTGGGCGGCTTCCTGCCAGTCTACATCTATATACTTATAGGCGAACACGGCGCATCCCACGGGGGAGATGGCTATGGTCTTGTCTGCCATGCCCATTTCGGCGATGACTTCCGACACGAGTTTGTGGACCACTCCGTGGCTGCAGCCCGGGCAGTAGTGCATGGGCACGTCGTTGAGCAGTTCCGGCTTTTTGTATACCAGGTTTTCGCTCTGGATGATTTCTTCTTTTGTCATAAGGCGCAGCGGTTAAAGTGTCATACTCTTGATCTGTTCCAGTACCTCTTCCGGCTCGGGGATGATGCCGCCGAGGCGGCCGTACCACTTGACGGGAACGTTGCACTCCACGGCGAGGCGGATATCCTCCACCATCTGGCCGGCGTTGATCTCCAGCGAAAGGATGCCCTTGACCTTCTTACCGAGCTCGGCGATGACCTTGGAAGGGAAAGGCCACAGGGTGATGGGACGAAGAAGGCCCACCTTGATACCCTGCTCGCGGGCGATGGCGATGACCTTCTTGGCGATGCGGGCGGCACTGCCGAAGGCCACGATCAGGTATTCCGCGTCCTCGGTCTTGTATTCCTCATAACGGACTTCCTTCTCTTCGATCACGCGGTACTTGGCCTGGATGCGGAGGTTGTTCTGCTCCATCTCCTCGGAACGGAGTTCGAGGGATGTGATGATGTTGGGCTTGCGCATGCCGATGCGGCCGGTGGTAGCCCAGGGGCACTCTTTGGCTATCTCCTCTTCCGTGCGGCGGGGCTTGAAAGGAGGAAGCACGACCTTCTCCATCATCTGCCCGATGGCGCCGTCGGAAAGGATCATCGCGGGATTGCGGTAGCGGAAAGCCAGCTCGAAGGCGAGATCCACGAAATCCGCCATCTCCTGCACCGATGCGGGTGCGAGGGTGATCAGACGGTAGTCGCCGTGGCCGCCGCCCTTGACGGTCTGGAAGTAGTCCGCCTGGCTGGGCTGGATGGTTCCGAGACCGGGGCCTCCGCGGGAAACGTTGACGATGAGGGCGGGGAGTTCAGCTCCCGCCATGTAGGAAATGCCTTCCTGCATCAGGGAGATGCCGGGAGAGGATGACGAGGTCATGACCTTCTTGCCGGTGGCGGCGCCTCCATAGACCATGTTGATGGACGCCACCTCGCTCTCTGCCTGCAGCACCACCATTCCGGTGGTCTCCCAGGGCTTCTCCGCGGCCAGGGTTTCGAGAACCTCGGACTGGGGGGTGATAGGATAGCCGAAGTATCCGTCGCAACCGCAGCGGATGGCGGCATGGGCAATGGCTTCATTGCCTTTCATGAGGGTGATTTCTTTCTCAGCCATGACTATTCCTCCTTTTTACGGTAAACGGTGATGCAGCCGTCCGGGCAGACTATCGCACAGGACGTGCATCCGGTGCAGGTGTCCTCCAGGACGGTTTCGGCATAGTTGTAGCCCTTCTGGTTCACGTTTTTCGTGGTAAGGGCAAGGACGTGCAGCGGGCACGCGACGACGCACAGGCCGCAGCCTTTGCAGCGCTCGACGTCCACCACGGTCGCTCCTTTCATTTTTGCCATAATAGTGTTATTTATTGGTTGTACATATCTTTGTTGTAGAAGTCCAGGATCTCGTTCGCTATGTCCAGGGCCTGCTGCGCGGGGCTTTCCGGGTTCAGGTGGATGGCCTCCAGGTAGTTGTTCATGGCCATCTGCCAGTTGCCTTTCTTCCGCCAGGCGTTGCCGAGGAGATAGAAAAGAGTGTCGTCCATGACGCCTCCGCCCGCACGGTATTCCTCCAGAAGGGCGATGGCCTCGTCGGCCTTGCTGGCATCCAGGAGATCCTTGACCCTGTCCTTCATCACTTGGGCTCGTTCACGAACATGCACCAGCCGTAGGTATCCTCTTCGATACCCTTCTGGATGCCGATGATGCGCCTGTAGAGTTTCTCGCTGACAGGGCCGCACTCCTCGGAATACTTGTACTCGCGGGTGATGGTGCCGCTCTCGAGGGTGACCTTGTCGTCGATGCGGCTGATGGGGGTGATGACCACCGCGGTGCCGCAGGAGTTTACTTCCTCGAAAGTCTCGAGCTCATCGATGAATATGGTTCGGCGCTCCACCTTGAGTCCGAATTCCATCTCGGCCACCTTGCGGAGGCTCTTGTTGGTGATGGAAGGCAGCACGCTGGGAGAGTTCGGGGTGACGTAGCAGCCATGCTTGATGGCGAAGAAGTTGGAGGATCCGAACTCTTCGATGTGGGTGTGCGTGGCGCTGTCGAGGAAAAGGAGTTCTCGGTAGCCCATCTTGTGGGCCAGGTTGTAGGCATGCAGGCTCTGGGCGTAGTTGGCGCCGAGCTTATAACCGCCGGAGCCGTAGGTGGCCGCACGGTCGTAGTTGCGGGAGAGCACCGCGGTGCCGGGCACCAGGGCCTTCGCACCGGAATAGGTACCCACGCCGGATGCCATCACGACAAACATCACGTCCCTCGAGGAATGAATTCCCAGCTGGGGATTCATGCCGAAGAGCACGGGGCGCAGATAGAGAGATCCGCAGCTGTCGGTGGGAGGAAGATAGTCCCAGTTGGCCTGCACGCACTTGACGCACATGTCCAGGAACATCTCCATGTTGGGAGAAGGCATGTCCAGGTACTGGGCGCTGCTCTCCATGCGCTTTGCATTTTCGTCCGGACGGAACAGGCGCACGCGCCCGTCCACGCCGCGGAAGGCCTTGAGGCCCTCGAAGCAGCAGGGGGCATAGTGGAATACTCCGGCGAAACAGTGCAGCGAAAGGTTGAAGTTGTCGGTAACTACCGGCTTGCTCCATTTTCCTTCGATGCAGGTGGAATAGACTATCGCGTTCGTGGGGTAATAACTAAATGATCTTTTTGAATAATCGATTTCAGCCATAGTTATAGTTTTAGTCTTCAATTATGTGGTCTTTGTTGTAAGTGTGTATCTTGGTTTCCCCGGCCAGGATCATGTATCCGTTCTCCGCCAGGGATTCGAGCTCGTTCTCGCCGGGATACACTCTGACGGGAGCGAGCCATTCCACCTTCTTGGTGATGGCGTCCGTGATGGGCTTGCTGTAGGCCACGCCGCCGGTAAGGATGATCGCGTCCACCTTGCCGTCCACTACCGCGCCCTGCGCGACGATGTACTTGGCAATGTTCAGCACAAAGGCCTTCAGGAACACGACGTATTCCTCCTGCCCTTCCTGGGCGCGTTCCACCACGACCCTCATGTCGTTGGTGCCGAAATACGCCACAGCGCCGCCCTTGCCTATGAGTTTCTTCTTTATCTCCTGCTTGGTGTACTTGCCGCTGAAGCACATGTCGATGAGCGGATAAGGAGGGCAGCACCCGGCCCTTTCGGGCGTGATGGGGCCGTCCCCGCCAAGGCCGTGGGACGTGTCGATGACGCGTCCGCCGCGGTGCAGGGAGATGGTCACGCCACCGCCCATGTGGCAGATTATCGCGGTGGTATCCTCGGCTTTGCGGCCGGTATCACGCAGGTATCTGCGCATGATGGCGCGTGTGTTGAGGGCGTGGAAAAGGGTCCTGCGGGGGAATTCCGGAATGCCGCCCACGTGGCACTCGGGGAGCATCTCGTCCGCCATGGGAGGATCCGCCACGTATGCGACGCAGGGACCGAAGGGGCCGTCTTTACCGCGGATGGCGTTAATCTCGCCGGCGATGTTGTCTCCGATGAGGGCGCTGAGGTTGCAGGCATGGTTGCCTTCCCGGCTCGTGGAGAGGACCTCGCGCATGTCGGCGTTCACGTTGTAGACGCCGGTGATGCAGGGGGTGAAGAGGCCGCCGCGACACATCACTATGTCGATGTCCTCCAGGCGTACGCCTATCTCCTTGAGCGCCTTCAGGATGGCTTCCGTGCGCATGCCGTCCTGGTCCATCACGTCCGCGAACTTCGAAAGCTCTTCGACGGAATGCTCCAGTTTCTTTTCCAGGATGCAGGCTCCATCCTTGTAGAGAGCGAACTTGGTGGTGATGGATCCGGTGTTTACTACGAGAATGGTTCCTTTTGCCATACCTACTTCACGAAAGCGACCGCCGACGCGATCGAATTAAGTTTGACATCCACGGAATCAGCCCTGGATGCAAGTACGCACGGGACCTTGGTGCCCACCAGCATGCCGGCCTGCTTCACGCCTTTGATCATCTTGGTGTTGGCCTTCCAGAATACGTTGCCGGATTCGATGTTGGGGAAAAGCAGGCAGTCCGCATCTCCCGCCACGGGGCTGGAGAGCTTCTTGATTTCTGCGGACTCCTTGTCGACGGCAACGTCGAGGGCCAGGGGGCCGTCGCCTATGCAGCCGGGAATCTGTCCGCGGTCGCACATCTTGGCGAGCATCGCCCCTTCCATGCAGGCGGGCATGGTGTCCAGCATCTGCTCGGAAGCCGCGATGAACGCGATCTTGGGTTTCTCCACGCCGAAAGACTTCGCCACGGAGATCAGGTAGCCCGCGATCTTCACCTTCTGGCGGAAATCCGGCAGAGGAACGACCGCCACGTCGCTGACGAACATCAGCTTGTGGTAGTTCGGGTTCTCCAGCACTCCGACATGGGAAAGCAGGCCCTTGGCGGGAAGGAGCCCGGTTTCCTTGTTCAGGATGCCGCGGAGGAACTTGTCGGTGGAGCAGAGGCCCTTCATGAGGACGTCGCCCTCCCCGTCATGAACCATCCGGACGGCCTCGGCCACGGCCTTGAGCTCGTCCTTGACGTCCACGACGGTGAACTTCGACACGTCTATCCTGCAGTCTTCGCAGACCTTGCGGATCATGTCTCCGTCCCCAACGAGCGTAACGTCCACGATGCCCAGGTCGCAGGCCATCGAAGCAGCCTCGATGGTATGGCTGTCCACGGCCCAGGCGGCTACCATCCGCTTGCGGATACCTTTCGCCTTGAGTTCGGCGAAAAGCTCGTTAAACGATTTTATCATTGGTTATCAGTGGTTATTAGTGTATTCTATCGCATCTCCGCAGCCTCTACGGCCTTGAAGTACTTGTAGCTGTTCACCAGCAGTTCGCCGGCCGCATCCTCGTCGAGGACGATTATGCCGTCGGGATGGTTCTGCAGGGCGGACACGGTGTTCTTGTGGGTGATGGGGCCTTCGATGGCCTCTCCTATCGCACGGGCCTTCTTGGGGCCGAGGGCGAGAATAACGACCTCCTTGGCTGAAAGGACGGTCGCAACACCCACGGACATAGCCTGCTTGGGCACCAGGTTGACGTCTCCGCCGAAGAAGCGGGAGTTGACGCGGATGGTGTCGTCGGTGAGCGTGACCACGCGGGTGCGGCTCTGCAGGGGCGAGAAGGGCTCGTTGAAGGCGATGTGGCCGTCTTCGCCGATTCCGCCGAAGAAGAGGTCGAATCCGCCGGCCTCGACTATCTTCTCCTCGTAGGAAGCGCACTCGGCCGCGAGGTCGGGGGCGTTGCCGTCCAGGATGTGGATGTTGGCGCGGGGGATGTCGATGTGGTCGAAGAGGTTGCGATACATGAAGCTGTGATAGCTCTCGGGATGGTCGACGGCGATGCCGACATACTCGTCCATGTTGAAGGTTATCACGTTCTTGAAGCTGACCTCGCCGGCCTTGTTCATGCGCACCAGTTCGGCATACACGTCAAGGGGCGTAGAACCGGTGGGGAGCCCAAGGACGAAGGGCTTCTTCGAAACCTTTGCCTTTGCGTTGATCGCGCCGGCTATGCGGTGGGCCACCCACAGGGCGGCTTCTTTTGCGTTGTCTCTGATTATAACTTTCATATTATCTCAATCTTAAGAAAACTTCTATTGCCTGATATTCGGCCATGCCGAGCTCGTCGTAGTGATGGGCCGTGGCCTGGGTGCGGTCTTCAGCGCGCTGCCAGAACTCGCGGGGATCCTCGCCGGGGAAGGGAACGATGTCCTTCTGGGAGAGGTGGCGGTAGATGGCGTGGCGCTTCTCGATGAGTTCGTCCGGGCTGAGCGGGACGGCCATGTCCACGCGGGCGAGTTCCCATTCCATCCATGCGCCGCGGTATAGCCAGATGTGGCAGTCCGGGATCCAGGATGCGCCTTCTTCCTTGAGCTGCTCGAAGGCCTCGAGCGCGGCTTCGGTGCACACGCGGTGGGTTCCGTGAGGATCGGCAAGGTCGCCGGCCATGTAGATCTGGTCGGGCTTGATGCTGTCCATCAGGGCCTTAATGATATCCACGTCCGCCTGGCTGCAGGGGAGCTTGCGTATGCCGCCGCTCTCGTAGAAGGGTAGGTTGAGGAAGTGGATGTGGTCTTCCTTCACGCCGAAGGAGTAGTCGGCTGCACGGGCCTCACTGCGGCGTATCGCGGCCTTGATGTCCAGCAGCGGACGGGGTTCGGGCTCGCCGGGCTTTTTGGAATCTATCAGCGCCTGCACCTCTGCGGTACGGTCGCCGTAGCCAAGCTGGCGGGCGGCGTCGATGTGCTGCATCACGACCGAATCGTGAACGGCCACGTTACCTGAAGTCTGGTATGCCACATGCACATCGTGGCCCTGATGCACCAGACGGATGAAGGTTCCGCCCATGGAGATCACGTCGTCGTCCGGATGGGGGCTGAGGATGAGCACCTTCTTGGGGAAGGGCTTGGAAGCCACCGGACGGGTGCTGTCGTCGGCATTGGGCTTGCCTCCTGGCCAGCCGGTGATGGTATGCTGGAGGTCGTTGAAGACCTGGATGTTCACCTGGTCGTATCCTCCCGCCACGTCCAGAAGTTCCTCGAGGGAGTGCTGGAGATAATCGGCGTGGGTGAGTTTCAGGATGGGCTTATTCACCTGCTGGCAGAGCCAGATGACGGCCTTGCGGCGGAACTTGGGAGTCCATTCGCAGGAACCTATCCTCCAGGGCGCGATCACGCGGGTGAGAAGGCTTCCGGATACCTCGTCCACAAACATCATCACGTTCTCGTGACGCTGGAAATAGCTTGCAGGGCAGTCCGCCCCGATCTCGCCTTCCACTATGCGGGCGACGGCCTCGGCCTTGGTTTCGCCCCAGGCCATCAGTATCACTCGCTTCGCGCTCATCATGGTGCTGATGCCCATGGTGATGGCCTCTTTGGGGGTGACGGAGATGTCGCCGTTGAAATAGCCCGCCTGACGCTTGCGGCTGGGATAGCTCAGGAGCACCGTGCGGGTACGGCTCTGGTCGGAAGTGCCGGCTTCGTTGAATCCTACCTGCCCCTGCTCTCCTATACCCATTATGAGAAGGTCCAGCCCGCGTGCAGACTGGTCGAAACCCGCGCAGTAGGCTGCCACGTCCTCATGGGACACGGTTCCGTTGGGGATGTGGATGTTCTCCGGAAGGATGTCGATGTTGTTCAGCAGCTCGAGATGCAGGAGACGGTTGCGGCTCTGCATGTCCTCCGGTGAAGAAGGATAGTACTCGTCTATGCTGAAGACCTCTACGTTCTTGAAGGAGATGCGCCCCTCGCCGTAGTAGCGGGAGAGCACCTTGTAAAGGGAAACCGGGGTGGCACCCGTTGTCAAGCCAAGCTTGAAGGTGTTCCCCGGATTCTCTTTTTCGAACTTATGTATCGAATCTACCACTATGTCGGCCAGAACGCGGCTGCCCTCGGTAGAATCTGCATAAACTTCTGTAAATATCTTATCGTACCCGTGAAGGATGTCTTTCGGAAGGTTCTTGGTAATCAGGCCCCCGTCTTCGGGCAGAGTAAAATGTCTCATATGCTGTTAAAGGAGATGAAGTCCGACTGTAAGTCCCGCCATGACGATGGAGACCATGCTCATCAGCTTGATGAGGATGTTGAGCGAAGGACCGGACGTATCCTTGAAGGGATCGCCGACCGTGTCGCCCACGACGGTAGCGTGGTGGCACTCGGAGTTCTTGCCTCCGAAGTGGCCTTCCTCGACGTACTTCTTGGCATTGTCCCAGGCACCGCCGGAGTTGGCCATGAAGATTGCGAGCACGAAGCCTGCGCCCAGGCCGCCGATGAGCAGGCCCAGCACGCCGGCCACTCCGAGCACTACGCCCGTGATGACGGGAACGACTATCGCGATGATGGAAGGTACCAGCATCTCGTGCTGTGCAGCCTTGGTGGAGATTTCCACGCAGCGCTTGTAATCCGGGGTGCCCTCACCGGTGAGGATGCCCTTGATCTCCTGGAACTGGCGGCGGACCTCGATGACCATCTTGCCGGCGGCGCGGCCGACGGCGTTCATGGTGAGGCCGCAGAAGAGGAATGCCATCATCGCTCCGATGAACACGCCCGCAAGTACGGTAGGATTCATGAGGCTGACGTTGAACTCTGCGAGCACGTCGAGTATGGATGCCTCGGCGGCGGCCACTCCGTTGATGAGGGCGTCCGCGGTACGACCGATGGCTATCTTGATCTCTTCGATATAGGATGCGAGCAGCGCAAGGGCGGTCAGGGCGGCGGATCCGATGGCGAAGCCCTTGCCGGTAGCGGCGGTGGTGTTGCCAAGGGCGTCGAGGACGTCGGTACGCTCGCGGACCTCAGGCTCGAGTTCGCTCATCTGGGCGTTGCCGCCGGCATTGTCGGCGATGGGGCCGTATGCGTCGGTAGCGAGGGTAATGCCGAGGGTGCTGAGCATTCCGACGGCAGCGATGGCGACTCCGTAGAGGCCCTGGCTGAGGTTGGCCGCGGTCATGATGTTCCTGACGTCGAAGCCGATGGCGAAGAGGTATGCAAGCACGATGGCGCAGACGATCGCTATCACGGGGATGGCGGTGGAGAGCATTCCGAGGCCGACGCCGTTGATGATGACGGTAGCGGGGCCGGTCTGGGATGCCTCGGCGAGTTTCTGCGTCGGCTTATAGGAGTGCGAAGTGTAGTATTCGGTGGCCTTGCCTATCACGACACCGGCGATGAGGCCGGAAACCACTGAGCAGGAGAGATGCCACCAGTTGTTGTCCTGCACGCCGAATACCAGGGCGAGGATGCCGAATGCGGCGACACCGCTGAGGATGGCCGCGAGGTTGGTGCCGAAGCTCATGCTCTTGAGCAGCTGGGCCATGCCGGCGCCTTCCTTGGTGCGGACGGTGAAGATGCTCAGCACCGACAGCAGCACGCCGACGGCGGCGATGAGCATAGGTGCCAGGATGGCCTTCATCTGCATCTCGGGGCCTACTGCATAGAATGCGGATGCGCCGAGGGCCATGGTAGAAAGGATGGAGCCGCAGTAGCTCTCGTAGAGGTCTGCTCCCATGCCGGCCACGTCACCTACGTTGTCGCCAACGTTGTCGGCGATGGTAGCCGGGTTGCGGGGATCATCTTCCGGAAGGTCAGATTCGACCTTTCCCACGATGTCGGCTCCCACGTCGGCAGCCTTGGTGTAGATTCCGCCGCCCACACGGGCGAAGAGGGCCTGAGTGGAGGCACCCATTCCGAAGGTGAGCATGGTGGTGGTGATTATGACGAGCTTCTGGGCCATGCTGGCATCCTTCACGAAGATGTTGAGGAGGATGAACCAGAGGGCGATATCCAGCAGGCCAAGACCCACGACGGTGAGACCCATGACCGCGCCGGAGCGGAAAGCGACCTTGAGGCCGGAGTTAAGGCTGCGGCGGGCGGCGTTGGCCGTGCGGCCGGATGCATAGGTGGCAGTGCGCATGCCGATGAAGCCCGCGAGGCCGGAGAAGAAACCTCCGGTGAGGAAGGCGAACGGCACCCAGGGGTTCTGTACGCCGAATCCGTATGCCAGGACGGCGAAGAATACTGCAAGGACTACGAATACGATGATAACCACCTTGTACTGCTGCCTAAGGTATGCCATTGCACCTTCGCGAACGTATTGGGCGATCTTTTTCATTGTTGGAGTACCTTCATCTTCCTTTTTCATCTGGTGATAGAAGATTGCGGCGAAAAGAAGTGCGATGACCGAAGCCGCAGGTACTGCATAGAATAGAGGATCCATATCAGTTTTGTTTTAGTTACGGAATACAAATATAAAAAAAGAAGGGAGAAATATCAATTTCCCCCTTCAATTTTTATGGTTGCTTTTTATTCAGCCTTGGACTCCTCGGCAGGTGCCTCGACGGGTGCTTCGGCTGCGGGCGCCTCTTCGGCGGGAGCGGCTTCGGCCTTCTTGGCGCGGCTGCGGCGGGTGGTCTTCTTCGCTTCCTTCTTGGCGCTGCCTGCGAGGGCGGCCTCATTGAAGTCGACGAATTCGATCAGAGCCATCTCGGCAGCATCTCCCTGACGGAAACCGACATGGAGGATACGGAGGTATCCGCCCGGACGGTCTGCGATCTTGGGGGCGATGGTGCGGAAAAGCTCGCTGACTGCGTTCTTGTCCTTGAGATAGCTGAAGACGACACGGCGGTTGTGCGTGGTGTCTTCCTTGCTCTTGGTGATAAGCGGTTCCACATAGGGCTTGAGAGCCTTTGCCTTGGCCTCGGTGGTGATGATCCTCTTGTGGAGGATAAGCGAGGAAGCCATGTTGGCGAGGAGAGCCTTGCGGTGTCCGCTCTTGCGTCCGAGATGATTAACTGCTTTATTGTGTCTCATCGTTAGATATTCTTTTTCTTGGGTTCAATATTGTACTTCGTGACATCCATTCCGAATGAAAGCTTCATCTTCTCCACCAGCAGGTCGATCTCGTTGAGGGACTTGCGTCCGAAGTTGCGGAACTTCATCAGTTCGGCGCGGCTGTAGGACACCAGGTCGGCGAAAGTGTCGATGTCGGCGGCCTTGAGGCAGTTGAACGCGCGGACGGAAAGTCCCATGTCGGAAAGTTTGGTAAGGAGGACGTGCCTCATGCGGAGGCTTTCCTCGTCAAGCTCCTTGCTGTCGGACTCGAGAGGGCTCTCGATGGAGATCTTGTTGTCGTCGGTGAAGAGCTTGAAGTGATAGATGAGGATGTTTGCTGCGTCCTGAAGAGCAGCGCTCGGGGAGATGGAACCGTCGGTTTCAATCTCGAGGTTGAGCTTCTCGTAGTCAGTCTTCTGCTCGACGCGCCAGTTCTCCACGCTCCAGTTGACCTTGCGGATAGGGGTGTAGATGGCATCTACCGGAATGGTTCCGATAGGGGTGTTTTCGTCGCGGGATTCCTCGGCGGGAACGAAACCGCGTCCCCTTGTGATGAGGATGTTGATCTCGATCTTTACCGAAGGCTCCAGGGAGCAGATGTGCTGATCAGGGTTTAACACCGTGAAAGAAGACAATCCTTTGGAGATGTCCTCCGCTTTGAACTCAGGCTTGCCGCTGATGACGATCCTTGCCTCTTCGCTGTCTACGCCTTCGACCATCCTCTTGAAACGAACCTGCTTGAGGTTGAGGATGATGTCCTGCATGCCTTCGATGACACCGGGAATGGTTGCGAATTCCTGGTCGACGCCTGCAATGCGTATCTGGCTGATGGCAAATCCTTCAAGGGAAGCGAGTAGAATACGCCGGAGGGCGTTGCCGATAGTCTGGCCGTAACCGGGCTCGAGAGGGCGGAACTCGAAACGTCCGAGGGTGTCGGAGCCTTCGAGCATGATGACCTTGTCGGGTTTCTGGAATGCTAAGATTGCCATAATCGTTTGGGTGTTAATTGGTTACTTGGAGTACAGATCGACGATGAGCTGCTCGTTGATGTTCTCGGGGATGTCTGCGCGGAGAGGCATGTTGAGGAACTTGCCGCTGAGGGTCTGGGCGTCGAACTCCAGCCAGGAGTACTTGGTGGCGTTTGCGACCGAAGCGGTGATTACCTCGAGGGTCTTGCTCCTCTCGCGGACTGCGACGACGTCACCGGCCTTCACGAATGCGGAAGGAACGTTGCAGACGGCGCCGTTGAGGGTGATGTGACGGTGGCTGACGAGCTGGCGTGCGGCTGCCCTGGAGGGAGCGATGCCAAGACGGTAAACCACGTTGTCGAGACGGCTCTCGAGGAGGAGAACGAGGTTCTCACCCTTCTGGCCGGGCATGCGGGAAGCCTTGTCGTAGGTGTTGTGGAACTGGCGCTCCAGAACTCCGTACATATACTTCACCTTCTGCTTCTCCTTGAGCTGGTTCCCGTATTCCTTGCTCTTTTTGCGCTTGGCTGCGAGACCGTGCTGTCCCGGAGGATAGTTTCTCTTTTCGAAATCTTTGTCTGCACCGAAGATAGGTTCGCCGAACTTACGGGCGATCTTGGTGGTAGGGCCTGTATATCTTGCCATAGTTTCTAGTCTTTAAACGTTAAACTTTACGACGGCCTTTCGGACGGCATCCGTTGTGGGGCATGGGGGTCACGTCGACGATCTCGGTGACGATGATGCCTGCGTTGTTGATGGTGCGGATGGCGGATTCACGACCGGCGCCAGGGCCCTTTACAAATACTTTAACCTTGCGAAGACCTGCATCGAAAGCAGTCTTGGCGGCATCTTCCGCTGCCATCTGGGCAGCATAGGGGGTGTTCTTCTTGGAACCGCGGAAACCGCACTTACCAGCAGAACCCCAGCTGATTACCTGCCCCTGAGCATTGGTCAGAGACACGATAACGTTGTTGAAAGTAGAGGAGATATGGGCCTGCCCATAAGCTTCTACCTTGACAACTCTCTTGGATGTTGTAGTTTTCTTTGCCATAATTCACTGCTTTTTACTTGGTCGCCTTCTTCTTGTTGGCAACAGTCTTCTTCTTACCCTTGCGGGTACGGGCGTTGTTCTTGGTGCTCTGCCCGCGGACAGGGAGGCCGACACGGTGACGGATGCCACGGTAGCAACCGATATCCATGAGTCGCTTGATGTTCATCTGAACGGTGGAACGGAGTTCACCTTCGATCTTGAGCTCACCGACTTCGGCACGGATTGCTGCTGTCTGTGCATCATCCCAGTCGCCAACCTTGATGTTAGGATCGATGCCGCACTTCTCCAGGATCTTGGAGGCTGTGCTGCGGCCGATACCGTAGATGTAGGTAAGGCCTACATCACCTCTTTTGTTGTTTGGTAAATCAACACCGGCTATTCTTGCCATAATTATACTTGTACTTAATTGTTAGACAATTGATTATCCCTGGCGCATCTTGAACTTGGGGTTCTTCTTGCAAATGACGTAAAGACGGCCTTTACGCTTCACGATCTTGCAATCTTCACTGCGCTTCTTGATGGATGTTTTGACTTTCATATCGTTATGTTTTTATTTGTATCTGAAAGATATTCTTCCCTTGGTCAAATCGTACGGTGAAATCTCAACGCGCACCTTGTCGCCCAGAAGTATGTGGATAAAGTTCATACGCATCTTCCCCGAAATGTTGCAGAGAAGCACGTGACCGTTCTCAAGCTCGACCTTGAACATCGCGTTTGGAAGGGTCTCTATAACCTTTCCATCTTGTTCTATTGCTACTTGTTTTGACATTGATATAATACGTTAAAAATTGATCTTGGGATCTTTCTCGATAAAATCGAAGGTTGACAGCAGCTCAGCTTTGCCGCGACGGATAACAATCGTCAGCTCGTAATGAGCGGCGTTGCTGCGGTCGGAGGTGTGCACCGCCCAACCATTACGGTCGAGGTACACGCTCCTTCCGCCGGCATTCACCATGGGCTCAATACAGATAGTCATTCCCTCCGTCAGCTTGGGGCCGTGGCCCTGGCGTCCGAAATTCGGAACGCCGGGAGCCTCGTGCATCCCCTTGCCTATTCCGTGGCCTTCCAGCTCGCGGACTACGGAGAATCCGAACGACTCGACGTAAGATTGCACCGCGTATCCGATGTCGCCGACCCTGTTGCCCGCCACAGCAGCCTCAATACCCTTGAAGAGCGAGGCCTTCGTCACGTCCAGGAGCTTACGGGTTGCCGCACTCACCTCCCCGACAGGGAAGGTGTATGCGGAATCTCCGTTATAGCCCTTGTACAGCGTGCCGATGTCTGCGGTGACGATGTCGCCCTCTTTGAGGACATAGTCGGACGGGAAACCGTGCACGACCACATCATTCACCGAAGTACAGATTGCTGCGGGGAAACCCTCGAAACCGAGGAAAGAGGGAACTGCGCCGTTGTCGCGGATGAAAGTCTCGGCCACCCTGTTCAACTCTTTGGTTGTCACACCGGGGGCGACCGTCTTACCGACTTCCGCCAAAGTCTTGCTGACTATGATGGCATTCTCGCGAAGGAGCGCAATCTCTTCCTCAGTCTTGGGTCTTACCATCTCACTTCTGATTTTTCAAAGAACTACATGCCCGAGCGTCCAGTGAGGCGGCCGGTCTTCATGAGGCCGTCGTAGTGGCGCATCAGCAGATAGCTTTCGATCTGCTGCAGGGTGTCCAGGACAACTCCGACAAGGATCAGCAGCGAAGTGCCTCCGTAGAAGCTCGCGAACTGGTCGTTGATGCCGAAGCGCCTGCCGAATGCGGGCAAAATGGATATGATCGCCAGGAAGATGGAACCGGGGAGGGTAACCTTCGACATGATGGCGTCGAGGTATTCCACAGTCTTCTTTCCGGGCTTCACACCGGGTATGAAACCACCATTCCTCTTCATATCCTCTGCCATCATTGTGGGATTCACGGTGACGGCGGTATAGAAATATGTGAAGATGATGATAAGGATCGCAAAGATGAAGTTGTACCAGAATCCGGTATAGTTACCGAGAGTCGCAGCAAGTCCGCGGGTTGCATCCCACCTCGAGAAAATGAGGGGGAAGAGCATCAGGGCCTGTGCGAAGATGATGGGCATGACGCCGGCAGCATTGATCTTGAGAGGAATGTACTGACGCACGCCGCCATACTGACGGTTGCCGATCACGCGCTTTGCATACTGCACGGGAACGCGGCGGACTGCCTGCACCAGTGCGATGGCTGCGATGATGACGAAGAACCAGATAAGGAACTCGACGATAAGAAGGAGAAGACCGCCGTTTGTGGTGGTGAGCTTCTCACCGATTTCCGCCGCGATGGCGAAAGGCAGGCGGGCGACGATACCGATCATGATGATGAGCGAGATACCGTTACCTATGCCACGGTCGGTGATACGTTCGCCAAGCCACATCACGAACATCGATCCGGCCATCAGGATGACGGTGGATACGAGGTTGTACGCGAAGTTGCTCCAACCGAGACGGTTCACGGCGATGAACGCCTGACCGGGGATCTGGTTGTGCAGGGCGGCGATGTAGGCAGGTCCCTGGATGCAGATGATCAGGATGGTGAGATACCTGGTGAGCTGATTCATCTTCTTGCGCCCGCTTTCACCCTCCATCTGGAGTTTGCGGAAGTAGGGCACAAACACACCAAGAAGCTGGACTACGATGGATGCCGAGATGTAGGGCATCACACCGAGCGCGAAGATTGAAGCATTGCCGAATGCACCGCCGGAGAACATGTTCAGGAGGCCTACGAGGCCGCTGGAAGCAGTGTTCTGCAGTTTGGCGAGCATAGTGGCGTCGATGCCGGGGAGCACGATGAAGCACCCGAGCCTGTACACCAGGATGAGACCCAGCGTGTAGGCGAGGCGCTTGCGGAGCTCTTCAATCTTGAAGATGTTCTTGATTGTCTCGATAAACTTCTTCATTGCTATTCATTTACAACTGCCTTTCCGCCGGCAGCTTCGATTTTGGCGATTGCGGATTTGCTGAAAGCGTCGGCAATGACGGTCACGGCGACGTTGATTTCACCGTTTCCGAGCACCTTGACGAGGTCGGTCTTACCGGCGAGTCCGGCGTCCTTGAGATCCTCGACGTTGATCTCCTTAGCCTTGGATGCTTCGGCGATCGCAGCGATGGTGCTGACGTTCACAGCAGTGTATTCAATACGGGTGGGATTGGTGAATCCGAACTTGGGCAGGCGCCTCTGGATAGGCATCTGGCCGCCTTCGAAACCAATCTTGTGCTCGTAACCGGCGCGTGCCTGGGCACCCTTGGTGCCACGGGTGGCGGTGCCACCTTTGCCGGAACCCTGGCCACGGCCCAATCTCTTCTTTGCGTTCTTTACAGAACCCTTTGCAGGTGTAAGATTTTCAAGTTTCATGGTCTGTTCCTCCTTTAGTCGATTACTTCGTATTTTACGAGATGCGCCACCTTGGCGAGCATCCCGCGGGTGATAGGATTGTCCTCAACCTCCACGGTGTGGCGGATGCGGCGGATGCCGAGGCTGCGGAGATTCTCCTTCTGGCGCTTGGTTTCGCCGTTGGAGCTGATAGTCTGGGTAATTCTAAGCTTTGCCATAATTACGTCCTCCTAGCCTTTAAATACTTTACTCATAGGGATACCGCGGAGACCGGCCACCGTGTATGCGTCGCGCATTTCGGTGAGGGCGGTAACGGTTGCCTTCACGAGGTTGTGAGGGTTGGATGAGCCCTTGCTCTTTGCAAGCACGTTCTGGATGCCTGCGCTCTCGAACACGGCGCGCATTGCACCGCCGGCCTTTACACCGGTACCGGGAGCTGCGGGCTTCATGAACACCTCAGCGCCGCCGAAGCGGGAAACCTGCTCGTGAGGGATGGTGGTGTTGATGACGGGAACCTTAACGAGGTTCTTCTTTGCATCTTCCACGCCCTTGGCGATAGCAGCAGTGACTTCGTTGGCCTTTCCGAGACCATAGCCTACAACGCCGTTCTCGTCACCCACGACTACGATAGCAGCAAAGCGGAAGTGACGACCACCCTTAGTGACCTTGGTCACACGCTGGATGGCAACGAGCCTGTCCTTCAATTCGAGGTCAGACGTCTTTACTCTTTTAACATTTGTATTTGCCATAGTCCTTCGTATTAGAAAATGAGACCGCCTTCACGTGCGGCATCTGCCAAACTTTTAACACGTCCGTGGAAGAGATAGCCTCCGCGGTCGAAAGAGACGGTGGTCACACCAGCGGCGAGGGCGCGCTCTGCAACTGCCTTTCCGACGATTGCAGCGGCCTCGATGCCGGTCTTGCCCTTGCATTCGACTGCAAGGAGCTTGTCGTTGGATGCGGCTGCGGCAAGGGTCTTGCCGGCCTCATCGTCGATCACCTGTGCATAGATCTGCTTGTTGCTTCTGAAGACTACAAGACGAGGGCGCTCTGCGGTGCCGCTGACGTGCTTGCGGATGCGATAATGTATCCTTTTCCTTCTTGCTATTCTACTTAATGCCATAATTCTGTCCTCCTTTATTTAGCAGCAGCGGTCTTGCCGGCCTTGCGGCGAAGCTGTTCGCCGACGAACTTGATACCCTTGCCCTTGTAAGGTTCAGGCTTGCGGAATGAGCGGATCTTGGCGGCAACCTGGCCGACAAGCTGCTTGTCGCAGCTCTTCAGGACCAGCTTGGGGGTCTCTCCCTTCTTGATCTCGGGAACCTCGGCCTTCACCTCTGCGGGAAGCATCATGTGAATTTCGTGGGAATAACCCAAGGAGAAGATGAGGAGCTGACCCTGGACGGCTACACGGTAGCCGACGCCCACGAGCTCCTGCTTGATGGTGAATCCTTCACTCACGCCGACGACCATATTGTGCACCAGGGCGCGGTAGAGACCGTGCATGCTGCGGTGACGGGGCTGGTCGGTGGGGCGGGTGAACTTAATCTCGTTGTCCTCAATGGTGACGGTGATGTCCGGATCTACTTTCTGGCTCATCTCACCAAGAGGTCCTTTAACCTTCACAACGTTGCCGTCGAGGAGCTGGACGCTCACGCCGGCCGGAAGGTTTACAGGTAATTTACCAATTCGTGACATTGTTCTGTTCTTTATTTATTAATATACGTAGCAAATAACTTCACCGCCTACGCCGAGCTCCTTGGCCTCCTTGTCGGTGACAAGGCCCTTGGAGGTGGAGATGACAGCGATTCCGAGACCGTTCAGCACGCGGGGCATGGAAGCCACGTCGGTGTACTGCCTCAGGCCGGGGGTGCTCACGCGCTCGATCTTCTTGATGGCGGGCATCTTGGTCTCAGGGTGGTACTTGAGAGCGATCTTGATGGTGTTGTACGGAGTTCCTTCAACTACCTTGTAGCTGAGGATGTATCCTTTCTCGCACAGGATCTTGGTGAGGGCTTCCTTCATCTTGGAAGAGGGAATCTCCACGACCTTCTTGCCTGCAAGATATGCATTGCGAATCCTGGTGAGGAAATCTGCGATGGGATCAGTCATATCGTTAATCTTTTAATATTCTACCAACTTGCCTTCTTTACACCCGGGATAAGACCGTTGCTGGCCATCTCACGGAACTGGATACGGCTGAGGCCGAATGCCCTCATATATCCTTTGGGACGACCGGTAAGAGAGCAACGATTGTGAAGACGCACGGGGCTGGCGTTCTTGGGGAGCTTGTCGAGAGCTGCCCAGTCTCCGGCCTCTTTGAGAGCCTTCCTCTTTTCGGCGTATTTGGCAACCAGCTTTGCGCGCTTTACTTCGCGGGCTTTCATTGATTCTTTTGCCATATCTCTTAGTTGTTATGTTTCTTGAAAGGCAGACCGAATGCGGCGAGCAGGGCCTTGCACTCCTCGTCGGACTTCGCTGTGGTAACAAAAGTGATCTCCATTCCGTGGATACGGGGGTTCTTGTCGATGTCGATCTCGGGGAAGATGATCTGCTCCTTGATGCCAAGGGTGTAGTTTCCGCGGCCGTCCATGTTCTCGGCTATGCCGTTGAAGTCACGGATACGGGGGAGGGTGACACGGATGAGCTTCTCGAGGAACTCATACATCTTCACGTCGCGAAGGGTAACCTTGCAACCTACGGGCATTCCTTTACGGAGCTTGAAGTTGGAGATATCCTTGCGGGAGATGGTGATGACAGCCTTCTGGCCGGTGATGAGGGAGAGCTCTTCGGCTGCATCCTCGACAAGTTTCTTGTCCTGGGTTGCATCGCCGACGCCTTCGTTGATGG
>JAEEGK010003800.1_pt1 | contig 37376 bp, 30 predicted proteins | sample 8958771 | NCBI WGS metagenome assembly JAEEGK01 (sample SAMN16246547, study PRJNA631951) | gut metagenome | biome: gut microbiome; feature: rumen; material: SC-attached | host: Bos | place: Iran: Karaj | collected 2018-10
TAAAATTAATCCTAACTTCCTTAAAGCTATTCAAGAGGCTTTGGAAGCTAACATTATCCATAGTGGTGATACACAATATGGACGTGAAGTTTGGGAAACAGCTAAGAGTAAAGGCTTTCTATTCCAAAAAGCCGATGGTTCATGGGATATAAAACCAGATCATTATGGTGATTGGATTGGACTTAATAAAGCTATGGGTCAATCAGCTCAAACATCAAATATCGCAGCAAAAGGTACTCAAGCTTCCAATGCTATTATCAAGAATCTTGCTGATAAATACGATAAAAAATAGAATAAAAAGGAGTGTGATACTAATTGGATAACAATAGATTTTTAATACCAGCTAATACCAAAAGAGGTAAACTGATATTAAATATATTTAGACCAATTGATTTGGGAATCTTTTTAACAGGGGTCATTGTTACATTCGCGTTACTGTTACTTCTAAATAGTTTACAAATAACAGGATGGTGGAATATCTTAGCGGTATTTCCTGGATTAATAGCTATTGGATTAGTAATTCCAATTCCTAATTATCATAATGTAATGGTATGTATTGGTGAAATAATTAATTTTTATACTAATAATCGAAATTATAAATGGAGAGGATGGTGTGCTGTTTATGAATCCGAACGTGAACAAAGTACAAGGACAAAATAAAAAACCTGTTAAAAAAACAACTAATTCAGCTTTTACCGAAAATTGGGTAAGAGTTAAATCTATAAAAAATGGTATTATCACATTACCTAATAAAGATATGGTTACAGGTGTTAAAATTGATCCAAGAAATATATTTATTCTTGATGCAATTACACAAGAAAATATAATTAATGCACTTAGAAATTGTTATAATACATTCAATTTCGAGTTTTGGTTAATTGCAGCTGATCGTCCTGTTGATATATCAGTTTATACATCACAACTTGAACTTATGCTTAATGATGAAACAGTTAGTCCAATTAGAAGAAAAATGATTATGCAAGACTTGGACAAAGCTGATATGTTTATTAATAATCAAGTTGTTGATACAGAATACTATATTCTATTTAAAGAAAGTAGAATGGAAGTATTACAAGATAAATTACGTACAATAGTAAATGGTTTTGCTGGTTGTAGTTTACTTGCTACACCTACTACAGATGATGATTTAAGAGTTATCTTAGATGGATTCTTAAATGGTGGTGTTAGAAGTGACTTTGGAACGGTGGTGGTAAGATGAGTATGTTTTCTTCTGAAATCGCTCCTAAGGGACTACAATTTAATCCATCAGACTTTATGATTAGCGATAAGTATGCCACAATAATGACAGTTATTTCTTATCCTAAGTTTATTACTCCTGGTTATTTATCAGGTTTAACAAATATGTCTGGTATTAAAGTAGTTGTTAAGCATATACCAGTACCATTTTCTGTAATGCGTTCTATGCTTAATAAGCAAATTAATGATTATCGTGAAAAATTTGAAAAAGAAAAAGATAAAACTTTACAAGAAAGATTAAGACAAGATTATGAATCTTTGGAAAACTTTGTTCAACAAATAGCTGCTAATCAAGATATGATATTTGATTTCCAATTACATGTATTGATTATGGCTAATACAAAAGAACAATTAGAAAATAGAAAAGAAAATGTTAAGAATTATCTTGATTCAATGGAGTTACGTGCAGTATCACTTCGTTTTGAACAAGAAAACATTTTAAAATCTATTTTACCAGTTTTCCCTAAACAAAAAGTAGAAGAAAGAATTGGTACACCAATGCCATCATTTACTGTGGCTGCTATGTATCCATTCGTATTTGATTCAATAAAAGATCCTGGATTATCAAACTTAATTGGTGTTGATTTCTCTGGTGGAGTTATTCTATTTAATCAATTCTTGTATAAGGTACGTAAAGAAAACAATCGTAATAATGCTAATATGGTTATCTTGGGTGGTTCTGGTAGTGGTAAATCAACTGCTGCTAAACTATTACTTCGTGGACATATTCGTAATAATTGTCAAATAGTTGCTATTGACCCTGAAAACGAACTTAATGATATGTGTATGCTATATGGTGGTGACTCAATTGATTTAGGTAAGGGTGGTAGTTATGGTCTTATTAACCCACTTGAAATTGTTATGGATGCTGATGAAGAAGATATCAAAAATGGTATTGGATATACAGTATTAACTAGAACACTACAATTCTTAAAAGCTTTTATGAGATACTATTATCCTGATATTGAAGAAGATGTTCTTACTTTATTTAGTGAAGTAGTACAAGATACATATCATCGTTTTGGTATTAATTTTGAAAGTGATTTCTCTTCAAAGACTGGTGCTGATTTCCCTACATTTAGTGATGTTTATGCAACAGTACGTGGAAGACTTACTGGAACAACTGAAAAGACTCATGAACGTGATGTATTAGAGCGTCTTGAACTTAAAGTTCGTCCATTTGTAAGAGAATTAAAATATTATTTCGATGGACATACATCAATTCCAAGTAATAGTGAGTTTATTGTATTTAATATAAAAGAATTAATGAATTCTGATGAAAATATCAAAAATGCATTATTCTTCAATGTACTTAAATATGCTTGGGGATTATGTTTGGATAAAAGAAAAGATACAATATTAATGGTTGATGAAGCACATGTACTTCTTGCTGGAAATAATATCTTAGGAGCTGATTTCTTAGCTCAAGTACAACGTCGTGCAAGAAAGTATAATACAGGAACAATTATTATTACTCAACAACCAAGTGATTTCTCTAATCCAAGTGTTATAACTCAAGGTAAAGCTATATTTGGAAATGCATCATATTATCTAATAATGCAACTAAATAAACAATCTGTTGAGGATTTATCTAAATTAGTTGATTTGAATGATAATGAGATTGATAATATAAAGAGATATTCTCAAGGTCAAGCATTGTTTGTTTGTGGAAATAAGCGTATGCAAATAGATGTTATTGTTACCCAAGAGGAACTAGATGCGTTTGGTTCCGGTGGAGGATTATAAAAAAAATAAAGGCCTTAAATAAGGTCTTTCTTTAAATAGTAAGGAGGTGAATTTTGTGAACGGAATGAATGAAAACTCTGAATTAGAAGAGGAAAGTTTTGATGAAGTTGCCGCTAATAAAATACATGAAGCTGCAGCTAGATCTTATAATTCTGCTAGCTCATGGCAACAAAATCGTAATGCCGGACTTAGAAGTGCAGCTGGTGGAAAACAAGAAGAAACTAAAACAAAAACTGAAGAAACTAAAGTTGAAAAGCAAGAAAATAATCAACAATTAGTTAATCCAACAAATCATCAAAAACCCGAAGGTTTAGGTGCAAAAACACAACAGGTAGCTGAAAAAAATAATAATATTGGTTCACGTAGATTACAAAATTCACTACAAAGAGCTAAAAGCTTTTTGCGTCCTGGTAAAAGAAGAAAAAATAAATCTGACTCAAAGGAAAATGTTTCAGAAACCGAAGATAATTCTTCTAATGATACAAATGAAGAAGAATCTAAATCAACTTCAGATAATTATGCAGCAAGATTTCTAAAAAGAATTAAACTTAAAATTGCTATATTTGGTGGTGCTTTTGTACTTTTGTTACTATTTGGAATGGTTACTCTTGGAGTACTTGTTGGTGGTAATATAAGTCAAACAATACCTGCTATTGGACCATCAGTATATGATTCTGGTAATTTCCAATCTGGATATGAAGAAGGTAGTAAACAATATAATGAAGAAAAGAGTTATTATAAAAAACTTTATAGTGCTAGTAGTAAATATGCAGAAAAATATGGTGAAGAATTAAAAGTTAATTATATTCATTCATTCTTAATTTATTTATATTATAAAGTTGATTTATCAGAAATAGATAAAGAAAAGAAAGATATTGATTATAATAAATTAAGTTCAATGGTTGATAAAGTTGTTGAATTAATGAAACCATCTGATAGTACTAAAACTATTAATTATGATAAGAATGGAGAGTTCTATCTTAATTTAAAGAGTAGTAGTTTATTTATTGATTATTATAAATTACTATTAAGAGAAGAAAAAGCTGATGATATATTAAATGAAATATTTGATTTAGCACTTGAATTAGATAATCTTGAAATTCCTGATGAAACAGTAGTTACTGATGAAACAAAAGTTATTGTTGAAGAACCTAAAAAAACTAGTGATGAACCTAAGAAGACTAAGACTTTAACAATTAAAGAATATTTAGCTGATTCAATATATGCAACTACTGATAAAATATCTAATGGTGAATTAGTTAAAGCTTATACTGTTGCTTTTTCAACAAATATTGTTTCTGAAAATAAGAAATTATCTATATCTTCTAGTAGTGCTACAGCTAATAATACTTTATGTAGTACAACAGATGGATGTAGTTATGATAGTAAGAATAATTTAGTTAGTGGTGGAGGATCTCAAAGTAGTAAAAATACTATTTACTATAAAGGAAAATATTATTATAAAACACCATTATCTAAAGAAGATAGATCATCACTTAATAGTAATATTAATTCTGTTTTTGGTAATGTATTAGTTAATGATGATGGTACATATTCAACACTTGATTGGGCTAAATTAGGTGGACTTGGTGATGGTGATTATAAAAAGATAATTACTGAAGCTTATGGTAATGATGTTAAATATAAAAATGTTGGAGAAAATAGTTATGTTCTAGATGCTAGTTATGGTTCTAGACAAGTTAAAACTCCTATTATAGCTTATGATCAAAAAGATTATAGTAGTACACAATTCTGTGGATTAAAAGGTTCTACTATTGGTGGTAGTGGATGTGGAATTACTTCAATGGCAATGATTGCATCAACTTACACTGGTAATAAGAAATATAATCCAGTATATATGAATAATGAAGCTAGAAAAATGGGATTATGTAGTTATAGTGGTACTAGTCAAGCTTTCTTTGGTAGAGAAGCTAGTAAAATAGGATTTAAATATAGTGGTGGTACTAAGTATAATAAAACATTCTTAAATAATGTTTTAAGACATTTATCTAATGGACATTTAGTAGTAGCTCATATGGGTAAAGGTCATTTTACTGGTGGTGGTCACTATATGGTATTAGGTGGAGTTGATCCACAAAGTAAAAAAGTTTATGTTTATGATTCAAATAATAGATCTAATAAAGCTAATAAAGGAACGGGTAATGGTTGGTATAGTTTTAATGATATAATTGTAAAAGAAGCTTATCACTTTTATATTATATGGAGGTAATAATGAAAAAAATAGTTATACTAATAATTGCTGTTTTTCTAATAACTGGATGTAGTGTTAAATATCATGTAGTTATCAATGAAGATTTAACTTTAATTGAAGAAGCTAAAATGACAGGTACTCAAGAACTATTTGATAACTATTATAAAACAACTAAGACTAATGTTTTAAATTCTTTTCTTGAAATATATCAAGATATATTAACTGAGAATAATTATAAATATGAAATGATTCAAGATGAAACACCATATGTTTTAGTTACAAGAAAGTATGAAAATGCTAATGATTTTGTTAATAGTTCAAAATTATTTAATGACTATTTTGAAGAAATAAAATATACCGAAGATGGTAATAAGAAAAAAATAGAGACAACTGGATTTTTAGGAAATGATCCTGAAAATTCTGATCGATTTGAAGTTAAAGAATTAGAAGTATCTATAACTTGTCCTTATAAAGTAATTAATCATACTGCTAAAGAGTTAGATCTAAATACTAATACTTATTACTTTGAACTTGCTGATGAAAATGATATAATACTATTAGAGTATGATACAAGTAGTAAATTTAATCCTAATAGTGAACTATATAAAACAATAGCTACATGTTTATTAATACTATTGGGTATTTGGATAATAATTGTTTGTGTAAACAAAAAAAATAATAAAAATAAATAACATATTGTGTTATAATGATAAAAGGGTGATAATATGAAACTTAAAATGCGTTTTGATAAAAATGATATGATAAAGTTTGGTATATATGCTTTCATATTATTTATAATGATCGCTGTTTTAGTATCTAATTTAGTTACTTTTGCTGATGAAGGTAGATTCGCTGGATTTAACTTCTTTACAGCATTAAAACCAGATTATTTAGCTTCTACAATAGTAATATTCTTATTAGCCTTATTTGGGTTAGTATTTAGTTGTAAAAGTTATTTCTTTGAATTTGATAAAGGATTTGGTTTCACAACAGAAAAGAAACTAGATGGATATAGTAACTGGTGTGATAAAAAAACAATGAAAAAGGAATTAAAACCAGTTTTAGCAGCTAGTCTAAAAGCTGATGCAGCTGGTATTCCGTTAATAAATGATGGTAAAACTTTATGGGTTGATGATGGACAATATCATAACTTAATTATTGGTTCTACTGGTTCAGGTAAAACACAATGTATTATTTTCCCAATGGTACAATCACTTGCAAAACATAGTGAATCAATGGTTATTACTGACCCTAAGGGTGAAATTTATGAACAAACTGGAGAAATGTTAAGAAGACGTGGATATAATATCGTTTTACTTAACTTCCGTAATCCACAACATGGTAATGCATGGAATCCACTTACTTTACCATATCGTTTATGGAATGGTGGTAATCAAGATAAAGCTATTGAGTTACTAGATGACTTAGCTTTAAATATTTTGTATGATGAATCAAATAAAAATGCTGACCCTTTCTGGGAGAAGACATCAGCTGGTTATTTTGCTGGTTTAGCATTAGGTTTATTTGAAGATGCCAAAGAAGAAGAAATAAATATCAACAGTATTAGTTTGATGACTACTGTTGGTGAAGATAAATTTAGAGGTAGTAGTACATATATTAAAGAGTACTTTAATTCCAAAGATCCTGCTGGTGCTGCTTATATTAATGCATCTAGTACAATCCTTTCACCAAGTGATACTAAAGGTAGTATTTTAGCGGTATTTAAGGAGAAAATTAAATTATTTGCAACACGTGCTAATCTTTCTGAGATGCTTTCTCATAGTGACTTTGAAGTACAAGATATAGGTTTAAAACCAACAGCTGTATTCATTGTTATTCAAGATGAAAAGAAAACATATCACTCATTAGCAACTATTTTAGTTAAACAAATATATGAAACACTTATTGATGTTGCTCAAGCTCATGGTGGTAAACTTCCAGTTAGAACTAACTTCTTATTGGATGAGTTTGCAAACATGCCACCATTAAAAGACGTTACAACAATGATTACTGCTGCAAGATCACGTCAAATGAGATTTACATTAATTATTCAGAACTTTGCTCAGTTAAATGAAGTTTATGGTGAACAAAATGCTGAAACTATTAAAGGTAACTGTGGTAATTTAGTATACTTAATTAGTACCGAGTTAAAAGCTTTGGAAGAAATTAGTAAAATGTGTGGTGAAGTAAAATCTAAAAAAGATGATAAAACTACTTCAACACCACTTGTTACAATAAGTGACTTACAAAAACTTAGTTTATTTGAAGTTATTATTAGACGTGTTAGATTAGCTCCATTTAAAACCAAATTAACACCAAATTATCAAATGAATTGGGGTAAAAAATATCCAACAACAAATATCAACGATGTACCAGAACGTGAAAGACACGAGGTTGAAGTGTTTGATGTACGTAAATTCGTTGATGAAAAAGTTAAGAAGAACAAAGATAATTTACTTGACTTTGGTGGTGGAGGTGGTGGTGGATTACCATTCTTTAACAACATGCCTTCATCTAATCCATTTATGAACCCATTTGATATGCCTCCATCAAAACCAAAGAATCCTGCACCAACATCTAAGGATACAGATTTTGATGTTGATGATATTGTTAAGAAAATCGACGCTAAGATTGCTCAACTTGAGAAAGAAGAGGAAGAAGCTAAGAAACAAGAAGCAATGGCTGCAAGTGGTAATAAGAAAGAGCCAGATCTTGATATGAATACAGTAATTAATTCTCCAAAAGCTCAAGCTGAAAATAATAATAACTTAGATATGATTATAAATAATAGTAAACCAGTTGATGCTAAACCTATTGAGGAAAAGCCAATTGAGAATAAGCCGGTTGATAAAACACCAGCTAAAGATGAAAAAGATGATGATTTCTTTGATGATTTCTTTGATGAATAGAAGAAATCTTCTTTTTGTATGAGGGACTATGATAAAGAAATATATAACAGATATTAATAATAAAATATATTTAAAAGAAGAGATAGTTAAAAATCTTAAGAAAAAGACTGATAATTTTATTAGAATTAATAATAAAGAAATAACTAAGTTTTTAGGCTTTGGTAGTGCAATAACTGAAAGTTCAGCTTATAATTATCAAAAATTAAGTAATAAAAACAAAGAACTATTTATACATGATTATTATTCTAAATCTGGATTAAACTACCATTTTGGAAGAATATCAATTGGTTCTAATGACTTTTCACTAAATAGTTTTTCTTACGCAAAAAAACGTAATTTGAGTGATTTTACTATTGCTCATGATAAAGAATTAGTTATTCCATTTTTAAAAGATATATTAAATAAAAAAGATATTTCGTTAATTGCTAGTCCATGGTCTCCACCTGTTATGTTTAAACGATTACCAATATTATTTTGGGGGATTAAATTAAGAAAAAAATATTATGAAAATTATAGTGATTATTTAGTTAAATTTGTTAATGAATATAAAAGGGTAGGTATAAATGTAGATTATTTAACTATACAAAATGAACCTATGGCAAGACAAAGATGGGAATCATGTAAATTTAGTTTAAATAATCAAAAAGAGTTTATTTATAAATATTTAATAAATAAATTAGATAATACTAAGATATTGTTATGGGATCATAATAAAGATGATTTATATAATATAATTAATAAAATATATTGTGATGATAGAATTAGTGGATTTGCTTTTCATTATTATACTGGTAGTAATTTTAATGAATTAGCTAAACTTAGAAAAGCTTATCCTGATAAATTATTAATTAATACTGAAATGTGTTGTGCATATTCTAAGTATGATGAAATTAAATGGATTTCATCAGCTGAATATTATTTAAATGATATTATTGGTGATATGAATAGTGGTGTTAATGCATATCTTGATTGGAATATTTTATTAGATGAATTTGGTGGTCCAACATATAAGAATAATCCTGTTAAAAGTGGATCTATTAGATTAAATGATGATTATATTAAAACACCAATTTATTACTATTTATATCATGTAAGTCATTTTATTAGTAATAGTTTAATTATTGAAAATGATAATAAAACCAATTTAAAAGTAGCATCTTTTAAAAGTAATAAAAAACTAATCATTGTTATATTAAATAAGACTAATAATGATATAGATTATAAAATAATTAATGATAATAAAACGATAGTTGATAGTATCAACAAACATTCAATAATAACGTATGAAATAGAGTAATTTATATTGAAAAAATTACTCTTTTATTATATAATATCCCTAGTTTGTTGAGGTGGCATTATGTCTGTTGATGCATTAGAATTTTATCAAAAAGAGATTGAAAGTAAAGAAAGATGGATAAGAGATCCATATGTTGGTTTCTTTTCACCAATGGGAATCTTAATTGATTTTAATACATTACTTGGTGGTAAACATCATGAAGAGTGGAGAAATCCAGTTAGTATGGCTTTTTTGAAATATATTAGTTATATTGTTGATAGTAAAGATTATCATTCTGAAGATTTAATTAAAAAGTATTGGCCAGAAAAGGTAGAAATGAAACAAGTAGAAGGTTATGATAATCTTATCTATCGTGGTTATTTTGGTGGAATAGATGGATATGATAGTTTTCAAGATATCACTGATACATTACAAAAAGATATATCTAAATTAGATAGTAAACTTTTTAATGGTAATATTGATGAATATGATCGATTTAAACTTGATTTGCTATTATTCTTTAGAAATGCATATAAAGATAAAGATTTCTTTAAAATAATAGGTCGTATTATTAAAATAGGAAGTAGTGAAGCAATATATAATAAAGTAAAAAATCAATATGCACCAGAATATTTTAAAGAAAATGAAAGACAATTAATTACGGAAGAAACTATTGGTGCTTTGATGTCTTATTTTAAAGATATTTGTATTATGTATCTTGGTTATGATTCACTTGAGACATTTAAACCTAATGGTAAACCAATTATTGTTGATAGATCAAATAGTCATTATTTTTTAGATAATCCTCGTGTTATAACTAGTTCATATTTTAATATATATGAAAGATTCTTTAACTATCTAATTATGGATTGGGATATTCATCGTGTTCCAAGATATGTTTTAGATCCAAAAGATGGAATATATAAAAAACAAAGTGATTTATTTGAATTCCACGAAGGTTCTAGAGAAAACGAATATAAAGAGGAAGTTGAGAAGATAAAAAAACTTGTTCCTATTAAAGATAGATATAAATATTTTTTGTAAAATAGAGGAGTTAAACTCCTCTTTTATTGTGTCATCTATATTGAAAAAAAAGTATATTGATGCTATAATTTTTTTATAGTGTGGTGAAGTATGAAATATCGTGTTTTTAGTTTTATAATGGTATTATTATTTGCTTTCACTGTTAATGCAGAAGGTGAAGCAACAATTAATAATATAAAAGTTAATGGGACAAGTTGTACATGTACAGGGTATGATTGTGTAGTTGATGTCATGGCCTCTAGTGGAACTATTACATATGATTTAGTTGATAAAAATGCTAAAGTAGATCGTTTAAGTGGTTTTAAAGTTGATTTATTATCTGAAGTTACTACTCTTAAATTAACTGTTACTAATAGTACTGGTGATGAGAAGATAGAAAATGTTTATAATTTAACTATTAATAAACAAGAAAAAGAAAATGATTTAAGTTTAAAATCTCTTAAAGTAAATGGGGAAGATATGAAAGTAGCTAAGGATGTAGTTGCTTATAGTTATATTTGTCCATATAATACTAAGACAATTACTATTGAAGCTGTTCCAACAGATTCTTCAGCTAAAGTAGTTAAGAAAGATAGTTATGAATTTCCTATTGAAGATAGTAGTCTTTCAGTTGATTTTAGTGTTAAACCAACAAGTGGTGAAGCGTTAGATTATCGTGTAGTTGTAACACGTAATGTTAAACCCGATACTAATTTAAAAAGTTTAAAAATTAATGGTAAAGAAATTACTCTTGATGAGAAAGAATATAACTATGAATTAACAGTAGATTATAGTGTTAATGAACCAGATATTGAAGCTGTTCCTAGTAATAAAAATGCTAAAGTAACAGTTGATAGTAAAACATTTATTGTTGGTGAAAACGAAGTTAAAGTAACTGTAACTAGTGAAAAAGCAAAAAGTGTTTATGTTGTTAAAGTTACAAGAGAAGATAATATTGATAAATCAGTAGCTAATTTAAAAGAATTAAAAGTTAGTGAATATAATAAATTAGATTTTGAAGAAAATATTATAGATTATACACTTAAATTTAATGAAGTACCAGAAAAGTTAACAATAACCGCTAAAGCTAAAGATGAAAATGGTGTAGTAGAAATTCTTGGTAATGAAAAATTAACTGATGGTAGTAAAGTTATTGTTAAAGTAACTCTTGATAAAATAGTTCGTGAATATACTTTATTAGTTAAACAAAGTGCATGTATTTCAGATAACAAAAGTGTTATTTTAGGTTGTATAATTGGTTTAGTTATAACAATTATAGTTTTAATTATCTTAGATGTTCATTCTAAGAAAAAAGAGAAAAAAGAATATTTAAAGAAAATAATTGATTTACGTCATAAAGTTGAAAGAAAAAGAAAAGAAGAAAAAGAAAAAATAAAAAAGAAATTAAAAATAAAAACAAAAACAAAAGAAAAAGTTGATGAGGACGGTATAGAGATTATTTAAAAAAGAAGAAGGGAGTAATTTATGATTAGAAAAATGGATAAAGCATTGCTAATTAGTAGTGTATTATTACTGATAATTGGCTTGATTATGGTTTTTTCTGCCAGTAATGTAACTAGTTTTATGAAATTTAAAACTACACCATACTATTTTTTTAATCGTCAATTACTTTTTTTGTTTGTTAGTTTATTTCTAAGTATTATAATTCTTCGGTTTAATACGAAGTCTTATGGTTTTATTAGTACTATTATTTTACTTATCGTTATTGTTATTCTAATAGCTGTTTTATTCTCGGGTAAAATGGTTAATGAAGCTCGTAGTTGGATAAGTATAGCTGGTATTCAGTTTCAACCATCGGAGTTTGCTAAAGTAGCAATGATTGTTTGGATTGCATCTCTTTATACAATGAAAAATAAATTAAATATAAAATATTATTCATTATTAGTAGCTGTTGTATTAACTATTACAGGATTAATTATCTTACAACCTGATATGGGTACGGCAATTATCTTTTTAACAATTGTGTTTATTATGTTTATGTCACTTAATTTCTCTAGTAAGATTAAAAGAAATACTATTTTTGCTATTATTGGTTTTATCTTCTTTATGGGATTTTTAATACTTACTAGTAACGAAGTTAGAACATTTTTTGATCGTCAAATATCTCGTATGACTAGTTTTGGTAATCCTTGTAGTGAAGAGAAATTTTATACTACAGGTAATCAATTATGTAATGGTTATATTGCCTTTAATAATGGCGGTTTAACTGGTCTTGGGCTTGGTAATAGTACTCAAAAATATTTATATTTACCTGAAGCTTATACGGACTTTATTTTTGCTATTACAGTAGAAGAATTAGGTTTAGTGTCATCAATTGGAATACTATTATTAATGTTTATTGTTTTATGGCGAATATTTATTATTGGTAAAAGAGCAAGTACTGATCGTGGTAAATTAATGTGTTATGGTATTTTTTGGTATATTTTACTACACATTATTATTAATTTAGGTGGAGCAACTGGTTTAATTCCATTAACTGGAGTACCTTTACCATTTCTTTCTTATGGTGGTTCTTTCTTAATTTGTTTAGTGGTATCTTTAACAGTAGTTCAAAGAGTTGCAATAGAAACAAAAAATGCTTGATTTTATTGACAAACATATAGAATTTATTTAAAATATTAGATATAGAAAGCGGTGATGTTATGAATAAAAATTTAATTAATTTAACTCCAGAAGAGATTCTAAATAAGGAGTTTAGAATTGATACAAGAGGTTATCGTTTAAAAGAAGTAGATCAATTTCTAGATGAGATTATTCAGGATTATCAAACTTTTAATAAAATAATACTTGATCTTCAAAAAGAAAAAGATGATCAAACAGAGATTATTTTAAATTTAAAACAAGAAATTCGTGATTTAAAAACTACTGTAGAAATTCGTTCTAATAATAAAGATGATATCAGTGGAACAAACTTAGATATATTAAAACGTCTTTCTGCACTTGAAAAAGCAGTATTTGGACAAGACGAATAAGAGTACTTTGACAAACGCTATACATTTGTATAGAGGAAAGTCCATGCTCACAAAAGCTGAGATGCTTTTAGTGTTTGTGCTAGGGGAAAGAATAACCCTAGGTAGCTTCGGCTAACGGCTGTGAAATGACCTAAGTCTTTGGATATGGTTAAAGTAACTATAAAAGTGCTATAGTGATGATTAGTCTGGAAACGGATGAAGTGGAACAGAGTAAACCCCGCAAGTGAGAAACCCAAATTTTGGTAGGGGAGCCTCGTAACTTTAGAAATGAATGAAGTTAGGGATCGTAAGATAGATAAATGTTTGTCACCTATAAGGTACAGAACATGGCTTATAAAGTATTTTTATATAAAAGAGGTGAAAGTGTGAAAGAACTTGGCGAAGAGTTAAGTATATTAAGAAAAAGTAATGGTGTATCAAAAGAAGAAGCAAGTAGTGATTTAGGAATTACTTTAACAGAGTTAGAATGTCTTGAAAATGGTAATTTTAAAGTATTTAAAGATGTTTATGAACTTAAAAGAATTGTTCTTGCTTATGCTAAATATTTAGGTCTTTCTGAAGATAAGATTTTAGATGAATTTAATGATTATTTATTTGAAAAAACTTCTAAAATAAATAGATTAGATATTGAAGAAATGAAGAAACAGGAAGAGGAAGAAAAAGTAAGTTCACCATATACTAAAGTTGGTAAAACCAAACATGATGTTGCACCAATTGTATTGTTGATTGTGTTGTTGATGTTTATTTCATTAATAGTTTACTTAGTATTATCTTTCTTGAAAAAGAATGATGATGAAGTAGTAACTTATTTAATGGGAAAAGAGGTAATTAGTTATGAACTTGCCAAATAAAATATCTTTATCACGTATATTTATGACAATAATTATTATTTTCTTATGCTTATTTCCGTTTTATGCAATTAATATAAATATTCCACAATATAATATTGGTGGAGTTATAGTTGATTTAAGATATATAATCAGTGGTGTATTCTTTATTATTGCATCTATTTCTGATTGTATTGATGGTAAAATAGCTAGACGTAATAATTTAATTACTGATACTGGTAAAATACTTGATTCTATAGCTGATAAAGTATTAGTTAATTCTGTATTAATTATATTCGCAAGTAATGGATTTATTCATCCAATTATAGCAGTTATTTATATATTCCGTGATGAAATAGTTAATGCACTTCGTATTCATGCAGCTAAAAATGGTATTGTAGTTGCTGCTGGAACTAATGGAAAAATTAAAACATTTGCTATGATGGTTGGACTATCACTTATGTTTTTTTACAATTTACCATTTGAATTAATTAATATTCGTGTAGATAAGTTCTTAATCTATTTTGCAACAATTATGTCTGTTGTTAGTGGTATTGAATATTACTATAAAATAAAGAAGATTAAAAAGATTGATTAAAATAGATATTTTGTGTAAAATATAATGTAAGGAGAAGTAATTATGTGGCATGATATTTTAATGATTGTTATTGGTTTAATCCCTGGAATTATTATTGGATTCTTAATTGCTAGGGTAGTAACTAAAAAGATGTTAAAGAAAAATCCACCTATTAATGAAGAAATGATTAAGGCATTAATGAGTGGTATGGGTAGAACCCCAAATCAAAAGCAAGTTAATCAAATGATGAAACAAATGCAAAAATATATGTAAAACTAATGAAAGACAATAATAGATACTTATTTTAAAGAAAGTGGTTGCCTGATGCGAAATCATATTTAAGCCTATTTATCTACTTTCAAGTGGATCTAATAAATCCCGGTATAGCCATTATAAAAATTAAGAAATTAAAGGATGGTACCGTAATATTAATTACTCCTTGTGTACTATTCTTTTTCTTTTAGGAGGAGTTTATGTTAGAAAAATATTTTACTGAAGAAGAGTATGAACGTGTTAAAAAAACTGATGAATTAATCTATAAAAGTTTAGAAATAGTTACTAGAGTTTTTAGTCAAAAAACAGATAAGGGTGGATTTCCATATGTAATTCATTTATTAAAAGTATATTCGGGTGTGTCGGAATATAATGAAAAGGTTTGTGCATTATTGCATGATGTTATTGAAGATACTGATGTTACTTATGATGATTTAAGAGATGTTGGATATCCAGAAGAGATAATTGAAGTACTTACTATTTTAACTAAGTTAAAAGGTGAAGATTATAAAGATTATATAGATAGAATAGTTAAAAGTGAAAACTATCATGCAATGAATATTAAGTTAGCTGATTTACGTCATAATATGGACTCGGGAAGAATTAAAAATCCTACACCTAATGATGTAGAAAGAATAACTAAAAGGTATGAACCAGCTTATGAAAAAATATATAATAAATTAAATGAAAGAGGGAAATAATAATGTTAGACATAAAATTTGTAAGAGAAAATAGTGATATAGTAAAAGAAAATATTAAAAAGAAATTTCAAGATGAAAAGTTACCTTTAGTAGATGAAGTTATTACTTTAGATAAAGAATATCGTGAAATTAAAACTAAGTTAGATGAACTTAGAAATGAAAGAAATAAAAAATCTGCTTCAATTGGTGGATTAATGCGTGATGGTAAACGTGATGAAGCTGAAGTAGTTAAAGCTGAAGTAGCTAAGATCAATGAAGAAATAGCTAAAGACGAAAATCTAGAACCAGAATATGAAGAAAAGATTAAAAAGATCATGATGACTATTCCTAATATCATTGATGATAGTGTACCAATTGGAAAAGATGATACTGAAAATGTTGAAATGGAAAAATTTGGTGAACCAGTTGAACCTGATTTTGAAGTTCCATATCATGCTGATATATTAGAGAGAATGAATGGTATTGATAAAGATTCATCTGGACGCACTAGTGGTAATGGATTCTATTATTTATTAGGAGATGCTGCAAGACTTCATGAAGCTATGATTGCTTATGCAAGAGATTATATGATTGATGCAGGATTTACTTATGCTATTCCACCATTTATGATTCACTCTGATGTAGTTAATGGTGTTATGTCATTTAAAGAAATGGAAAATATGATGTATAAAATAGAGGGAGAAGACTTATACTTAATTGGTACAAGTGAACACTCTATGATTGGTAAATTTAAAGATCAAATAGTAAAAGAAGATAGTTTACCAATTAAATTAACAAGTTATTCTCCATGCTTTAGAAAAGAAGTAGGAGCTCATGGTATTGAAGAACGTGGTGTATATCGTGTTCATCAATTTGAAAAACAAGAAATGGTTGTATTATGTAAACCAGAAGATTCTATGGATTGGTATAATAAGATGTGGGCACTTTCTGTTGGATACTTTAGAAGTCTTGAAATACCAGTTAGAACACTTGAATGTTGTTCAGGTGATTTAGCTGATTTGAAAGTTAAATCATGTGATGTAGAAGCTTGGAGTCCTCGTCAAAAGAAATATTTTGAAGTAGGAAGTTGTTCTACTTTAGGAGATGCACAAGCAAGAAGACTTGGTATTAGAACTAAAAATGAAAATGGAACATATTTTGTTCATACATTAAATAATACAGTAGTTGCATCACCTCGTGGATTAATTGCATTCTTAGAAAATCATTATCATCCAGAAGGATATATTTATATTCCAGAAGTATTAAGACCATATATGGGTGGAATGAATAAAATAGAATTAAAATAAATGTAGAAATACATTTATTTTTTTTATTGATAAATAAAGTATTTAATGATAGAATTAAATTGTAAAATAGGTGATGTTATGTTAAATAAAAAGGGTTTTACTATTGCTGAAGTAATAGTTTCATTTGTTTTAGTATCCATCATACTAGCTTCTTTAATAGGAGCAATGGTATATTATCGTGATAAAGTAAAAGATGAAGAAGTTAGAACTCAATTATGGGATTTTAAAAATAGTATTACTAAAGTAATGTATGATGATATTATTTCTAAAAATATTGTTGGTGTTGAAAACTGTCTTGGTGAAGTAGTAGATAATAATAGTAGAAGATGTATCAACTTAGTAGATAAAGAAAATAGAGCATATCCATTAAAAATAGAAGAGGTAAGTAGTGGAAGTAACCAAGGTGTTTATCTTGTTTATAATGGAGTAAAATACAAATTACCAGATAGTGATTTAGGCACAGGAAACGATCGTGTATGTGATTTTATTAGTGGTATTAATGTAAATATCTATGATAATAAAATATTTAAAATTAAGACATCATTTCATCATAAAGGATTAGATATTTATCACGATATATTAGTAGTAATTAGTATATAAAAAGCAAGAGTTAAACTCTTGTTTTTTTATGTTTAAATAATAATTAAGTAAATTATTTTGTATTTTTTTCATATTCCTTCTAAAATTTGTTATAATGATATAGGTGATAGTATGTTTACTAAACTATATGAAAAGTTTATTAATTATATTAAAAGTGAATATAAATTTATAATTATTTTATTAATCATCATAACTTTAGGTTTATATCGATTACCATATAATATTTATACTGGTGGTGGAATACTTAATATAGCTGATAGATTAGAAATAGAAAATGAATATCGTGAAAAAGGTAGTTTCAATATGGCTTATGTTAAAAGTGCCAGAGCTACTATTCCCGTTTATTTATTAAGTTATATCTTTGATTGGGAAAGAGAAAGTGTTGAAAGTGTTAAACTTGATGAAAATGATAATCAAAAAGATATGTGGAAAAGAGAGAAAATATATTTAGAAGAAGCTAATAATAGTGCAATTATTAGTGCATATAAAGAAGCAGGTGAATATATTAAAATCAATAAAGAAGTACTGGAAGTATTATATATTGATAAAGACAGTGATACATCACTTTTAGTTGGTGATGTAATAATTAGTATTGATGGTGTTAAATTAAATGCTTTTGAAGATATTAAAAAGATTCTAGATAAACATGATATCTCTGATAAAATAGAAATAAAATATCTTCGTGATAATAAAGAAGAAACTGGTTATCTTGTAGTTAGAGATTTTAATGGTGAAAAGAAAGCTGGTATCTATTTAATTAAAATGTTTGAGTATGATGTAAATAGAAAAGTTAAGTTAGATTTTGGTAATAGTGAAGGTGGACCTAGTGGTGGTTTTATGTTAAGCTTAGCTATTTATAATCGACTTGTTAGTGAAGATTTAACTAAAGGAAGAAAAATCGTTGGAACAGGAATAATTGATAAGAATGGTAATGTTGGTCCAATTGGTGGAGTTAAATATAAAGTAATTGGTGCTAATAGTGGTAAAGCAGATATTTTCTTTGTTCCAGAAGAAAATTACGAAGAAGCTATTAATTTTAAAAACGAAAAGAAATATAATTTAAATATTGTAAAAATTAAGACATTAAAAGATGCCATAGATTATTTAAGGAGGAGTTAATGGAATATATTATAATTGGTTTATTAGCATTAATAATAATTATATTAGTAATTATTTTAATCAAGGTATTTAAGAAGAAAGATAATAAAGAAAACTTAGATATGTTAGAGAGACTTTCTCGTTTTGAAGTTAATGTTACTAAAGAAATAGGTGACTTTAAAAGTGATTTATCAAAAGAAATAAGTTCTGATTTTACTAAGATGGATAATGCTATAGAAATGAGAATGGATAATATTAATAAAAAAGTCCATGAGAGAATTGATCAAAACTTTGAAAAGACTAATAAAACATTTAATGATGTTATTACAAGACTTTCTAAAATAGATGAAGCTCAAAAGAAAATAGATAATTTATCAACAGATATTCTTAGTCTAGAAAGTGTTTTAACTGATAAGAAAACTCGTGGTATTTTTGGTGAAGTTAATTTAAATAATATCTTAGCTAATGTATTTGGAGAAAAGAATGATAAACTATATAAACTTCAATATCATCTACCTAATGATACAATAGCTGATTCTGTTATATTTGCACCTAATCCATTAGGTTTAATTGCCATTGACTCTAAATTTCCATTAGAAAATTATCGTATTATGGTAGATAAAAACTTATCTGATGCAGAAAGAACAATTGCTTATAAACAATTTAAAGCAGATGTTAAAAAGCATATTGATGCAATTAGTTCAAAATATATTATTCCTAATGTAACTTCAGATAGTGCAATGATGTTTATTCCTGCAGAAGCTATTTTCGCAGAAATAAATGCTTATCATACAGATTTAATTGATTACGCATATAAGCGTCGTGTATGGTTAGTTTCACCAACAACTTTAATATCAACATTAACGATGATTTTAATGGTTATTCAAAATATGGAACGTGATAAATATGCTAATATTATTCATGAAGAATTAAATAAATTAGGACTTGAATTTGGTAGATTTAAAGATCGTTTTGATAAACTATCTCGTAGTATTCAAACAGTTAATAAAGATGTTGAAAATTTCCAAATTACAACTGATAAAATTAAGAAGAAATTTGATAGTATTAGTAATGTTGAAGTTAAAGATGAATCATTAATTGATGTCGAAGAAGTATAGGGCTTAGCCCTTTTTTTCTTGAAAAAAATCCAATTTTGTGGTATAATGTACTACTTGTGAGGTGAGGTATATGAAAACTAATTTCATTAAGAATTTATTTGTTGGTAAAATTATTAAAGATAGTAAATTTGCTTCTTATAAATTAGTTAGTACTAAAAATGATTATGGTGCTTTATTAAATGAAATGAATAAAATTAGCGCAGAATATGAAAGTATGCCTTCGTATAAGTGGAATGTTGAAGAATTACGTTCTCAAGTTAACAAATATGAAAAAGAAATAGATGATTATGTTAATGGTTTTAAAAATCCTGGTAGTATTGGAAAAATAATGCCTAAATTAGAAGAAGGATTACTTAGAATGGCATATTTATTATTTACTGTTGATAATAAAAGTGTAGTTACAGAACTTAAAAGTATTGATATTGATACTAAGAATTTCTATTTCAATTCAAGAACACGTGAATTATATAATACTATTTTAAAAAGAATAGGGGAAAAGGAAGTCATACTAGATGATGTTAGGGAATTAAATAGTAAAGGCCAAGTTCATTATTTATTCGATATTTATAATAACGATTATAGTGGTATGTCTTTAAAAATATTTAATAGTTATCAATCTGATGATAATGCAATTTATTATAGAGTATATAGTTATTTCCGTGATATTTCTAGCAAACATAATCCAAGTAATTGGTTCTTCTTAAGTGATGAAGCTGATGATATTAATTTATCTGATTTGTATTATTTTACAAAGTTTATTGGAATGGATAGAAATAAGTTTATCTCTGATTTTAATGGATATAGAGATTCACATGGTTTATGCAAACCAATTATGGATTTATTATTAAAAGCTTATTTTGCTTATTTAGATAAAGAATATGATAATAGAATCATGTTTATGCCTAAGTTTATTTGTGTTAGTGGTGAAAGTGAAGAAACTTTTGCTAAAAAGATTAATCCATTTAATAGAATTAAAGCTCTTTATATCACATCATTAAAACAATTAGATAATGCTAAATATTATTTTGATACTTATGATTCTATTAAAAAAGTATTTATTAAAGATAGCATTATGAAAGAATTTAAAAGAACAAGTGGTAATCAATATGATGCTTGTGCTTACTATTATGCAAGAAGATTTTCATCTCGTTCAACTATTAATGCATTTAATGAATTAAAGGATTATAGAGAAAGAGATCAAAGGGTAGCTAATGGTAGTTTATCTATTAAATTAATACCTGTTTCTGATGATATTTCTATTAGCGATTTAACTCTAAATTTAAATAATAAAGCTAAAAAATTAGTTAAATAAATAATTAATGAAAAAACACTATTAAATTAGTGTTTTTTTCTTGTATATTTTGATAAAAAGAAATTTACATTATTGTTTTTTTATGGTATATTTAATAATAGGAGGAATGTTAGATGAAGAAAAAAATATTGGTAATTGCTTTAATTGTTTATGCACTATTAGTTTTAATATCAACAAAAGCATTACTAGATAGGAATGAATATGGGGTATTCGAGACAAAAAGCAACTATTATTATACTGGTGAAGTAGATGGTTATAGTAAATCTTCTTTACTTAAGTTTGCTAAAAATGTCGATTTAGAAAAGCTAGTTGATAAGGACGTTTATTATTTTGATAGAGATAAGACTCTAAAAAATGATAAGTTAACTAAATATGATAGTGAAACTGAAACACTTACTATCGCAGGAGATAATTATAAAGAAGCTAATTTCTTAGGAGAAGTAAAGAAAGAGTATAAAGTATTAGGTTCAATACTTGATATTATTACTTCAAAAGGTTTCTATTTTGTATTTATTATTATTCCTATTGTTGTTCTATTTATGTTTGAAATTTATTTATTAGTTAAATATTTTGATTTTAACAAAAATAGAAAGGATAATAATAATGAAAAAAAGCCAAATAAAAAAGCTGCCTAAAATAAAACTCTTTTTTATTGTTTTTGGTTTGTTGGTTTTAACTACATTTATCATAAAACCATCATATGCTCGTTATATATATAATGGGCTTAAAGACTATTATTATGAATCACAAAGTTTTTACTTTAATTGTGATAAATTATCAACAAATGGGGCGGTTTTTCAGTTGGATAATTGGGATGGTGTTAATACTTTCCCGGTTAATTATACTTTAAATAGTATAAAGAATGATTTAGTGGCTTCACCAGATGATATTGAATGGGAAATAGATAGTTATGAATGTACTTCTAACTACTATATTGTAAATTCTGCTTTTGGTGGTTATTCAGTAGGTGATCATGTACCACTTCAGACATATAATAATTTGTCTGATGCTAATAAAGAAAGATGCTCAGCTACTGCGACATGTACAATTAGTAAAGAAGAAGGCTTAGTTAGTAAAAATACCCATAATGATACATTTAGGGTAAATATAACTCCAAATACTACTTTAGCTCAAGGAGATTATGTAGAATTATCACTTAGTTTATCATCAACATCTCCATATACTAAAACATTAACTGGAACAGTAAGACTTAATGTTGGTGTTCCAGGTATTAGTTATGAGATTGTTGATAAGGGTGGTCAACCATATTTGGATTTTAAGATTACTAATACACTTAACTATTATCGTGTTGCAATACCATTTGGTAATTATGCCCAAGGTGCACCAATTGATGAAGAGGTTTATAATACCCTTAGTCCTGAAAATCAAGCTAAATGTACGTCAGCTTTAATTAGGTTAACTTTTAATCCAAATGTTATTTTAGTTGATGTTACAAGTGATTTTTATGATAATGCATATAGTTATACAACCCAAATAATCGATGGAAAAGCCTTTGTTAATGGAATAACTTTTGGTGTAGATCGGGTATCTAGTATTAGTATTAGATTCTATAAAGTAAATACTGCTAATAATTATACATACCCGTATACTAATGCAACACCAGTTATTAACTTTTTCGTTTTATAGGAGGAATAATGGCTCGTAATATTGTTAAAGATTATCTTGAATATGATCGACAAAATTTAAAGAATTATATTAGCATTATTACAGATAAAAAGCTAAATAATAATATCTGTGATATGATTATTGATACTTATATTAATATTCGATACTTTAATGCATATGCGAGTGTTAAAAAGAATCTTATTGATAATATAGAGTATTATGTTCTTGATAAATTTAAAAAGAATTTTGTTGATAAGGATGTAAGAAAAAATATATTATTAATTCTTGATGCTTTAATAGTATTAAGATATGTTGTATTATTTGAAAAATATGGTGATAATGAAGATTCTAAAGATGATTTAGAAAAATATGAAGAGAAAGTTCGTGAAAAGTATAAAGATACTAATGTTTTAATAACTGGTATTATTAAAGAAATTCATAGTAACTATCATAAAAAAGAAAAGTTTTTGGATGAATTATTATCAACAGATTTTAATGTTGATAAAAAAGAAACTAACATTAGTAATGTTTATGAAGCTATTTTAGATAATAGTATTAATATACCTGATTTATTTAGTGATATAGCTGTTAATAGAGTTTATAATAGTGGAACTATTAATGAAGATAAAATGTTAGTTTTCTATACACTGTTATCAAGATTAATTCTTCTTGATATGATTAATTATGATTATAATAAGAAATATCTTATACCTTTTCCAGAAAGTATTATTTCTAAAGATACTAAATTAGATAATTTATTAAAGATATTTGATATTGATTATTTAAAAGAAAGAATGTCTTTAATTATTGGTTATCAAGATTATAAAGAAAAGAAAGACGAATATGATGATTTAATTCATAAAGGTTATTCTTTTGCTGTTATAATTGATGATGAAATTAAAGAAGATTTAGTTGGATTTAATGTATTTTCTTATATTATTGTTGGTAATCCAGATGATGAGAAAATATTTAATAATTTCAACAATGTTATAAAGATATAAAGTGGTAGGTGAATAGATGAACACGTTTTTTAGATTTTTATATGAATTCTTAGGTCAATTCTTCCTTGGAATATGGAAAATAATTCAAGGATTTTACCAAGGAATTCTACAAATGTTTAATGTTAAAGGATATGCAGGAGTAGTAGAATTTTATAAAAATGATTTTAGTGGTGCTGAATGGATATTTGTAACCATTGCTATTCTACTTATCTTAATCTTTTTAGCATTATTTATCTTCTTGTTCTATTTTATAATTAGAAAGTATATTCGTTTTAGAAAGACTTTAGTTGAACAAGAAAGTATGTTAGAAGAAATTGCCACTTTAAATAATGAAGTTAAAAACTTAATGAAAGAAAAGCAAGATATTTTAGCAATGAAAGTATCTCAATTAGGACTTAGTCCTGGTGAAAGTCCAGAAATTACTGAAGAAGGTGCAGAAGGTGGAGAGAACAAAGATGTTGGTAATGATGGAGTACGTTTCTCAAAACTTGCTTTAATTGATGAAAGATTTGCTAATTATAAAATACAAAATTATAATAATACATTTACTTTACCAGAATTAGTTGAATTATTCCGTAACTTTGCAGGTTCACAACTTAGATTATTCTATAAAACAGAAATTATTCGTTTATTTATTAGTGCACTTGCATCTACTAAACTTGTTATCTTACAAGGTATTTCTGGAACAGGTAAAACTTCCCTTGCTTATGCTTGGGGAAAATTCTTAAAACACGATTCATGCGTTGCTTCTGTTCAACCATCATGGCGTGATCGTACCGAGTTGTTTGGTTATTTCAATGAGTTTACTAAGAAATTTAATGAAACTGAAGTTTTAAAAGAAATGTATATGGCAGGTTATACTGATGATATATATACAATTATTCTGGATGAAATGAACATCTCACGTGTTGAGTACTATTTTGCGGAAATGCTATCAATACTTGAGATGCCTAATAAAGATGAGTGGATAGTTGAACTTGTTTCAAGTCCATGGCCTAATGATCCAAAGAAGATTGAAGAAGGAAAACTTCGTATTCCTGCTAATATGTGGTATATTGGTACAATCAATAACGATGACTCTACATTCATGGTTACTGATAAAGTTTACGACCGTGCAATGCCACTTGATATCAACGAGAAATTCCCAGCATTTGAACCAATTGATACACCTGCACAAGATATAAATTTCTCTTATGTAGATAGATTATTCCAAGATGCAATTGCTAATAATCCAGTTAGTCAAGATACATTAAATAAAGTAGAGGAAATGGATAACTATGTTATTCAACATTTCCGTATTGCGTTTGGTAACCGTATCGTTATGCATATGAAGAAATTCGTACCAGTTTATGTAGCTTGTGGTGGAGATGAAGTAGATGGAGTAGATTACTTCATAGCTAAGAAAATCTTACGTAAATTTGAACAGTTAAATGTTTCATATATTCGTGATGAAATTGATGGATTCGTTGAATTCTTGGATAAAACATTTGGTAAAGGCAAAATGAAAGAATGCGAAGAATATGTTCTACGTCTTAAGAAATTAACATAGGAGGCGTTATGAACGGGTTGGAAATATTTGACTTATATAATTCGACTAGCGCAAATCAAGTAGAAAAGTTTAATAATCGTGTAGAATCAAAATTACATGTTAGTAAAAATGCTAATAAAGTTGATGTTAATTTTGAGTGGCTTGATATTATGGAGGATACTGTCCAATACTTAGATAATATCTTGCGTAATCCTAATCGATTTATTGTAAATGAAGAAGATGTTGTTAAAATAGAATTAGCTAGACGTGTTACTGTTGATAGTATTAAACATCTAGCTAAAAACACCAACTTAATTCAAGATATTGATAAAAAAACTGGGGATGTTAAACCTTCTAAAATATTGAATATTAATAAGGAAGAAAGTTTTAATACCTATGAAAATCGTTTTGTATATACAATAGTACAAAATATGAGAATGTTTCTTGAAAGAAAGAAAGCTACTCTAGTAGGGGAATCTAGTTTTAAAAGTGATAATGAACTTGCCTATAGTGGTAGTTGTTCTTTTGGTGATGAAAAAGTTGGTATTGAATTAAAAATGAATAGTAACATTAATTCAGCTAATCAAGTAGTTGATAAAGATGGTAATAATGTTGCTGCTCGTATTGAGAAAATGAGTCAGAGAATAACTGACTTAACAAGTACTGAAGTTTATAAAAATTTAGCTAGATTGCATGTTGCATTAGTAACATCTCCTATTAAGAAAACAAATGTTATCTTAAAGAATGTTAACTTTCAGTATGCAGTTAAACTATGGAATTATATGCAAGAGCATGTAAATGACAATAGTAGTGTAGAAACAAAAGATGATGCATCATATGATGATACTGGTAAATTAAAGAAATATTTTGATGAGAGTTTCTTATTAGATTATTTGGCAGCTAGAACACTAACTGATTTTAATAGTACAAAAGCTGAAAAAGAAAAGATTAGTGAAAGATTAATTGGTAACTTTGTAGAAAAGATTATTGATCTTAATGCAGGTATTTCTGAAGAACAATTAGCTAATCTAGTTGCAAGACAATTTACAGTTATAAAATATCGTAATGTAGTTACGGATAGGAAGATTCAAAGAATATATCGTGATGCAATTGATAAATATTTAAAGAAAATATCAAAATTAGACATGGAGTGATTTAGTGAAAACAATTTTAAATAATAAAGCATTTAAGATAATAAAAAAGATATTTAGCGTTATAGTAACGATTCTTTTAGTCTTAATATTTGTAGTTATTGTAGTTCAAAAAGTATCTAATAACCAAGTTAATTTAGGAGGTTATGGTATATATACAGTTGCTACAGGAAGTATGGATCCTGAATATAAAGTTAGAGATCTTATTTTGGCATCTAAAAAAGATGTTAATACCATCCAAGTTGGTGATGATGTTGTATATATGGGAAAAGAGGGTAGTGTAAACGGTAAAATAATTGTTCATCGTGTTATTGAAAGATTTGATAATAATGGACAAGTAAGTTTTATTACTAAAGGTATTTCTAATGGATTATCAGACCCTGAAATAGATTCATCTCAAATTCTTGGTGTAGTTAGACATAAATTATATATATTAAGTTTTTGTAGCCATATTATAAATAATGTATATGGCTTAATATTATTAGTAGTAATTCCATTTATAATCTTTATATTTATGGAAGGAAAACATGCAATTGATGAAGCCTATAAAGAATAAAAAAAGGTGATTAAGTATGAAAGAAAGAATTCAAAACTTATTTGAAAAAATAAAGAAAATTCGTTATTTTCTTCTTTTTGCTATAGTTTTGATTTCTATTAATGCTTATGCATGGTTTACATATGTAACAAGAGTAGATACTAGTATTTCAGCTAAAGTACGTTCTTGGAATGTAATGTTCCAAGTACATGATAATAACATCGCTCAAGATGTAGTATTTAACGTTGGTGATATATATCCTGGTATGCCTAATTATCACGATTATGCATCAATTGTAAATACCGGAGAATCTAGTGGCGATGCGTACTTTATAATTAAAAGAGTACAAATATTTGATGATATTTATACTAATGCTAATTATACTAATGCCCAAATGCTAGCAGTTTTACAGAATAATTATCCGTTTGAGATTGACATTGCCTTGACAAGTAACACTGTATTGCCAGGAAGGACAGAACAATTTACTCTTGACATTACCTGGCCTTATGAATCAGGTGATGATGCAACCGATACATATTGGGGTAATTATGCATATACATACATGAATGCCCATCATACAACAACGTGTATATCGATTACTGCAGAGGTAAGGGTTGACCAAACAAGTATACAGTAAAGTGTAAAGCAGTCATTTTTGGTTAACATTTTCTTTACATGACAATTTGACATATGCTATACTTTTAGTAGGAGGAGTCTATGTTATTAAATAGAAAGTTTGTCTTACTAATAGCCTGCATATGTCTATTTTTATCTGTTACAACACTTAAAGAGACCTATGCAAAGTATACATCTTCTGTTAATGAAACAACAGACATTGCTATTGCACGTTGGCGTATTTTAGTTAATGATTATGATATTCGTAGTAGTTCGACGACATCTAATTTAATACAACCGGTATTTGCGGGTACTACTAATATCGCTAGTGGTGTTATTGCACCAACAGCTACAGGATATTTTGAAATTGTTCTTGATGCTTCTGGAACAGATCTTGCATTTAATTATACTTTTACAATTGCAAATGCAACAAATAGTCTAGTTAGTGATATTCGTGTAACTTCATGTACAGTAGCTGGTGTTCCTGTTGCTGTAAATAATGGCGTTGTTACTGGAACAGTGCGTTTATCTGATCCACGTGTTACTCGAATTATTGTTTATATCGAATGGCTTGATGGAACTGGTGAAACAATGGATAATGCTGCTGATACTAATACGACTCTTGCAGAAGAAAGTGTTGCTAAGTTAAATGTTAATGCAAATTTCATTCAATTAAGCAGTTAACCAGAAGGTTATATATATAAATATATATAAAATTGTCGTCTCAATATTGATTCGACTTTTTTTTTATGGTAAAATAACAATATAGAATATAGGATGTGAGAGTATGGCTAAACAAGGTTATGTTGTATATACAGCAGATAAAATAAAGAATCGTAAAAAAAGAATAAAAAGAGCAAAGATTATTATCGGAATAGTTTTTTTACTTCTTATGCTTACATTTGTAGTGCTATCACTTACATATAATGGTGGAGCTTTTACAGTTACATTAGACCCTAACTTCCATACTAAAGCAGGAATGGCTATTTATATTGATGATGTTGGAAGACAGCATGTAAGGCGTTTATATGCCAATGAACTTAAGTTTATGGATAATATTTCTGTTGAATGGTTACCTAAAGATTATAAAAACTTTAAAGGTGGTGACCATAATGGAGATAATTACATTGCTTATACATTCTACATTGAAAATCAAGGAACTGAAGTTCAAAATTATTGGTATTCAGTATACATTGATGATGTAATTAAAAATGTTGATGAAGCTATTCGTGTAAAAATAGTTTTAAATGATGAAGAAAAAATATATGCTAAAGCTAATCCACTTACTGGAGAAGCTGAAAAAGGAACAGAAATCTTCTATAAAAACAGTATTCCAGTAATGGAAAATAGATCTAACTTTAAACCAGGCGATATTGATAAAATAACAGTCTTCATTTGGTTAGAGGGAGATGACCCTGAATGTATTGATAATCTACTTGGTGGTGAGATTAAGATGCATATGGAAATAACTGAAGAGCATATTGAAGAAAATAAAGATACTCAAACTAATACTGATGAATTTAATCGTATACATGATAATGAAAATAAAGACAATCAATATGATGATAGTGTAAAAGCTGATACAAATTATGATACTAACAATCGTGTTGAGAGAAGCAATAACACTAGCGACAATAATGGAATAACTGAAACTGAAGATAGTGTAAAAGCTGATATTGTTGATGATACTTTATATCGAAATACTGAAACAGGTAATGTAAATGGTGGATAATATGCAGGAAGAAGTTAATATCAAAGAAGAAAGATATCGTAAAAGAAGAAAGAGATTCTTGTTTATATGGTTTTTCTTCCTATCAATCTTTTTAGCTACCATAACTTATGCATGGTTTAGTTCAAATAGAATTGCTGATTTGCAATTCTTTGACATTCATGTAGAAACTGATGGTGGTCTTGAAATTAGTGAGGATGCTATTAGTTGGAAAACAGAGTTAACTGTTGATGAATTAAAGAATGCTTATAAAACATATTCAAGTAGTCTAAATCAAATACCAGGTATTATGAAACCAATGTCAAGTGGTGGGGGAATTGATGCAAATGGCTACTTAAATATCTTTTATGGTCAAGCTGATAGTAATGGTACAAATGATTTCTATTTAACAACATATCGAAAGATTGAAGAAAGAACTACAGAATTTAGTAATGATGGTGATTTTATTGTGTTTGATGTTTTCTTTAAAACAACCGCACCTAAGCCATTATACTTAAGCAAGGAATCATATGTTGCGCCAAAAGAAGGAGATACAAAAGGAATAGAAAATTCCGCAAGAATAGCCTTTATTTATGAAGGTAATACATCAAGTGATACTGCACTTGCAACAGTACAAAGAATGAAAACAAATAGTGACAACAATGTAATAATGTGGGAACCAAATTATGATGTTCACACTGCACATGGTGTTAGTAATGCTAGAAACATCTATGGTATTGAAACATCTACAACTAATGCAGGTATCTTACCATATGATGGAGTCGTTGGTACTGTTACAAGTAGTGCCAAAGTAAATATTAAAAATGCTAATGCTAATAATTATCCAAATTTATTTAAAAAAGCAAAAATAGATATTTATACAAAGAGTGCTTATGATAAAAGCAATTACTTATTTGATTTACAACCAGGAATTACAAAAATGCGTATATATATGTGGCTAGAAGGTCAAGACGTTGACAGTGAAAATAAAGCTAGCCAAGGGGATATAAGTTATAAAATACAATTTACTTTAAATCCATAATTTATGAAAGGAGTAACCAATGAAGAAGTTCAAGTTTAATCGATTTAATACTATCGCTATTTTTTCAGTATTCATTGTGTTACTTTTTTTAGTGATATCATATTTTAGAACATTTAGTGATATTGTTAATCGTGATGCTTCTAAAATAGATGGTGATACAGTTTATGTTAATGATTTAGTTAGTGATTATTATTACTGGTTAGGTATGAATTATGTTGGTGATATTAACTCATATAGTACTAACTATACTGAATCAAGTTTAAAGATGGTAACAATAAACTATTATGGTTACCCAAATGGTAATAATAGTCTTACTGGTTATGTATCACTTGATAATGATGAAAGACAAAATAAATTTGTTTATTATAAATATTTTCCAATTAAAAATGGACAAATAAGCTTCGAATTAATAGATAATCCATTTAGTGATCGTCCATGGAATAAAGGATTTAATGGATGGAGAAGTACGGATGGAACTATTACAACTGATAGTGATACTAAAGTACAAACTATTACAGTTAATTCATCAGTAGATACGATAAATCTTTATGCTGATTGGGTTGATGCAAATGTAGTTTATTTAAGAGGTACTTCAGGTGACGATAATTTAGATGGTACAAGACCAGATAGAGCTGTTGGTTCTTGGTCTCGTGCTTTTGACTTATTACGTTCACGTTCATCAAATACAAGTAATCGTGAATTAAATATTATCGTTTTAACTGGTGATATTAATAACTCAATAAATTATTCAAATGCAGTTACTCAAACATATCGTAGTATTAATACAACATATACTGAAACTGATTCATTTGAAGGAGATGTATTAATTGCTTATCGAAATGGTAATACATATTATGCTCTTTATGATAATAATGGAAATATTGCTGCTCAAACATTAAGCAGTAATATGGAAGTAAATGATAATTTAAGATGGAATATAACAAGTAGTAATGGTGGATATACAATTAGAAACTTTAGTACAAATCGTTATGTAACGGCTAGTCAAAATGGAACTAATGTATCTATGAATTTATCTAATTCTGCATATGTATGGGAATATGATGGAGATATTGATGGATTCTACCATGATTTTACTTTTGTATATACTTTATACACTTATGAAACTGGTAATAGTTTTACAAGTGGAAATGAATATTTAATAACTAAAGGAACAAATCCACAAAATGCACTTGATGGTGCTGGAAATAATTTTGTTACTGATCCATATTCATTTTCTAATACAGCTAAATGGCGAATTAATCATGTTAGTGGAGATGAATATACAATTTATAACGTTGATAGAAATCAATACTTAAATTACATAAACAGTAATAATAATCTTGTACTAACTTTAGGAAGTTCATTTAACTGGACTTATGATAGTACAAATAGATCATTTTCTGCGTTAATGACACATCGTAATGAATATCGTTCATGGCAAACAGGTAACTTTGTAGTTAATACAAGTGGTTATATTGGTATTATCAATGGTAATGATGCTATTATGTTAGCTAATAGTGGAAATAGCCCAGCACAACAAACACATAATGTTAATGATACTATACCAAATACTGCTACATGGAATATTGTAGCTGGTAATAATGGAGCTTATCGTATATCTAATGCAAGTAATAATCGTTATTTAGGTCGTGATGGTAATAATAGTACAACCTTAAGAACAACTAGTGGTACTTCAAACGTTGATTGGTTCTATGATCAAAATAATCACCGTTTCTATCAACGAAGAAATAATTCCACTTATTACTTATACAACAATAATGGTACATGGGCTTGTACAACAAATGTTTATAATGCTTCACAAATATATTTCTTTACAATAAGAACTGATGTTAGTCAGTATAATGAAACAATGTATCTTACATACAATAATGGTTGGATGTTACAAAATTATCAATATGATACATCGCTTACTTTCACTACTGTTTCTAGTGAATTAATTAATGAAACACTTCCATATTACATTAGATACAGTAATAGTTCTTCTAACTTTGTACTTGAAAATAATACAAATGGAGCTAGTTTAAGATATTTAACTTTCTACACTGATAGAACATCTAATAATGCAACACCAAGTAATACTCAATCTAATGGTAATTATTCTAGTTCAACAAATGTAGCTGCTACAATTACAAGTTTATATAATCATACTGATTATCGTAATGATGCTACATGGTCACTTACTAGTGCAGGTAGTGGTTATGCTCAAATATATGCAAGAGCAGATTTGCAACTTGAATATTTAAGAGTATCTGCTACTGGTTATAATTCAATTAACGATAATGCTACTCAAACAGCTATGAATACTTCTTATTCATCACTTGTTGGTAATAGTAAAAATGTTCGTGTTGGACGTGGTATGACACCAACTTCATGGACTAATACATCAGCTACTATATTTGCTTATGTACAAGGTGGAACTGATGGTTCAGTAGGTAGTTCAAGTAGTCATAACAATGCATTTAAAATGGTTATTGAAACTGGTCGTTATTCAGGTTTAATGGCATCACATATTAGAAATAATTATTCTGGTACAAGTAACTATAACTACTATGGAACAGTTAATTTAACAATGGGTTGTGACTACGATAGGGTTGCAAAAGATGATGAATCATTAGATGTCTTCTACCGTATGGGTAGTAAGAACTTCCCAGGAGTTAATGGTAAGAGTAATTACCATGATTTAGCTTATTTAATGACTATAAAAAGTGGTACTATTGGAATGTATTACTTCAATAATAATACTGATGCATCACGAGCATATTCAGGTATATATGTTGGTGGATTAACCGTATCTGCATCAAGTACTAGTGATGATATATCTTCTCGTGTATTAATTGTAGAAGGTGGAAATATTGCTAATATTGATGGTGGTCTTCGTATTACTGAATCTAGTGGTAATAATGGTGTTGCTACAAGAATTTATGTTAAGGGTGGTACAATTCAAAATATTGTTGGTGGTGCCGGTGTATCAACAACTTATGGTGATCGATATATATCTGTTACTGGTGGTAATATTGCTTATAGTATTTCAGGTGGATCTAATGGAGTAGCTGCAACAGATGAATCTCAACAAAGTGGACGATTAGGAGGAGATTCATATGTTCATGTTGGTGGTAATGCTCATGTTGGAACTAAGGGTAGTGGATCACTTTATGAAGTTAATTATGGTTCAGTTTTAGGAGCTGGTAATGGTAACCAAAGCTATCGTACATCAGGGCGTGTTAATACATCTCACGTATATATTAGTGGTGATGCAGTAATCGAAGGGAATGTTTATGGTGGAGGTAACTTTGGACCAGTTCAAGTAGATAGTAATATTACTATTGATGGAGCTACTATAAAGGGAAATGTTTATGGTGGAGCTAATAAAAATGGTGTTGGTACTGTTTCTATTAGTGAATCAACAATATATAATGTAGTCTTTGATGATAATAAAACAATAACTAATGGTACTACATATTTGATTAATAAAGTTAATGGAACAACTCGTAATTTATTAAGAGAAAATAGTAGTTCATCTCCAACCAATACAACTTATTCATCTGGTAGTCAACCATCATCTGATGCACGATGGACAATTAATAGTGTATCTGGTGGTTATACAATAAGAAATGCAAATTATAATCATTATTTATCATATACAACAGGTAGTACACCAAGTTTAGCTATGAGTTCAAATACTACTAATGGTATTTGGAGTTATGATAGTACTAATAAAACATTCTATAAAGATATAACTTATGTAGTATCAACTACTGTAAATTATAACTATACATCAAGCATTACTAGTGGTAGTGAATATGTAATTACAAACACTAATTCTAATACAGCATATTCGCTAGATTCTGGTGCAGGAAGACTTCAATTAAGTACTTCAACTGAACCAGATACTAATATTTGGATATTTACTTCAACTGGTACAAATACTTATACAATCAGAAATAAATCAACTGGACAATATTTAACTGCAAGTGGTGGATGGGGTGCATCACTTACAACAAGTTCTACTCAAACAGTTTGGACATGGAATCCAAGTAACAATAGACTTACATGTTCAGTTAGTAACTATTGGGGAGGATCTCAAACATATTATTTAAGATATAGTACAAGTAATAATAGTTGGGGTATTTCTACTAATACATATTCTGTTTATTTAGCAACATTTAGTTCTAATGTTACAACTGCAACAAATAGATTTTACTTAGTTTATGATAGTGCATGGAGATTAAGTACAACAGCAAGTAGTATCATGTTAAGTACTTATACTTCATCATCATCTACCGGTTATTCTGTTTCTAATCAAGCTAATGGTGATGTTAATATTACTATGAATAATGGCCACGTACAAGGTGCTATTTATGGTGGTGCTTGTGAAGAAGGTAATATTGCTGGTAGCGTTGCTATCACTGTAAATGGTGGTCATATAGGATCTGATTCATCTAACTCAGGAAGTATATTCGGTGGTGGTTATGGTGAAGATACTTTTATTGCTGATGGAGTTACTTTAAATATTCGGGATAATCGAAATGTTATTGTTGATGGAACAATTTATGGCGGTAGTGCTTTAGGTACTGTTGTTGGTGATGTTGCTGCTAGTTCAATTGATAATACTGGTAATGGATCAATTACTGTTTCTGGAGACTTCTATTGTGGTTCCATGGGTGATGATGATATTTCAGGTAGTGGTGCTGTACAAGGTAATTGTTCACTATCTATCGATGGTGGTACATATTCTGGTAGTGTCTATGGTGGTAATAATGCTAGTGGTAGCCCTACTGGAGTTGTTACGGTTACAACTGGTGGTAATAATACAACAACTATTGGTAGTGTTTATGGTGGTGGTAATCAAGCTGATAGTGTTGCAATAAGTTCAACAGTAAATATTGAAAATAATAGTAGTATTACTAATGCCTTTGGTGGTGGTAATCAAGCTGCTGTAACCATAACTAATGTTAATTTACATGGTGGAACAGCAACTAATATATATGGTGGATCTAATCAATCAGGTAATATTACAACATCTAATATAACAACAACTGGAGGTTCATCATCAAATATCTATGGTGGTAATAATCTTGGTGGTACAACAAGTACAAGTAATGTTACTATCAATGGTGGAAATATACTTAACGTTTATGGTGGTGGTAAAGAAGCTACTACTGGAACAACTAATGTTACATTAACAAGTGGAACTGTTTCTAATACTTATGGTGGAGGTCATCAAGCAGGTGTTACAAATAGTACAAATGTCCTTTTAAATGGTGGTTCTAGTAACACAATATTTGGTGGTTCTAATACCAGTGGTGATGTATTAGTAAGTTATGTTACAGCTTCATCTGGAACAGCTAATACTATTTATGGTGGTAATAATGTCGGTGGTACAACAACAACTACAAATGTTACAGTTTCCGGTGCTACAGTACCTAATGTATATGGTGGTGGACGTAATGCTGATACTACAACTGATAATGTTACAGTAAGTAGTGGTACAATCACTAACTTATATGGTGGTGGTGATGCTGCTAACGTAAGTAATTCATCAAATATAACTATCAATGGTGGTTCAGTAACTAGTTTATTTGGTGGTTCTAACCAATCAGGTACTGTTACAGTAAGTTATATTGATGTTAATAGTGGTACAGTTGGTACAATCTATGGTGGTAATAATGCCGGTGGTACAACAACTACAACTAATGTAAATATTGATGGTGGGTCTATCACTAATGTTTATGGTGGTGGTAATGCTGCTAATTCAACAACAACTAATGTTACTTTAAATAATTCAACTAATACAATTAACAATGTATTTGGTGGATGTAAAGAAGCCAATGCAACAACCACAAATGTAACTATTGAAGGCGGTCATGCTTATAACGTTTTTGGAGGATCAAATACTAGTGGTACTATTACAACAAGTCATGTTATTGCTCGTGGTGGTGAAATCAACTACATTTATGGTGGTAATAATGATGGTGGTAAGACAATTACTACTGATGTTAATGTTACTGGTGGTACAACAAGCTTTATCTTTGGTGGAGGTAATAATGCTGAAACAGATAATGCTAGTGTAATTATTGATGGAGCTACAATTTCTGATGCTGTTTTTGGTGGAGGAAATAATGCTGCTGTTAATTATGATACTAATGTTTTAGTACAAAATAGTGCGGTTGTTACTAATAACTTATATGGTGGTGGTAATAACGGTGAAGTATTAGGTGATACTAATGTTTCAATTACTACTAGAAGTTCAATAAATGGTAGTGCTTTTGGTGGCGGAAATAATGCCTCTGTATCGGGTGATACTAATGTTGTGTTAGATACAGCTACTGTTGTTTCTGATATCTTTGGTGGAGGAAATAATGGAGAAGTAGAAGGATCTACTAACTTAAAAATAAAATCAGGTACTGTCCAAGGTAGTGCCTATGCTGGTGGTAATGGTGAAACTGCTAAAGTTAATGAAAATACAAGTATTACAGTAGAAGGTACATCACATATTACTTCTCATGTATTTGGTGGCGGAAATGCTGCTTGTACTGGTACAACTGTTAATGATAATTCAATGGGTGTTGTTAACATTACTGGTGGTGCTATTGGTGGTAATGTTTATGGTGGTGCTAATACATCTGTTCTATATGGTGAAACGGTAGTTAACATTGGTTTTGATGCAGTTAGTACATATATGAATAATACTAATTTCTCTAGAAATAATATTGCGATAGCTGGAACAGTCTTTGGTGGAGGAGAAGCCAATGCCTCTGGTTCTGAAGTATACGACTTTGACTTCATTAGTGTTACTAAGGGAATTATTATTAATATTGATGGTAGTGGTCATGGTGTATTTGAAATAAATGGAAGTATCTTTGGAAGTGGTAATGCATCACGTACAACTGGTTATAGCCGTGTTTATATCAATAATTATGGTAGTGCTTCTAGTATTAGAA